>Ga0206987_1141_pt1 | contig 14212 bp, 11 predicted proteins | sample Alteio_BWMinCont_11_FD_153281 | JGI IMG/M metagenome (GOLD analysis project Ga0206987, IMG submission 153281) | Enriched cells from forest soil in Barre Woods Harvard Forest LTER site, Petersham, Massachusetts, United States -... | ecosystem: Environmental > Terrestrial > Soil > Temperate forest >... | reverse complement strand
TATTAATATTTATCAGAAGCAGAAACGAAAGGTCGTTCATGCCGATTTGTACCGAGTAAAGAATCAAGACGATTTAGAAAGTCTCGGTCTGTGGGAGTTTCTGAAAGACCAAAATATTATCATTGTCGAATGGGGGGAACTTCTTCACGGAAATTTACCCGAGGAAACTTTGGTCTGGAAGATTCAATTCGGTCTTAAAAAAAAACAAAGGGATATAACGGTCATTTATCCAGTTCGCCGAACTGGCGGAACAAATCGGGTCAGAGCATCTGAAAAGTAGTGGGCGTGTTCTTCAAGTCTACTTAACGAGAGTGTTTTCGCAGCCTCTTTAGAACAAGATCCAAACACCATCGCGACAACGGTTTCATCTGCTAAAATCGGAAGAATGGTCACATGATCTGGATACTCGTCGCGATCTGTTCGGGCGAAAAAAGAATCGTTAGTGGCACAGCGACAGATATAACCATGATACGGATGACTCGTATCTGCGACTATTTTAAATATTGACGGCAAATCAAGCGAGACGACGTCGCCCCGCTGAATGTTTCCAGTCCAATTTCCACTCCATTTCCAGATCATTAAGCGTGGGTTCTGCATTAGAAAAATCATAACCTTGTCAAAATAATTATGAAAACCGCCCATGCAGACCTGCGCTAATTCATCCTGAGATTTGGCAGAGTTGAGGCGTTCGATTATTGTCTCGACGGGAATTGGTGATTTTATTTCTGCGAGGGATTCTTTTTTGATTATGGGCGGTTGGACTGGCGATTGATCTTTCGTTGGGCTAAGCGTGGTGCTGCGGGGTTTGAGCACAGGGATGTCATCGATACTGTCGACGTCCTCCTTTGGGATGGGGGCTGCAATACTGTTTTTTGGAGCTGATTGAAGGGGTGTTATGGGTGTAATGGGTGTCGCGGCGGCCTGCTTTGGAACGATTACCGAGATAGATGTGGTTTCGATATTTGAAAGTGGCGGTGGTTTCTGGGGTTCACTTTTTTTTTCTTCTTTTACAGGAAGGAGAGAACTAAAGTCAATTGAACCGAGAGTGTTGCTCGAATTCGTGTTAACACCGATTGGTCCGCCTGAGGAGGATGCTTCAGTTTCACCGGTGTCGGGTTTATCGCCGTCAGATTCATCTGTGTCAGATCCATTAGTGTCGGATTCATCAGTGTTGGATTCATCAGTGTTGGATTCATCTGCGCCGGCTTGTGATTCTGCGATCGATTCTGTTGCGGAACTTGAAGACCCGGTAGACGTGATTGGATTAGTCGGACTTGTGAAGCCGCGCCCGCCGGTTTTAATGTCAGATAAGCTGAATTCACTTGTTTCGACTTTGACTCCACTGTTTATAAATGCGCCAGTCGGGTTGGTTTCTTTCAACTCTTTTAACTCTATCAACTCGGATTTGCGCCCCACAAAAGAGGCTTGAGAAACTTCCAACTTTTCCCAGCGTCGGAACCATTTTTTCATTCCGGTCCAGGGAGCCAGAACCCAGGTGACGTTTTTTAGTTCCCTGTCGAAACTTGTGGGTTCGCTCGAAAGTTTTGCAAAATAAACGATCTGTTCCCACGAGCCGACAGGCATGCATCCCGAAGCGAGACAGCGGCGGAGATCGTACTGGGTCCAGAGTTCGAGAGGCGGTTCGCCATTAAAAAAAATTCCTTTGAGTGATGCGAGTCCTGAGCGTTCTCGATCCCAAGTCATCAGAATATTTTCGTTAAGGAGGCCCATCTCTAAGGCGACACTTAATGGTGAATAACCACGACTGTTGGCGTCAGCGCAAACGGAGGCCCAGACAGAATCTTCAATCTTGAATTGGACGAGCCATGCCGGTTTCAGGTCAACCTCCATCACATCTTTATCGGATCTTACGGAGAGAGATTGAGATTTTTCGCTGTTGGTCGAGCTTGTTTTTCTCTGATGCCTTTGCTAGCGTCAATTATGCTTTATTTACTGAGTCTTTGTATTATCAGTGCTTTCGTCCAGGTCGCCCAAGCCGCGGAGACAATCAAGTCTTCGGCGGGCTTGGAACTCGGAGGCAACGGCTCTTTGCTCCTATCAGATCCGTCGACAGGCGCCTTCGGTGTTGGAGCGGGCTTGCAAGGTTCGGTTTTCTTTACGATGTGGGATGATCATCCTCTTTCTGCAAAACTCCGGTTTGAACGAGTTTCGCTTAGGGAGGATTCGGTTCAAAAGACTCCGGCTGATTATCTTTTGCCCGGGTATAGCTTGAAGACGTTGGGGCAAAATTGGACCCTTATCAGCGCAGGCATCGAGAAAAATTTCGTAAGTCAGGGACAAATTTTTTTTTGGGAAGCACTTCTCGGCTACGCTATAGGAGGAGGAAGTACCATAACTTTGACCCCATCCTCCCCCGACAAATCATTAAATGACACACCTCAAACGACTTCATCGGGTTTTTGTGTATCTGGCGGAATAGGAATAGAACGCATTTTTTCGAAAACAGTGACCGGAATTATGACTTTAAGAACACTTTTCGTGATCGCACCGACATACTCGACTCTCCCCAATCATACCCTCGTACCCCTTCCCCTATTGTTCAACATAGGTGCTCAATTTCCCTTTGAACTTTGAACTATGATTTTAAGCTAACATCGAATTTTGCAAGATGGCCTCAACTGGGGCTTGATTTTCGATTTGATTCTTGACTAAAGTTTAACTAGGCAAAGGAAAGCAAATGTTCAAGCGTTTGACAAAATTCCGGGACGTTCCCTATTTTCGCCGCATGCTCATAATAAATGAAAGATTGCAATTTGGAATTGTCGCTTATTGTTTACTTTTCGGAACTATTATCAACATGGAGGTCATAGTCTCTCAGTTGTTCTTAGCTCAACGAGTTGACAAGATTGATATGACCCATTTTCCGATTTTAGTCCCAATGGTCTTCTTGATAACGTTCATTATTGCCATCATCGCCGGTTTCTTCGTGTCCAACCGCATTGCCGGGCCCATATACAGATTGAAGCGGCATATGATCGATTTAATTGACGGAAAAAAATGTAGTGAACTTACTTTCAGAAAAAAAGATTATTTCACCGAAATTATACCAGTCTACAATGAACTTCTGAAGAAATATAATTTGACCGATCGAGCTGTTGATAGTGAGTGATTAGAAATAATGGGCGTAGGTTTCTGAAATTATCGACTGGCCAATCGGGCATCTCGCTGACAGAGGCGCTTTTTGCCGTCCTTATCGCGAGTATAATGGCAGTATGTGTGTCAGAGCTTGCGATACTTGGCGCAAAGGGAGCCCAAGGCATCACGTCTTCTATTCAGTTTGATAACCTTATTTCTCAAATTAGAATTCTCATGAAGGGCAGTTCTGTTTGTCAACAAACGCTCCAAGGTATTCCACTTGTCCCACTCGGGGCTGGTCAGAATTTCGGAGATGCCGGTACAGGTGCCCCACTTCCCGCAATATACAAACAAGACACAGTTGGAACTCTGACCCCGTTAATTTCGGCGGGACAAGGTTTTTTCAATGTCAGTAACTTGCAAATGATCGTCTACGATCTAGGGGCAATCGATACGATTGCTCCGATCGGTAATATACATATGATAGGACTTTATGTTGGTGGGGATGAGAACGCTGGGACCAGCGTGGGTCTCACACATGTCTCAAATGTGTTGTTTCCAACTTTTGGTGTTTCGTTGGACGGTGTGACGTATGCGACTTGCCTGTTGGGAGCAAATTGGGATGCCGCACAAGCAACAGTCGTTGCGGCAACGGGTTCCCAGATCGTAGGCTCTTGGGTTGTAACTCGGTATGGGGATTTGATTACTAATCCGACACCTCGGGCAGGAACCTATGATCTCGCTTACGGGACCGGGCAAGTGACGGGTGGACTCCCTGTAATAAATGGTCCGGCGACTTTCGGAGTTTGGGGCCAGACGCCTTTCAACATGGTCTCAAGTATTACGACCCAAACCTGGCAAGCAACTGCCTATAAGTTATGGTGATAAGGGTGAATATAAAGCTGTCGTCTCATTTAAAGAGCAAGAATGGGAATGTAATGATAGTCGCCGTTTTGCTCATATCGGTTGTTGGAATCCTATTTAATTCGATGGTTAGTTTAATCTTAGGCGGCCAAAAAACGATACAGCAGAGTCGTTATCAGGTGGATGTCGATAACGTGATTGATCTCGCTCAAAATCTTGTCACAAGTCCAAACGTCTGCTCCATAGCTTTTAATGGACTTGCACTCGTTGCACCGGTAGACCCAAACAACGTAGCGACGTCGGTTGGGGCTCTTATTCCGCAGATACCCTATAGCAGTGGAACACCCGCACTCGTCGTCAACGGCACTTATCAACACGTGATCCTTACAAGACTTGAGCTATTTGATTTGGGCGCTTTTGCGCCCGGTAGTCCTTCGCATCAAGTTGCCCTACTTCTTGAGCTGAAGAATAAAAACCAAGCGAGCATTACCGTCTATCATAAAGTCGTTTATTTTTATTTGATCGGAAATGCCGGGTTGGTCGTTGGCTGTGGGATTTCAAGTACATTCGGGGGAGTGAATGCTATTTTTGTAAGTCCTACGGTTGGTGGATCAGGCGGAGCCACTGGGAACCAACTTACGGTTCTGTATGGTCTCGGTGCGTCTCTCAATCCTGCCGTCTTGCCATCTCCGCAGGGCTTTTGGACATTTAGTTGGGGAGCCGGAACAATATTAACAAATGGCTGCGCTCCCCCTTTGGTCGCTGCAGATGCGAGAGGGCATACCTATTCCTTTCAAGCTCCCACGGGCGCTGTTGTGGCTTTTACACAAGGTGTTGACCCGATCTACAATATTAACAATGGCTGCGTCACAACAGCCGGACCACTCAATTGGACTGGTGTTGGCTTTAACGGCTGGCCTCCGCCTTGAAAGTATTCAGATGATTCTAAAAGCGTTTGACTCGAAAGGTTTTGGTCTCGTATCTCTCATTGTGTCCGTACTATTATCAAGCATAACAATACTTGTCTTGGCTGTGCTTCTGCTTCAGGGGCAATCAGCAGAACTTTTTGTTGATAAGGCTGTTCAATTTGATTCCCTTACTCTGTCAATGCGAAGGGCTCTTGATTCGATTCCTTCATGCACGAGCAGTATCGTTCTTGCACCAGGATTTACCCCAACTCCGTTGACAGGTACTCAACAAATGGGCGACCCCGGGACAGGAATTACTATACCGACAGTTTATATGCCAGATGGTGTAACTCCAATTGTCAGCAATGGAACCAATTATGGAGGTGCGTTTCAAAATATAACTCTTCAAGCTTACGAAGTAGCTCCCGTGACCTGGGTGAGCCCACTAGGTGTGCCAGCACTTCCTTTATATCTCATCGCTCTTTTTTCTACTGCAAATATACTCGATCACAACGGCGCTCCAACAAAAGTCAGTTCGACTATTTACACTATTGTGACGAACTATGGTGCTGGATGGGTCTGCACAAAAACGATTGCCCGAGGCGCGGGTGCAATAGGTAACCGGTATACTGCCACTGGAACCAACATAACTGGGGGATGGATTTTAGCCAGATCCGGCGACTATCCCGGAAATCAGCCGCCAAGGGCTGGGACTATCGATGTCGTTTACGGGGCCGGTCAAGTGACTGGGGCGGCTCCTTCAGTAGATTATCCTCCGTGTCTTGGTGGTGCGGCATTTGTCGCTACTCCCGGAAATTGGAACGTAACTTTTGGAAACGGGAGTTGGACCGCGTTTGGTACAAAGGCATGGTGAGTTTCGTCAGCGATTGCCCTGTGGTCGCAATCGGTCGTCAATGCATGAATGAAAGAGAGATATAAGCAGGCTCTGTCGTGTAGGTTGTCCATGTCGAGTTGACAGCAGGCGCCTGTCCGGGAGTGTTGAATGTGTTACTTGAACGCATGATCTGGAAACGATAGCCGAGCCAAAATTGGTACATGAAATTCCACTTTGCTCCGAGTGAAAGTCCGAAAACATCTGATGTGAGCCCCCCAATTCCCTCAATATTTTGAAGTGGTTTGAAGTAGTAGGCACTGAATTGGGCAGCCCACCCTGGTTTTACGGTCGCTGTCAGACGTGTTCCTATAAGAGGCCCTGTCACTGTAAAATCCGTTGTTTCTTGAACCGGTGTATTTTCTGCCTCAATAAGATCCATGACGCGATAACCGAGCCAAAATTCTTGATTAAAACCTTTAGATCCGAAACGAACTCTAAGATTCAAGTCGGTTTCTCTCATATAGGCGTTGAGATTTTCGACCGTCATCGAGGCACTTCGCGTGCTTAAGAATATTCCTAACGACTGCCAAAAATAATAGCCCCCCCAAAAATCCAACGAATGTTCCGTTTGCTGTTGACTGTTGAGCGATGCCCGAGGCGCCGTTTGTCTGACGTGCTGAATTCGTGGTGTAAAGATATGAAACGGGACTGAGACTGAATTCAAGTTCATAGTTTCCCCGCGTAATAACGTCATCACGCACTTCAAAATCGTAAGTAGGACTTGAAACGCCAGGTGTGTCTTTTCCTTCTTTTGTGGTAACTGACCATTTGTATTCTCCTGGCTCTTCATAGTCTGCCACATAAGTCGTGCCCGATAGATCCGAGATTTTTTTCTTAAAAGGTTTTGCGGCATCACGTCCTGTGACTTTTTCGTAATTTAAATCGGTGAAATGAGCGTTGGGATCTTTCGTCCATGAAAAAGGGACTTCGCGGTAGGCGGGAGTTATTCCATTTTTCTCAGGAGAAATGAGGGTAGGTGGAGTTAAATTTTTCTTTGTTATCACTAAGCGCCGAGGTTCGCTGTAGGAGGAAATAAGATCTTTTCCGCTGACCGTCCGCACCTTCCACAAATAGTCCCCTTCTGAGATCTTGTCTGTCTTAAACGTCGTATCTGAAGCGTTCCCTTCGATGATTTTTTCACCGGTCGTTTTATAAATTAATATTTCATAGGAATTGCTTTTTCCTGTGACAGGTTTCCATGAAAATTCTAGAGAAGGATAGATTTCATAATAGGATGTTTCATAGGCATTTTCAGGAGCAACGAGTTCAGGCGCATAAGCTGTAACGATGAGGGGCGTTGGTTTAGACCATCTGCCAGGTCGATTCTTTATATCAACGACTCTGACTCTAAAAAAATAAGCGCCTGTATCAAGATTCACAGTGTATGCTGCCTTAACACTTTGATCAGACACCGCCGGTTTGGAAAAGCTAATTTCAGAGTCGATTTGAATTTCATACTTTGTCGCTTGCGCCATAGGCGCCCAACTGAGCTCGACTTCACGCGCAAGACTTGCCGTCCCGTAAAGATTGAAAATGAGAAGTAAGTTTAAAAGAATAAAGTTTTTTTTCATTTGATCACCGGCGCATTTATTTGTGGCGCATCGACTTGCTCTGGAGTCGCAAGTGAAAAAGAGAATGTCTTACTTGAACTCCCTTGTTGTCCCTGTTTGTCCAATGTAGAGACACTCCATTGATAAGTGCCCTCCTCTAGTGGAGGGGACTTGAAAGTTCCTTCGTTTACGAGGCGATCAATAACTACCACTTGGGCGCCCGATTTCTTGTCTGTTCTCTCGACAATGATATGATATTGGTTGGCTGTGGGAGAGGGATTCCATTTAAACATGACCTTAGTAGGGCCGTCAGCGTCTAAGACGTCCCGATTCCCGGGTTCCAAAAGAGTAGGCCCAGGTGACGTATTTGTAATTTTGAATTGGAAGGTTGAGATGTCACTCGTTTCTTCCTTGCTTGTCAGTTTCCAATAATAAATTCCGGGCGAATTGAGAGTTATTGGAACAGAAACTTTGGTGAGATTTTCTTGCTTGATGGGATTAGCGAAATCTTCTGTCTTACTTATTAAAATTGTTACGGGATCAGGCAAGGGTTTCAGAACTTGCCATTCAAATAGTACTGGGTCGGGGGTTTCAGATGCCCCTCTTACGACGTCTGATTTATTTTTTGGGGAAATGAGTGTGAACATCTGAGACTTTTGTTTCAAACTGAAAATAATTTTTCTAACCTCACTTTGTCCGACCATCAAAGTGGACGCCATCGCGCGCACGCTCCAATAGTAGGTGCCGTCAGTTGGCGTGGGGCTCGTGAAATTTAAAGTGCTCAAAGATTTTGTATTGGTTACTTCTTTTTGAGCTGCGTCTGTTGAGACGACAAGCCGATATTCGGTGGCATTTGTTACTGGCTTCCAGGCAAATTCTACGTTCTCGTGAGACTCTATGACGATACCGCTTAACGGCTTTATCAGCTCAGGCAGCTTTGGGACCTTCAAGCGTGTTGTAAATGTCCGTGTCGGTGAGTTAGCGATTTCTTCATTTCGCTCACCGAACGCACGTACGCGCCAGTAATAGAGCTTCGGAGCTAAGTCTTTAACACTCGTTTTGAGGTCAGTGAGTGTTTTAGAATAGGTGATATTTCTGAAATCGGAACTGGTGGCAATTTCAACGACGTAAAGTTTGACTGGGATTTGACACTTCCACTGAAAATCGATGACACTTTCGTTAGGGTGAAAGTCAAAAAAGGTTTCATCCTCCGGAAAGGTAAGCTCCAATCTCGAATCCATTCCGATTGTCAGCTGTCTTGTCTCAGTGTAGAGCAGTTTATGTTGTCCAGTCTCGCTTTTCCAGCCGACACGCCAATAATAGGTTCCCGGGACAAGAACGGGGTTTACCCCTTGATGAGCTTTGAAGATTTGGATATTGCCAGAGTCAAAAGAAGGCGAACTAGCAATTTCAAATTGTTCTCCTTTGATATTGGATCGCCGGACCTCCCAAGTAAAAGCCTGACGGAGATTGGTGCGGTTTGAAAGAAGTTTCGTCCGATTTTCCGGGGTTTTTAAAATTACAGCGATCTGATTTACTTCTTGCACCCCATTTTCGCCAACGCCCGCTTGTTGAGATTGCGCGATTTCGGTAGAATGCCGGTTTTTGTCGGTGATTGTTGCCCTTCCCTTATCAACTTGAACATTAGTAACCGAGTCGGGACCCCTTTTCAGTTTGAGATCGGCGCCTTCGCCTTTTATGACAGAGTCGTTGACGCTGATTTGCAGGTCTTTACCAGAATTCTTTGCCGCAAGGTCTCCTGCTTTGAATTGGAGACTCAAAGCCTGTTGATTCTTGTCAATGACAATGAGACTGTTTTCGCCCAGTTCCACGACTGTTGAATCGGACAGCCGGATGCCAGCAGTGCTATCTTTTCCGGTGCGTATTGAATCTTTATTAAAGACTGGGGTTTCTTTTTCAACGCTATTCCACATAATGTCGCTTGAGAGCTGTCTTTTAACATTGTTGTCCACGTAGAGAAGTTCGCCCACGATTTCACGATTTGAATCGACATCATCTCCGGGGTTTGGACCGTGATAGTCGTTGTAGAGTAAATAGCCCGCCATCCCGATTCCAACGACAACCGGTAATAGTACGAGCGAATTTTTAAGCCATTGGTCGTCCAACGGTGCGCCCCCAAGTTCGTTTTAGATATCCGACCGAATTCTGGTTCGACGTTTTTTTGAAATTTCTTAAAGAATATTTGTGAATATCCCGAAGGCATGAATGTGAAGATACGTCTAGGTATATCTACCAAATTGATTTTCATGGTGACGCTCATCGTTTTAGCGGCAATTGGCGTTGTCGTCTCCATTGCGTCTGATCTTTTCAAAGAAGAATCGATTTCTCGCGTCCAGGAAACCAACAAAGACGTGGCCGAAAGTCTTGCCGAACAGTCTCTAGCACTATTTCGTGACACAAGCGAAAACATGACACTGATTGCCGAAACGGTGACCCAGACAAATGGGCGGTCAATGACTTCGGAGTCCCGACAGTTTATTCAGAATATTATGCGAACCAACGATGATCTTTTAACAATCGGCGTGTATCGGTTCGATCCCAAAGACGGTTTTCAAGAGATATTTTTTACGACTAAAGATGAAGTTCTTGCTGAATTTGATACGAGAGTGAACACTCTCCGAGGTCTTTCCCTTCAACCTCTCGCGCGCGCTCTTAATTCAAATCCTGATTCACTTGCGATTGTGAACACGTCCTATGCCTTCAAGAAGCCAGTGCTGACAGTAGGTTTTTTGACAAAAGAAAGTTCGAAAAATCGGGAGAGGTGGCTCGTCAAATCTGAATTGAGGCAAGATCGCTTTATACGCCTTTTTCAGCGGCGTTCTATGTTGACCGTCTACTTGATCGATATCGATGGAAATATCCTTGTGCATTCCAATCCGCAGTTTGTGATCAAACCCTATAATGTTTCTAGTTATCCCATTGTCCAAAAGTTCAAAGAACGAAAAATAAATAATCAAGAAATGGAATTCAGTGACGACCAGGGTAATACTTATCTCGGCGCCTTTAAAACATTGGGAATCGGTAACACAGCAATTGTCGCTCAAATTGAGAGTAGTAAGGCTTTGGCCGCGGTTATGAGAGTCCAGTACCGAGCCCTGCTGGTTACGGCGATGGTCATTGGTCTTGCGTTCATCCTTAATTTTATTTTTTCAAAATCTATGACAAGCCCATTGGGCACACTCTACGCGGCCACTGAAAAGATTTCGGAAGGAAACTTTGACGTTAAACTCGAACCAAAAGGCAGCGACGAGATCGGTGCTTTGACATTTGCATTCAAGAAAATGGCAAGTGGGCTTCAGGAACGGGATCGTCTTAAGAGTACGTTTTCTAAATTCCATTCAAAAGAAATCGCGCAAAAAATTCTCTCCGGTGAAATAAAACTCGGTGGAGAAAGAAAAATGGCAACGGTATTTTTTAGTGACATACGTGAATTCACGGCCATCAGCGAAAATATGAGCCCCGACGAAGTCCTCGGAATGCTCAACGAATATATGACAGAAATGGTAAAAATTATTTATCGTCATGATGGGGTGGTTGATAAATATGTTGGTGATGCGATTATGGCATTGTGGGGAATTCCGCATTCTGGTCCTGAGGATGCTTATAAGGCAGTCCTTGCGGCCCTTCACATGAGACGTGAGCTCAGATTATTTAATAAGAAAAGAAAGTCTAGAAACCAGCCAGAAATTAAGGTTGGTATGGGTATTCATACAGGCGAGGTGGTTGCCGGGAATATGGGATCCGATCAGAGGCTCGAATACACAGTCATCGGAGACAATGTCAATCAAGCGTCGAGAATCGAATCAGCAACTAAAGAATTAGATTCTGATATTCTCATCAGTGACTCAACTTGGGCCCTCGTAAAGTCGAAGGGGATTCTCGCCGGTCCAGTGCGAGAAATACACGTCAAAGGAAAAGCTCACGTCATCTCCGTTCATCAAGTGATTGGATACAAAGATGCCGCTGGGAGCGTGATTACCGATCTCTCTGTCGATGAACAAAATTACATTATGAATGCACGGGATTCGATTATTATCAGCCAAACGACTGCGACAACATCAGAGTCGGCGCGCTACACGCAACCGGTGTCGGGTGTCTTCCATCGCCATGACCTTTCTCGTTCTGCGATTCCTATTCCCGAACCTGGCGATGAATGGTACCTTGTACGCAATCCTGCAAGTGGCGGGCATGAAGGTCCGTTTACAACTCAACAACTTAAGGTTATCGCTGGTCAGGCAGGATTTCCGTTTGAGCAGGCTTATGTTTTTAAAGAAGGGGATTCCCAGATGACTCCGATGTCTCATATCCCTAGTCTTTCGCGCCGAGTTTTTTCTCCGAACCGTCCTATCAATGCGCCACCTATGCCGATAGAAATTCAGGCTGAGGCCGATCTTGACGAATGGTATATTTACGGCGATGAAAGTACGACCTATGGTCCCTACTCCGTCGAGCAAATCCGCCAGACTTTGGAAGCCGGAAATATCGTTCGCACAACCTATGTGTGGCGTCAGGGCATGGACAAGTGGATTTACGTCTATCAAATTCCAGGGTTCGATCGTCGTGGGCATGGCGGAGAAGCTATGCCAAGACCGGTGCCCGTTCCTTTGGTAAATAAAAGACAAGCCTGATTCCCATTTAAAGAATTCCATGGCCCTCTCGACAGCCTGTCTACGCTATGTTAAGAACACCTGATGTCGAAACTTACATATCTCGATTACAACGCGACAACGCCACTTCATCCGGCTCTTCTTTCTTTTACTCAGGAAACGTTAACGAAGTTTGGAAATCCCAGTAGTGTTCATGGTTTGGGCCGCGAGTCTAAAAAGGTGATTTCACAAGCTCGGGCAATGGTAGCAAGCTTTCTAAATTGTGAGGAGTTGGAACTTGTCTTCACTTCGGGAGGAAGCGAAGGAAATAACACGGCTCTCAAAGGTGCCTCTCGATTTTTTTCCCCAGAAAGACGAGAGATTATCTGCACAAAAATTGAGCATCCTTCGGTTCTCAAAACGATCGAATTCTTAGAGAAACAGGGTTTTAAGATCAAGTATTTGAACGTCGGAAAAAATGGGTCTCTTGATTTGGAACATCTAGACGAACTTTTGAATCCCCAAACCGCGATGGTCACGGTTCAACTTGTAAACAATGAGACGGGGAATATATTTCCAATAAAGGAAATTGCGAAACGAGCTCATAATGCCGGTGCGGTCATGCATTCTGACATGGTTCAGGGACTGGGTAAAATTCCAATCGATCTCAAAGATCTCAATGTCGACTTTGCTACTTTTGCCGGCCATAAATTTTATAGCCTCAAAGGAACTGGAATTCTTTTTATAAAGAAGGGAGCCCGTCTTGCCCCCCTCATCGCGGGCGGCGGTCAAGAGCGGAGCCGTCGCGCAGGTACTGAAAACGCACTTGCTATCGGCACCCTAGGTGAGGCGATCAGAGTTCTTGGCCCAGACCTCGGGCGAACGACACACTCGCTTGAAAAGCTTCGTGACCATTTTGAAACGCGAGTTAAAAATGAGATACGAAATTGTCGGATTAATGGTGGAGAGAGTTTAAGAGTTGGAAATACGTCCAATATTACATTTGAAAATATTGACGGCGAAACGCTACTGATAAATTTAGACACTCGAGGATTTGCCGTGAGCAGTGGAGCTGCGTGCAGTTCGGGAAGTCAGGAGCCAAGTCCTGTGCTTCGAGGGATGGGATTTACTGCCGAAGAAGCGTCGCAAAGTATACGTGTGAGTCTCGGGTGGTTAACGACTGAAGATGAGATGAATCGGTTCTTTGATAATCTGAAGGGGTCTGTCATTCAAATGAGAGACGCTAAACGAGCGATGGCTGCTGAAGATGACGTTGAAAATGATGTTGGTGAGGCAAATCCTTGAAAAAGAAAGTTCTTGTCGCCATGAGTGGCGGTGTCGATAGCTCCGTCGTCGCAGCTCTTCTTAAAGAGCAAGGGTACGACGTCATCGGAATTACCATGCAGGTTTGGGATTATTCCGACAATTGTGATATTACACCAGGACAGGGCACGTGTTGCTCGTCTATTGATGTTCAGGACGCTCGGAACGTCGCCGACCGTCTTGATATTCCGTTTTACGTTATGAATTGCGAAGATCGATTTGAGGCGTACGTCATAGAGCCCTTCGTAAGTGAATACCTCCAAGGGCGCACACCCAACCCTTGTGTTAACTGCAATACATTTTTGAAATTTGATCACCTGTTTATCAAAATGCAGGAACTCGGATGTGATTATTTGGCAACGGGGCACTATGTCCAAAGAACTGGAGAGGGTGACGAACACTATCTCATCAAAGGCCGAGATCCCCAGAAGGATCAAAGCTATTTTCTCTTTACCCTGAAGGCAAATTTATTGAAGCATCTGTTGTTTCCCGTCGGGGATATGACTAAGGACGAAGTCAGGTGCCATGCCGAACGGTTTGGCCTAGCCAACGCTAGAAAAAAAGATAGTCAGGAAATCTGTTTTGTTTCAAAACTTGGCTACGCAAAATTTATCGAATCACGTGTTGGCAAAAGTGCACTGATCGAAGGCGACATCGTTTTGCTGCCAGAAAATAAGGTCGTCGCAAAACACGATGGTATTCATAACTACACGGTAGGACAAAGACGTGGCCTTGGTTTTGATCATAGTGAACCTCTTTTTGTCATACGAATCGATGGCAAACGAAACGTTGTTTATGTGGGCCCAGAAAATCAGCTGTTTTCAAATGAAATGTGTGTTCGAGGGCTAAATTGGATGCAGACCCCGGCGGATGAAGGAGACTACACGGTTAAAATTCGTTATCGCCACCCTGGAGTTCCAGCACGTGTCCAAAGCTTGCCCAATGGAACTGTCCAGGTCCAATTCACCG
>Ga0206987_1006_pt2 | contig 14219 bp, 16 predicted proteins | sample Alteio_BWMinCont_11_FD_153281 | JGI IMG/M metagenome (GOLD analysis project Ga0206987, IMG submission 153281) | Enriched cells from forest soil in Barre Woods Harvard Forest LTER site, Petersham, Massachusetts, United States -... | ecosystem: Environmental > Terrestrial > Soil > Temperate forest >... | reverse complement strand
GTCTTTTCGTCCATTTGGATTTCGTCGGGCCAGGGGCGGGTGAAGCCTTCGCTGGGCCATTTGCGGGTGGCGTCGATGCCCATCTTCGATCCGTAGTTGGGCAGGCGCGAGGCGTGGTCGAGCGAATCGACTGGGCCAAGAGTGAATTGGATGTCGCGCTCGGGGTCGATGTGATTGAGGGCTTTGAGCGTGACTTCGGCGATCGACTGCACGTTGACGTCTTCATCCACCACGATAATGCACTTGGTAAACATCGCCTGGCCTAGCGACCAGACCGCGTTCATGACTTTGCGCGCCTGGCCGGGATAGGACTTCTTGATGGAGACGATCATCAGGTTGTGAAAGATGCCTTCGATGGGCAGGTTGATGTCGACGAGTTCGGGAATGGTGAGGCGCATGAGCGGGAGGAAAATGCGCTCAACAGCTTTGCCCATCCAGCCGTCTTCCATGGGAGGCTTGCCGACGATGGTGGTCGAGTAAATCGGGTCTTTGCGATGGGTGATGCAACTTAGGTGGAAGACAGGATAAAGATCTTCGAGCGAGTAGAAGCCGGTGTGGTCGCCGAAGGGGCCCTCGGTGCGGAGTTCGTCGAGGTGAACGTGGCCCTCGAGAATGATTTCGGCGGAGGCGGGAACTTCGAGATCGATGGTCTCGCACTTCACCAGTTCGACTGGCTTCTGGCGGAGGAAGCCAGCGATGAGATATTCCTCGACGTCGGGCGGCGCAGGGACGATGGCGGAGAAAGTGATGGCGGGGTCGGTGCCGATAGCGACGGCGACTTCCATTTTGCCGGAGGGAGTGTGGTCGGCAAGGACGGAGCCGCCGGAGGAGCGGGCCATAAGATCAACCGCCGCAGATGTAGGCGCGGGCGTCCCCGCCCGTGCGGCAGCGCGCAACATCTCGCGGTAATGCTCGGCTCCGATTTTTTGGCGCTGCCAGTGCATGCCGGTGGAGTGGGCATCATAAACTTGCATTCGGTAACAGCCGACGTTGCGCTTGCCGGTCTTGGGGTCGCGGGTGATTACGCAGGGCAGAGTGATGAAGCGGCCGGCGTCTTGCGGCCAGCATTTCAGGATGGGAAACCAGTCGAGCGAGAAATTGTCGCGGCGGATGACTTCTTTGCAGGGGCCGGTCGCGACGGTCTTGGGAAAGAATTTTCCCATCTCAGCCAGCATGGGCAGCATTTTTACTTTGTCGAGAAAGCCTTGCGGGGATTTCACGTCCATGAAGGCGCGGATGCGGTCGGCGACTTCGTCTAGCTTGTCGACTTCGAGGGCGAGGTTCATGCGGCGGGCGGAGCCGAATTGGTTGATGAGCAGCTGTTGTCCGGGATGGCCTTTGAGGTTCTGGAAAAGAAGAGCGGGGCCATTTTTCTTGCTGACGCGGTCGGTGATTTCAGTGATTTCGAGGACTGGATCAACTTCGGTGCGGACCTTCTTTAATTCGCCGGCGCGGTCGAGCGCGGCAATCCAGTCGCGTAGGTCGTCGTAGGCCAAGAATCCTCCGGAGACGGGAATTATACAGTCCCGGGCAAAGGCGTTAACCACAGAGATCACAGAGGATCACAGGAATTCCTTGCTGTTCCGTGTGTGTCTCTGTGTCCTCTGTGGTTTCCAGGTTTTCGCTTGTGGCAACAATTTGACATGGCGGCTGCGAAGACAGCACGTTCGCCTGCTAAACTGCATCTGATCATCCATGAAACGACGTGTAGTCATTACCGGCATGGGAGTTGTGAGCCCTAATGGCGTAGGGGCACCTGCCTTCTCTCGGGCTGTACTCGAGGGGCGCAGCGGCGTACGGCGCATAACGCGATTTGATCCTTCGGAGATTCCCGTGCAGATTGCCGGCGAAGTTCCGGACTTCGATGAACTGGCGTGGGTAGAGAAACGGGACCGCAAACACGTTTCCAGGGTGCTGCCGCTGGCCATTGCGGCCGGCACTGAAGCGTTGCACGATGCGGGCATCGACACCACTTCCCTGCCTCTCGAAGAAAAACGCCGCTTTGGCGTAATCATGGGTTCCGGAGGCGGGTCACAAGAGTTCACCGAAGAACAGTACCGCCTATTCTTCCATCAGCAATATAAACAGATGAGTTTGTTCTGCGTGCCAACGGGAGTGATGGGCGCGCTGTCGAGCGAACTCAATGTGCGTTTCGGTCTGCGCGGCGCAAGCCACATCATCACCACCGGATGCACCTCGTCGACCGATGCATTTGGGTATTCCATGCGGCAAATCCAGTCAGGCCGGCTGGATCTGGTGCTGAGCGGCGGCGCCGACGCTCCCATCGCTCTGGGAATCATCAAGGGGTTCATACTCATGGGAATTTTGACTGAGACTTGGAACCAGAGTCCGGAGCGGGGTTCGCGGCCATTTTCGGTGGATCGAGATGGGTTTGTGCTGGCTGAGGGAGCTTGGATGTTTGTGCTGGAGGAATATGAACACGCGCTGGCGCGCGGAGCGAGAATGCTGGCGGAGATTTGTGGATACGGCTCGACTTGCGAAGCCTTTCATCGGGTGCGTTTGCAGGAATGTGGAGAAGAACCGGCGCGTGCGATTGGCCTGGCGATGAAAGAGGCGGGAATCTCGGCCAACGACGTTCACTATGTGAACCTGCATGGGACCTCCACTCAATTAAACGACCGCATCGAGACGCGGGCGCTGAAACTGGTCTTGGGCGAACATGCACCCCAAGTTCCCATGTCAGCGCTCAAGTCGCAGATCGGACATCCGCAGGGAGCTTGTGGCGCTGCGGGAGTTGCAGCGACCATTGTTGCCATGCGCAACGGCCAGCTTCCCCCGACGATCAACCTGGAAACGCCCGATCCCGAATGTGATTTGGATTACGTGCCGCGGGCTGGACGGGAGAAGACGATTGAACACGCCGTCTGCAATTGCATTGCTTTCGGATCGAAGAATTCGGCTTTAGTGCTGAGAAGTGTTGCCTAGGTCTTTCTTCGGGGCCATAAGCGACATAAGCGCTTCGACGTTCCCCGCTGCACGTTCCTGATCAGAGAGATCGACCCCCCAGAAATTGCTTTGCTTTTCGACTGCCTGCACCCCGGCCTGCACTTCGTTGGGACTAAGCTGTTGCACCCAGACCACGCGGAAATTGGCTTTCTTCGAACCACGCTGCAAAGAGATGATCTGGTCCGGCTTGATTTCGGCGCGGAGGCCACCAATCCGAGCGCCAACGTAGGTGAGGTCAAAAGTGTGGGCGAGATGGGTGGCGCCGGAAATCGACACTTTTACCGGAAGCACCATTTTGGTCCGTTTGTTCTTGCGCTGCTCGGCCATGGCTACCTCATTATGTTGGTCTGGGACGAGCGAGAGAAGATTACCAAGGTCATGGGCGTCATCGGCAGGCGGGACGCGGCTTCTACGAACTCAGCAAGTGGGAAACGGTGTCCTGGACCTTGCTCCAAGCCTGCGAGTGCGGGTCGATAAGGTCGAAATGGCCGGCGGTTGAGATCTCCAGATAGTGCACGTCCTCGCCCTTTGTCTTTTTCTGTTGAGCGTAGTTTCGACTGAAGGTCGACGGGACAACGTCGTCAGCAGAACCGTGGATGAGCCATTGTGTAGTCGAATGGTCGATCGCGAATTGCATGGGATCGGCCTCGCGGTAGTGTTCCGTTACCTCGCTGGGCTTACCGCCGAGAAATTCAACTACGGCATCGTTGCTAAGATGCAATTCCCACGCCTGCTGCAAGTCCAATACGCCAGCCAGTGAGACCACCTTCCTCAGAGACGGCTCGTGTGAAGCCAGGCAGAGCGCGAGCTGTGCGCCGGCAGAATGCCCCATCACAATGACCTTGCCGGCGTCGAGACTGTAGCGCTTGGCGAGTTGTGGCAGAAAACGATACGCGTTGCGCACATCCTCGAACGTACCCGGCCAGCCACCGCCTGGGTTGCCGACGCGGCGATACTCAATATTCCAGGTAGCAAGGTCTTTCGCCGTGAGCGCGGCGCACACGTGCCCGGCGTGCGCCAGGTCGTATCTGGCTCTCCAGAAACCTCCGTGAACGTTCATCACCAGCGGAAACGGGCCTTTACCTTTGGGCAAGCGAAGATCGCCGAACTGATTGGGATCGGTTCCGTAGGCGACGCGGGCATCCGCCGGAGGCGGTGGCAGGGTCAGGATGGAGTCAGAGGACATGGGAAATGCTTTCGCGAACGAGGCCAAGGGGACACTCAGCGCGAGGCACAAGCAACGCATTGCATCGCGACGGGTCAACTCATTTGTCAAACCAGTTGTCAGTTCCCCGTTCTCAGTTCTCAGTTGAAATCCTATTCCTTGAGTTTGAGTTTGGACTTGTTCTCTTCCAGAAACTCGCGGAGTTTGTCAGACGCGTCGAGCAGACGCTTCCATTGTTCGTAATACAGGGTCACCGGAAAACGGCCCAGTCCGTACACACTGACGCCACCTTTTTCGCCGACGCGGAATTCCAGACTGCCGGTGCGCCGTGGACTCTTTTCGAGTTCCGCTAAACGGGCTTTCAACTCTTCATAAGTTGGCTCTGCCATAGGATCGCCTCGAATCCATCATAAAAGAATTCGTCTAATCGAGGAACGCCTTCATGCAGAAGGCGCTGCCGCCCGCTTTCTCGAACTCTGAAGTATCCACGACGATCGGGGTCAAGTCCTCTTTCGCCAGGATCTGAGAGAGGTGTTGGTTCAGACGTGGAGTGAGGAAGCGTCCGTTGACAACAATGCCGTTGCCCATGAATTGAACGGCTTCGTCGCGGGTCAGTTCATGGATGCGTGAGAAGCCTCCATGGATTGCCGCCAGGGATGGTGTGGAAAAAGCTCCGGGATAGATCAGTGCCGCATCGTTGTTCAGTGGAGACAGGCACGTGTCAAGGTGGTAGCAATACGCGTCCACCAGTTCCAGTGGCGTGACCGGGAACCCCATTCTCGCCATCGCGGCGGAAAATTTTTCCACGCCGCCGCGGGTGGAGCGAAATCCGTAAGCTGCCCAGATGCGCGAACGGTCGGGATGCCAGAGCAGATCGCCGTGGCCTTCCAGATATTCCTGCCCCAATTCCAGCTCAATGACCTTGTACCCGCGGCCGCGAAACCAGTCGACATAAAAGGCCACTTCCTGATGGCGGGAGGGATAGCGCATGTGGCTAGGTACGATGAATTTTTCCCCGTTCCGGGCCTGGCCGATGAAAACCTGGTTGGCAGCAAAGACCATGTCTTCAAGGTCTTTCGCCGGATTTATCAACTCTACCTTGATCCCTGAGTCCTCCAGCGAGCGCCGCAGATTGTCCCATTGCTGCTGGGCCTGTTTGCGATCGATGGACTGGCCCATGTATGGGTTCTTGGCCTCGCGCACGTCGAAGAAGGTGGGCGGACACATCAAGACGGTCTTACTCATAGAGAACCGGGTGACAGAGGGCGGCCATAGACCTTGATGATAGCGACTAGAGGCTGGTTATTCCATTCTCATGGACCAAGTAAAGATGCCGGGCTTTCGGCAGATTTGGGTGGTTTCGTCACGGCGGGCTGAGAATCGGCTTCTCGTCTTAGAGGCAAACCCAAGGATTCCCAACAGCTTGCACCGATCTGTCGTCGGCTGGTCTTCTGGCACTGGACATGCTATCGCACAAGCGTCTGGGTTCTTGGTCCATGCTTGACCACTGTGCCAATCCGGGATGTGCCAAACGCTTCCGCAAACTTGAAGACGGGAAGTTGTTTTTGGTGGAAGTCGACGTCGCCGAAGCTGCGTTCTCCGCTCGTGACGCGGGGACAGGCAGACTCTTTCGCCACCTGGAGCACTACTGGCTCTGCGATCCCTGTGCATCGGTTCTCACGTTGTCGTTTGAACACGAGCGGGGAGTGGTTGCGGTACCGCTGGCGCGGCCTCTGGGAAAGATGCCGTCGGCATCGGTAGGTTCGAGTGAAGTTGCCGGCATCCGCTCGCCCGGAGTCGGCGACCGGGTCCAGGCGGCACACGGAGGGATCCATGAAGCGTGATGCTCCCCGGTACGCACCGCGAATTCTGGCGTGCACCATCTGCGGTGAAGAAAAATCTCTCTCACAAGTGTGGTTCCTGGTCACCGAGAGCCACTGCGAAGACAAGCTTAAGGTGCTGCAATGGCAAGATGAGGTTGCCACTCGAGAAGGAATGTATGGGGCCTGCTGTCCCGCCCACGTGGAAGAGTTGGTGATCCACTGGATGACCACGGGAAGCCTGGATTTCCCGTTTGCGACCACCGCAAACCCGGTGAGACTGGGACGCCGGATACCGCTGGCTTCCCTCCCCGTGATGATTGAGCCGGATATTCGGGGCGCACGTCAGATCGGCGAACTCGCGGTTCATCGCGAGAGCATGGGCCGGTTGCTCAATGAGAGTCCGGACTCGCTCCAGCTCATACTGGACGAACTCACTCGGGCACTGCAGCACGAAAGCATGAGTGAAGCCGGCTGTGCATCATCGGATTGCGTTCACTCCGGGATGCTGAGGCCCGCGTAGGCCCACTCAGGACTCTGCGGCTTCCTTCCAGGCTCGCCAGTCCTTGGTGACGGCCTTAGCCATATCCTTGGCGGCGGACAAGAGCTGCACCGGCTTCAGCCGATCAAGATGGCGGCTGACCGTCCTGCGTGCTCCCCGGGTTCCCAAGTGAATGTTTGCGGTTTCCCATCCCATGGAAAAGAGCAGCCGAATCTCGTCCCGGTTGCTGGGTAGAACTGCCAATTCGATGCGCGAGCAGAAGGGCGCGAGGCGGCGCACAACCCAGGAACCATGGAGTTGCACAAAGGGATCGCGATCGCGCACGGCGCGGTCCACGATGGTTTGATACATGATTTCCCCACGCCCTTTTTTCCCGTCTGCCCACTGAATGGAGGATGGCGTCAAAGCTTTCGCTTCGCGGGCGATTCGGCCGCCATTGCATTGCGCGATGGCCACTACACGCACATGCCCTAAGCTTCCCAGACCCGCGACCCTACGCACCGTGCGGTAATCCAGACCCGGCTCGGGCATCAGATGATCCAGAGATGCGCGCAGCTTGGCCGGAATCTTTCCGGGTATCTTCGGCAGCCCGTCCATCTTCGCCCAGAAGTGGACGGGATCACGTAGCTCGTTGATGGCAATGGAGCGCAACCATTTGTGTTCCTCTTCCAGAACGAAGGGCCGCCCACTTTCCACCAGGGACTCGCGGTAACCGTCCAGGAGTGCGGCGCAGGCGTCTTTACCTTGCAGCCGGAGGTGACCTTCTTCGCTGGCGAGCAGCGCACTGGTCGCGAGGCGTACCAAGTCGATGGTGTAGGGCAAAGTTCCAGCTTCGTCAAAATCGTTGATGCCCCAGACCAGACGACCCTCGACGTCACGCCAGGTCCCGAAATTTTCCACGTGGAGATCGCCGACCGCGAGCACTCGTGGAGCTTTGGCGAGGTCCGGGCAAACCTCTGGCCAGACTTGCATCCAGCGATAGAAGGTGGCGCGGAAGAAGGGGAAAGGTGATTCCGCCATGCGCTGATGTTTCAGACGAAGATCGGGCCTCACCAGCGTGGTGTGCTGGCCCAGCCAGGTTTCAAAGCGCCGGGTTGCTTTGACAATATTCATGCGTCCGGTGGGCCAACATAGAACTGCCGTTGGCAAATGTCAATGTGGGGAGGGGGCGTTCGGTCATGGTCCGGTTTCGGACATTCAATCCCACAAGCGGACGGGGGAGCTCGAAACCACCAGACCGCCGGTCATCGAAAGAAAACATTTAGCTACGATCGGCTTGGCCGGATTCTTGCAGCGGATTACCCAACTGCCCGGTCGGCGAGGGCATGGGAGGGCTTCCGCTATGCAAACCGAACGTATCCGGCAAACGGTTTCCGGTCCAATTACTCTCGAGGATCTTGAGAAATTTCAAAAGCAGGGGTGGACGGCAACAGCCATCGAATGGCAGCGTGAGGTACCGAGCTCGGAGGCCGCGCCAGGAGTCGAGGGTCCGCCCTATGGTTTGCGAGTTGGCGATAACTGTTTGAGCCTTGAAGAGGATCCGAACGAAGCCAAGGTTCTGGTGACAATGATGGAGTTGATGATCCAGGACGGGCCGTATTCTTCCATTGCCCAGGAACTCAACCGCAGAGGTTATGCGACCAGGGAGGGTTCGAAGTGGAACCCGGTATCCGTGTTCAAAATGTTGCCCCGCCTGATCGAGGCTGGGCCCAAGATTTTCTCATCGGCAGAGTGGCACCGGCGCCGGCAGCAAGTCCGGGAACGAAAACAAGGCCTTCCCATTTAGTTATTTACCCGCCCTTGAGGCCGCCGGCCAGTGCATTTCCCAAGCCGTCTGGCGGCGTTTTTTCCGTTTGACAATTGCCTCCGCTGGCTCATAATAGCCAACCGACAGGAGGCGATTCCTATGATGAAGCGGGTTCTATTGGCCGGAGTGCTGGGTGGCATTGCAATGTTTGTGTGGTCATCGATCGCTCATACGGCGTCGTCGCTCGGCACCGTGGGAATCAAGGAAATCCCTAATGAACAGGCCGTGTTAAGCGGCATGCAGGCACAACTGGGCACCAATTCTGGACTCTACGCGTTTCCGGGGATGGGTTTGGGACCAAACCCCACGCGGCAGGAGCAGAATGCCGCCATGCAGCAGTATGACCAAAAGCTGGCGGCGAATCCGTCCGGGATATTGATCTATCATCCGCCGGGGGCAAAGGGGCTAACGCCGAGCCGGCTGCTGACAGAATTCTTGACCGAGCTGGCCGAGGCCTTGCTTCTGGCCCTGCTGCTGGCTCAAACCAGCTTAGCGACCTTCGCCTCCCGGATAGGATTCGTGACAATTGCTGCCTTGATGGCAGCCATTACCACCAATCTTCCCTACTGGAACTGGTACGGATTTCCGACCAGCTATACCACCACGTACATGAGCATCGAGTTCGTGGGCTACCTGGTGGCTGGGCTGGTGGTGGCGGCGGTTTTGAAGACGAAAACCTCGGCTTCCCGAAGTTTTGCCGTGGCCGCCTAACTTTTCGGACTGGGGCGCTCAGCACCAAGGGGTCTCCTCGCGGTATGCTGAATGGGGACGGCTGAGCCCTGCCATGGATTTTGACCAGCTCGAGACTTTCATCTCAGTTGCACGGCTGCTGAGCTTCTCTCGCGCGGCGGACAAACGCTTCCGCACGCAGCCGGCAATTTCGTCCCAGATTCGTCTGCTGGAGGAAGAAGTTGGAGCCCGGCTGCTCGACCGTTCCGGCGGCAAGGTTTCGCTGACCGCGTCAGGCAAAGTGTTCCTGAAATTCGCGGACGAGTTGCTGGAGTCCCGCAAGGCCATGTTGGCTGGCATCGCCGAAACCGAGCGAGTGCCCCGCGGTGAAATTGTGGTTGGCGCCAACGAGGGGACCTGCCTGCACATCCTGCCGGAGGTATTTGCCGAGTTTAAGAAACAGTATCCGGATGTGAACATCAGCATCACCCGCTCTGACTACGCCAGGATTCTGGAATCGGTCATCGACAACTCAGTGGACTTTGGCGTGGTTTCGCTTCCTGTGGACGACGCGCGGCTTACCGTCAAGTTGATCCATCGTGACGAACTGGTCATTATCGCGCCGCCGCACCACCCGCTCGCCAAGATGAAGTCCGCCACAGTTTCTGAAGTAGCGAAGTTCCCGCTCGTGGTGCCCAAAGGCGGCCACACTCGCGACGCGCTGGAAGATCTCTTCTTCGAGCGCAAGCTGAAACCTAGATACATCATGGAACTCGATTCCAGCGAATTGCTGAAACGCTTTGTGGCCGCCGACGCCGGTATCGGTTTCATCGCCCGCTCCAATATCATTGAGGATGTCCGCGCCAACTCCCTGGTCACGATTTCAATGTCCGATGCCACCATTCGCCGCGACCTGGCGCTGGTGTTTCGCAAGGACAAGTCCCTGAGCCGCGCTGCTCTGGCCTTCATTGATATTGCGGTCCGAATTAAGGGTGTGGATGCGGTTGTGGGAAAATCGTGACCGCATGACTTCCCCCCTGAGACTTCGCGCTTTTCTCTGCTGCACCTGTGCCCTGCTCTGGGTCGGTAGCGTTTTCGCCCAAGGTCCGAAGCTCGCCCCCAAGGACCTTCCAGCTTCCGCGTATCAGCTGGCGGCCCTCAAAGTCACCGGAAGCCAGCGCTACAAACCAGAAGATATCGCTGCCGCCACCGGCTTGCAGATTGGCCAAACCGTGCATGAGGAGGATTTTAGAGCCGGGGTTCGGCTGCTGGGCGATAGTGGGGCATTCAGCGACGTTGCCTTTAGCTTCGACTACTCCGCCAAAGGCACCAAGGGGGAGTTTCACGTCAAAGACTCGCCTGACTTTGTGCCGGCACGGTTTGACAACCTTGTCTGGTTCTCGAATCGAGACTTGGCGGAGAAGCTGCATGCGCGAGTTCCCCTCTTCCACGGGGAGCTTCCGCTCCGGGGAGACCTTGCCGATCAGGTCTCGTTGGCACTGCAAGCCATGTTGATCGAAGAAAAAGTGGAGGGACGCGCCGACTATGTGCGGGTAGCCGCGGAAGGCGGACCTACAGTAGCCTTCGACTTCAGCGTGACCGGCCGGCCCATCACCATTCGTGACGTCCAGTTTCCGGGGGTCGACCCGAGCTTGCTGCCATCGCTCCAGGTTGCGGCCAGGAAGCTCAGCGGAAAGGAATACTCCCGCAGTGCGATCCGCGCAGAAGCTGAGAAGAGTTTTTTGCGCTTCTATTTGCAGCACGGGTATCTGAAAGCGACGCTCGGTGACCCTGAGGCTAAAGTCGTAAACCGCGAGGCCGAAGAAACGCAGGTCGATGTCATCTTCCATCCCAATCCCGGATCGCAATACGAGTTGGCGGAGCTGGCGATCTCGGGTAATAAGGTCCTGCCCACGGACACGCTACGAAAGTTGATCCACGCGCAGATCAGTGCGCCAATCAACGTAGTTGAGCTGGATAGTGACTTGGTGGCATTGCAACACCTATATGGCACGCGGGGATACATGGTGGCAGCGGTGAAGGCGAGTCGTGAGGTGGATGACAAAGCGCTCTCCGTTAAGTATGTCCTCACCGTCAGCGAAGGCGACGCCTATACCATGGGCGACCTGGACATTCACGGTCTGGATACACGGACCACCTCGCAGATGCAAGCTGCGTGGGCATTGCGCACCGGCGATACCTACAACTCCGATTATCCGCGTCAATTTGCCGAGCAGGCGGACAAGAAACTGGGCGAATGGAATATCACCATCCATGAATCCGTCAACCCTAAGGACAAGACGGTGGACGTGACCGTGCGATTTGACGCCAAGAGCTGACCTGTCCGGTGGCTGCGATGGATCAGGTTTTTGACAATTTTCGGCACCGAGTTTGGTAGGCTTAGTTCCAGACGCCATCACCTCCAAGGGAGTGAAAGATTCATGCGATTCGGTTCCAGGAACTTCATTGCTTCATCGACAACCCTCTTACTTGTCCTGCTGCTCATCACCATGGCCTTCGCGGCCAAGACCCAGACGTTTACCGGTACGGTCACTGACGCCATGTGCGGGGCCACACACATGATGGAAGGCGACCCTGCGGCTTGCTTGCGCACCTGCGTGAACAAGGGATCGAAGTACGCTCTGCTGGTTGGGGACAAGGTCTATACCCTGGATAGCAGCAGCCCGGCAACGCTTGACGCGCTCGCCAAGTTAGGCGCGCAGAAAGCCACGGTCAAGGGCACGGTCGACGGTGATATCATCTCCGTCAGTTCAGTTACCGCCGCCAAGTAGTAGCGGTTCGAGAACCGCCGGATGCGCCCGAGTTTTCACAGCATCGTTCTCTGTAATTTCATGGAACCAGTCCGGCGTCCTGCTCGTACCTATTTTCGCTGGATTGAAACACACCCACATGAAAATCATTCACTCTTTATTCTGTTTCGCAGCTTTTCTAGCCCCACCGTTGGCCTATTCGCAGGCGCCGGCGGAGACCGTGAAGCCGCAGCCAGCCTTCGAACAAAAATTGCGTGAGGTTCGTTATGACCTCCGTTTGGAGGACGGCAGATTTGTGGGTGGCGCAGCTCCTGTGTTGGAGAGCGCCATCGCCGATGCCCAATACGTGCTCATTGGCGAAGATCACATAACCCGCGAGATTCCCCAATTCACAACGGCGGTCTGCGACGTCATGGGGCCACAGGGCCTATCGGCAATGGCCGTCGAGGTTGGCCCACAGGCTGCGGAGTTTGTTTCGGCCTTATTTGGCAGTCCTGACCGTCTGGCCCGCACAGGGGCGCTCCTTCATCAGTACCCGAACAGCGTTGCTTTCATGGACGTCCGCCAGGAAAATGATCTCGCAGCGCATTGTGCCAATGCCGCACATACTCCTCGTTTTCATTTCTGGGGTCTGGATCAGGAATTCGTCGGCTCAGCGGGCTGGCTGCTGGACCAGATACTGGCCACCCATCCTGGCCCCGCTGCAACCGCCGCCATCACGCGCCTGAAAAGCGAGGAGCAACAGGACACAGCCCGCGCCAAACAGACCGGCGACCCCTCGAAGCTTTTTTTGATGGCTGCTCCGGATTCTGAACTCGCGGAAGCGGCTGCCGTGCTGCAACGCGAGGGAGGCGTGGCAGCGAATGCCATCTTCCGCGAATTGATTGAAAGTCACGAAATCTACCTCAAGAACATGCAAGGCTCACCCGAGTCCAATAACCAACGCGCCAACCTCCTCAAAGTTAACTTTCGGCTTGATATGGAGAAGGCCGCTTCTGCTGAAGGCCAACACAAGATACTGGTCAAATTCGGGGACTGGCATCTCTACAAGGGCATTAATCCGCTTCACCAACGCGATTTGGGCAACTACATCGCCGAAATGGCGAACGGGCAAGGCAGCTCTTCCCTGCATATTTGTGTCCTGGGATCCAAGGGTACGCACAGGCTGTTTGCCGGCTACGACCAGCCCACCAGGCTGGAAAAATTCGTGATGGATGAAGATCCTGACTACCTCTGGCTGAGGCCAGCCGTCGACAACCAGGTTCTGAATGGCTGGACGTTATACGATCTCCGCAAACTGCGCTTCACGAAACTCGGCCCACTGGATGCCAGCATGGAACGGATGATTTACGGCTACGACTTGCTGATTATCGTGCCCGAACTGACTCCGGCCGACCTGATCCAGTAAGCCAAGGCAACCCGGCGGGGAGGTTCCCTGGAAATTCTTTCCCTGTAACCCAATTTTCATATTGCCTGCCGGACACGCTGTGTTAAATTTGACCCTCAACCCACACAACGGCGGAGGAAAACGAATTGGGCAAAGACATGGTCCCCAAGCGGATATTTTTTACGAAGGGGGTCGGCAAGCACCGCGAACGTCTTACATCTTTCGAGCTGGCGCTGCGCGACGCCGGCATCGCAGCCCAGAATCTGGTGCGGGTTTCCTCCATCTTCCCGCCAAATTGCAAACTGGTGGCCCGCTCCCAGGGACTGAAATACTTGAGTCCCGGCGAGGTAGTATTCGCCGTGGTGGCCGAGAACTCCACCCGTGAACCGCATCGGCTTCTGGCTTCAAGTATCGGTGTAGCAATTCCGGCGGACCGCAACACTTACGGCTACTTGAGCGAACACCACTCGTTCGGAGAAACCGACAATGCTGCCGGTGACTACGCAGAGGAACTTGCGGCCGAAATGTTGGCCACCACTCTGAATGTGGAGTTCGACCCCGACCGCTCCTGGGACGAAAAGAAGGAAATCTACCGCATCTCAAATAAGATCGTGCGGACGGCGAATGTCACCCAATCTGCGGTGGGCGACAAGCGTGGACTGTGGACGACGGTAATTGCCTCAGCGGTATTGATCTTCGATTAGTTCACTTCCGTGCTGCCGCCTTCTCCTTCTTCTTTGGAGAAGATTTGCCCAGCCTTTCCAGAACCGCGGCAACAATGATGGGCAGCCCCACGGTGGCATCCACGAATACCTCGCCAAACTTCCCACCTTCGGCCGGAGGCACGAACTTGCCCCATGAAATGGCCTCGCTATATGGGCTTCCTGACAATCCACCCCAGTACACCGGCTCGGGGCAAATCCGCACGCCGTAGTGGTAGCGTTTGAGGGGAACATTCTCACCCATACGCCGGTGACGCAGCTCAATGAAGGGACCGAACTGCTGCGACCAGTTGCGTGGCACGCCTCCCCCGATGGTGAAAATCCCCAGGCGGGTTTGCCGCAACAGGGTAGCAGCAAAGTGCTCCAGGTCCTCAAAGGGATCAAACCAGTTTTCGTGCCGGCTTTTACT
>Ga0206987_1138_pt1 | contig 14248 bp, 11 predicted proteins | sample Alteio_BWMinCont_11_FD_153281 | JGI IMG/M metagenome (GOLD analysis project Ga0206987, IMG submission 153281) | Enriched cells from forest soil in Barre Woods Harvard Forest LTER site, Petersham, Massachusetts, United States -... | ecosystem: Environmental > Terrestrial > Soil > Temperate forest >... | reverse complement strand
GGGATGATGTACCAGATGTCTTTGGGGATGTAGTAAACGGCGAGATAGTCGAAGTCGGATTGCTTGTAGGTGCGGTCGGGGTACTTGCCGTGGAACAGGCTGGCTACGAAGTTGCCGGGCTTCAGGTTGCTGGCGGAAAAGAAAGTGGATTTGACCTGGACGCTGATGAAGCGTCCTCCGACGTCTAGGACTACGTCGTAGGGGGCGGCGTCGCCCAGGGGCTTCGAGGCTTGGAAGCCGAGTTCGGTGGCTTTGGTCATGAAACGGAGTTCGGCCCATTGGCCGCGCTTTTTGTGGTTGCGAATGTCCATACCGGAAGTTTTCAATTTGTTTCTCCAAATAGAAAAGGCGCGGCTGCGCGCCGCGCCTTTCAGTTATTACCCTATATATCCAGAATAGCATTTTGCAGGGGTAAGTGAGACACGATTTGGAAGTTTATATTTGGAATGGATTCACTGGTTTGTAGGGAATTAGTTACTTAGTTGCTATTGACAGAAATCTGTGGAAAAGATGAGTTGGGGCTTTTCGGCGGCGTATACAACCCCAAGTGCACAGATCCCTTCGACTTCGCCCAGGGCAGGCTCTTCGTTGGGATCTTTCGCTGTTGCGAAGGATCCGCTGCCTCAGGATGACAAGAGATGGGGAGTGGGCGCGGAAGGCTAGATCAGGTGGACGTCAAACAGGGCCAGCCAATATTGGAGAGACTGCAGGGCGAAGCCGCAAAAGATTAGGGCGATGCCGAAGGCTCCGAGGCGGCGCTCGGGAAGGTTGTCGGCGTAGTACTCGATCAGAGGATTGACTGTGATTCCCACGCCTGTGACCAGGCCGGTCACGAGGCCGACGCGGATGGCGAAGGACCAGGCATGATCGGCGCGATGGGCCAGCATGCCGCAGATGAGAGCGGCGACAATGTATCCGATGGTGCGCCGGATGGTTCCCCAGAACTGACGGCGCGAAAGGCGGGTTCGGCGGGAGGCAACGTAGTCGAGTGCGGGACGCATGCCGCGGGTATAGGCGAACACCTGTCCCACGGTGATGAGAGTGGCGAAGGCGATGGCGAATTCGAGGCCGAGACTCTGGTACAGTCCGGCGCCGAATGCGAAACCGCGAAGGGCGCTGAAGAAGGCTTCCCAAGGAAGCGAAAAGTGGGGCAATCCGCGGGCGGCGCGATTGAATTCGATTGAAAGAGTGATGCCAGTGGCGAGACCGGTGGCAAGGCCGAAAAAAAGACCGAGGCCAAGACCGTAGCCGATTCCGAAAACGACCGAGTAAGTTACGGCGCGGGTCAGCAATCGCAGCGGGCCGTGTTGACCGCCGAGGAGATCGTAAGCAAGGTAAAGGCTGCCGAGCACATCGAGGCAGGTGCCAGCGATGCTGATGGCGGCGACGGTGTGGTGGTCCATGGATGGATTGTAGAGGAGCGGCGCGGGTGATGGCGTGGGCGGATGCGAATCGGGCTCCGGCGGCGAGGCGCACCGCAGGGGTGGTGGAACCGCTGGAGCGATGCCAAAGTAGTCGGCTCCGAGGCGCAGAGCGAATTTTCCGGTGCTGCCGAGGCCGATGTCGGCTCCGCCGCCGAGGGCAAAGGCGAACTCGTTGCCCCCGCCGGTGATGCCTCCGGTGGATTCGGAGAAATGCGATCCGCCGAACAGGGCCTGGGCGTAGGGCGTAACGTTGTCGAGCTTGCGATAGGAAAAGCGTGGGCCGACCATGTAGGTTTCTCCCGACAAGATCTGCGGAATGTGGCCGACGTAGCCGCCGAAATCGCCCGCCACGCCGAAACACTGGTTGGCATTGACGGCGACTGAGGCACTGCCGCCGTTATTCCAGACGGTCAAGCCCTTGAGAATGTAAAGAGGAGAATAGGCTACGGCGACGTCAGCAGCTGGAGTGGTTTGTGCGAGTGAAAAGCCGGCCAGAAGCGAGAACATCAAGGTCAGCAAGATCGGGTATTTCATTTTGTATCTCCATTCTTTCGAGTTACAAAAAGTTGTCCCCAAGTTGTCGTTCTCGATCCTAACCCAGCGCCCATCACAAAGTTTTGTCAAATGTTTGTCACCAGAATGGCGGGGGAGGCTTAAACTGCGGCGGCGTGGACGCTGGCTTTGATTTCTTTGCCGGATTGTCGTTCGACGACGCGAAGTTCTTTCTCGAGCGAGGAGAAGCGTTGCAGGATTTCATTCATGCGCAGCGCCATGTTGCGGACGGTTTCGATCTGCGAGCGCGCTTCGGCGGAGAGTGATCCGGGTTCCACCAGCAGCAACTCGGAATTGCCCAGCATCGAGGTCAAAGTGTTGTTCAGTGTGTGTTGCATTTCGAGTATGTAGCGGCCGAGCGTGGCTTGCCGCTCCAGCAGAGTGTTCTCCTGCTCGGCACGGCGGGCGTGGAATTCGGCGGCTGCACGATGCAGAACTTCTCCCGCGACCAGCACCAGAGTCTCCAGCCAGTTTTCCTGCTGACGAACTACCACCACTCCGGGCCAGCGGTCGCGGACGGATTGAATGGTGCGAGCGTCGTCGGAGACGAAGAGCACACGTTTACCTGCGGCGTCCATGGCTTCCATGACTACGGCCAGCGCCTGTGGGCGTATGCGGCCGGCGATAGCCAGTTGAAAATTGTTGGGATCGAAGTCGAGGCACACGTCACTGCTCATCAGCGTGAACGCCGGCATCTTGCGCTCGGATTGCCAGCGGCTGGTGATGACGACGGGAAAGTCCGGGTCGTCGGAAATGATCAGTACGGTGGGTTGATCCACGATTTCTTCTCGATGTCTTCTTCTGTCGACAGCGGCTTCTGGACGTTCGGGGCCGTCTATGACCCGCTGCTGTCTTCGTCGTTCGCTTTCGAGCCGTTTCCCTGAGGATCGGTTTCGCTCCAGTCGGCAGTCTGATGGGAGACTTCGAACTCCGCCGCATCAGAAGGGGTGCTTTGCGACTGAGCTCCGGCCGCTGCCGCTTTGGCCTTTTTGGTTCCCTTCTGATTCTTTTCCAGAGCATGGTCAATCACGTTGCGAAGATCCACCAACATGCGCAACGGCTGGCCAGAAGAATATTCGGCGTGGAACATGACCTTCCAGGATTGGCAGATCATGCGCAAGCGCGCGATGGGCTCTTCGGCGGAGAATTGTGCGCGGCGGCAGTCGAGGGTCTCGACGCCGCGTGATTCCAGTTCCCGGAGGCCATCGGAAATCGCGTTCAGATCGCCATGCATCAGACGGAAGAACACGCGCCGCATCAGGAAGCTGAAGCGGGTGAAGGAGACCATGGCGGCGGGAGTGTAATAGTTTTCTTCCGACGAAGTCTTGAGCTTGCGGCTCTTTTCCAGAACTTTACTGCTGAGCAGTTCGCTCAGACTCTTGCAGGCATTGGCCTCGGTCATCAGATCGGCGAGCGGCGCCAGCCAGTCGGGTATGGTGACGTCCGCTGTACCCAGGACCGGCTCCAGTGTCTGCGCGACGTACTGCACATCGACATCGCCATCTTCAAGACGAGAGGGCGCGGCGAGCGAAAAATACTGCACCAGGAGAAAATCGACTTTGTCGCGGTCGGTATCGGAATGCTGAGGTTTGCGCAGGTGATGTTGCAGCAGATTGCGCAGAGCATCTTCCCCGGCCAGCGCGCTGGTCTGAAGGAACTGGCGGAGTTGATAGACCTGGATGCGCTGGTCCATATCGAGAAACCACTGCCGGGCCTGTTCGACAGACTCCTGCGGCGGCGTGTTCTGACCGGCTTCGAGGTCGTTGCAAGCGGGCAGTTCGATTACGAATTCCCTGCCCAACGCAGCGTACAGAGGATAGAGCTGTAGCGCGTCTTTCCACTCGGTGGCGAGATCAATTGAAGGTGATGTCATGGTTTCACGATCCAGTTGGCGACTTCCCGCGTAAAGCGGGCGGCGACAGCCCGGTTTCCTCCGTTACATTGCAGTGCGACGACGCAGGCTTCGGTGTCGAGCGATCCGTCGGAGTTGCGCAAGCGCAGTTTGTCGGCAAATTCGAGTGGCAGGCTCGAAGCAAACAGCACTTCTTGCGGTGTGCCAAATTCTATGACAGTGCTTTCACTGGTGGTGGTGGTGGCATCGCCCAGGCGAGTGAGGCGCACCGGAATCCGCACCGGTGTGGCGTTGGGGAAAAACTTGGCCAGCTTGGTGGTCGAGCTTTCGCGAGTTAGTGCGGCGGCTGCGGCTGGCTTGGACACCGATTCCCCCAGAAAAGCCAATGCAGGCCGGGGTTCTTGAGTCTGCCGGTTAGCGTGGACTCAAGGACCCGGACCGCATCGCGGGGAAGAAGAGTGCACGAGTGCAGCCAAAGTGCGGGACGTCGGGGTTCCGGCTAAGTGTAGATATGGCAGCAAGATACAGCGTAGTTCTATTTCGGGTTGGCACCAGTCTCGGAGGGTTGGTGTCTCAGATTGATATGGCGTCTCAGGGGAGGAGCATCCAGCGGCATGCTATTCCACTCGGTAGGCGCGGGACTATACTCGGCTGAATTTATGCACGATCCGGTAAGGAAGCCGATCTCTGCCTCACGCAGGTCCATCCGCTTGATCTTATCGATAAATTTTCTGCTCTTCGGACTGCTCATAGTACCCCCGGCCCATCGCTGGGCGGACCGCAGGTTACTACCCTTAAGAGCTGCTGGTTTAGAAGAACTAGTCGCCTGGTTGGTACAACTGTGGCTCGTTGGGTCTACCGTGCTTGCCACCGCCTTATTCGGGAGGATGGTCTGGGAAAAAAAGGGGGAGGCATCCGCCGGGGTAGGTACGTTGCCCTTGAGAGTTGAAGGAATACTGCTTCTAACCTGGTGGATCGTCGTCATCTGCGCCTGTGCTTACGGCTTCGCGTTGGGCATGGGGGGTTAGTTCGACCATTTCGCGGGAGGGGAAGCTAAGTTTCGATGCCGGTCATTGCAGCGCCGAACTGCCCGTTGGCATTTCGTGTCTTCCGCCGATGTTGTAGCGCTTCAGTTTGCGGTAGAGAGTGGCGCGGCTGATGCCGAGCATTTTGCCGGCCATGACTTTGTCACCTTTCACTTGCTCAAACACGCGCTCGATAGTGGCGCGTTCGATGTCTTCGAGATCGTTGGAAGAGAGCCCGCTCTGCATGGGAGCTGCGCTGGTTTCCTGCGTAGTTGAAGCTGAGGCGATCGTGGGCGGCAGGTCGCCGATGTCAATGGTGCGCCGGTCTCCCAGCGCGACCGCTCGCTCTACGCAGTTCTCCAGTTCGCGGACGTTGCCTGGCCAGTCATATTGCAGCAGGCATTTCATGGCAGCGTTGGTGACCTGCATGGCGGCGCCTTCCGCGTAACGATCGAGGAACCAATGCACCAGCATGGGAATATCGGAGCGGCGCTCGCGCAGGGATGGCAGATGGACGGTGACAACATTCAGCCGGAAGTAAAGATCTTTGCGGAAGGTTCCGTTGCGGTATTCGGCTTCGAGATCGCGGTTGGTGGCGGCGATCACGCGGACGTCCACTTTGGTTCGCTGGTTGCTGCCGACGGGGCGAACTTCTTTCTCCTGCAAGACTCGCAACAATTTGGCCTGCATTTCCAGGGGCAATTCGCCGATTTCGTCGAGGAAAATCGTTCCACCGGTTGCTGATTGGAAGAGGCCGGTCTTTGAGCGTAGCGCGCCGGTAAATGCCCCTTTTTCGTAGCCGAACAACTCGCTTTCGATAAGAGTCGGGACCAGCGATCCGCAATCCACGGCCACGAACGGCCGATTGGCAAACGAGCCGCGGAAGTGAATCGCACGTGCCACCAGTTCTTTGCCGGTGCCACTCTCACCTGCGATCAACACTGGAGTGCGAGTGTCTTTCAATCGCGAAACGACCCGCAGAACGTCTTGAATCTTGGATGATGACCCGACGATGCCGTGGAGGTCGGTTTCTGTATCCACGCGCTCGCGGAGAAACTGGTTCTCTTCGACCAAGCGGACTTTCTCGGCCATGCGGCGCAGGAAGAGGCGCAATTCTTCGAGCGGCGAAAACGGTTTGCCGATGTAATCGTAGGCGCCGAGTTTCATGGCCTGCACCGCGGTCTCGACGGAACCGTGGCCGGTCATCACGGCGACTTCGGTGCGCGGAAGCAGTTTCTTCACTCTTTCGAGGAACTCGATACCGGACATGTTGGGCATGACCATGTCGGTCAACACCATGTGGGCTGGCTGCTCTTCGAGCAGGGCCAATGCGGATTCGCCGCTGTTGGCCTCGAGGCAGGTGAATCCCAGAGCCTCGCCGACGGTGATGCACAGTTTGCGGATGCTCTGCTCGTCATCCACGATCAAAAGACGGATTCGTAAATCTTCGCTCACGGCGCCTTCCCCATAGTTTTTTCCACGACTGAAATGAATTGCTGAACTCGAAACGGCTTCTCCACGCAGGGAGCGCCGGTCTTGCGCAGGGTGGCGACGGTGTCTTCGTTGGCAATGTCGCCGGTGATGAAGACAATGCGGGCGGCAAGCTCGGGACAGTTCCTCGCCAGCCAGGCATGGACATCGGCTCCGTCGACCCCGCCGGGCGTGCGCATATCGGAAACCACACCCAGGAATTTCTCCGAAGCCAGCAAGCGCAGGCCTTCGGCTCCAGACTCGGTGCAGACGACGCTGTAGCCGTTACGCTCCAAGGCGGCGCGAACGTAGGCCATCACCGCCGGCTCATCTTCGATGAGCAATACGGGTAAGAGAAGCGGCTTGACCGCTGGTACGCTCATGACCGGGTCACCCCCGCAATCGCGCCAATCGCGAGGGCGGGCAGCCGAACTGTGAAAGTGGCGCCCTCGCCATCAGAATTGTTGTGACACGATATCTCGCCACCGTGTTCATGCACGATGCCGTAGCAGATGCTGAGACCGAGGCCGGTACCTTTGCCGACGTCCTTGGTGGTGAAGAAGGGGTCGAAGATGCGCTCGGGGGACGAGATTCCCTGACCGTTATCACGAAAGGTGGCTTCGACCAGACTGCCACGGTTGGTGGTGGTGATTTCGATGCGTGCAGGCCGGCCGGTATCCCGCACTGCGTCATAAGCGTTGTTGAGAATGTTTAGAAATACCTGCTGTAGTTGGTGGGAATCGCCGATGACCTGTTGAAGACTCTCGTCGAGGTGTTCGATGACCTCCGCGCCGCGGCTGCGGAAATCATAGGAGCGCAACTGCACGGTGCGATGGAGAATGGCGTTGAGCTGCACTGGACTCTTTTGCGGCGGCATCTGCCGCGCGAAGCTCAGCAGGTTCTGCACGATCTGTTTGGTGCGCTGCGCCTCCTGGAGGATCACCCGCAGGTCTTTACGGGCGGTGTCGGGTATTTCCGGGTTTTCCAGGAGCAGGTCGGTAAAGCCGAGAATCGCAGTCAGAGGGTTATTGACTTCGTGGGCGACGCCCGAAACCAACTGGCCGACGGCAGCCATCTTTTCCGCGTGCATCAATTTGGCCTGTAGCGTGGCAGCGTCGGTGATGTCGCTCATGACTACGACAATGCTGGTGACAGTTCCCTGTTCGTCGCGCATGGGACTCAGGTTCACCGAGAAGTGTCCCACTCCCTGCCCGCGAACGATTTGAAGTTCAAGATTATCCACCTGCTGGCCGGTGAGTGTGGTGGCGAAGGCCTCGACCATGGCCTGACGACGGGTCGGGGCGATCAAGTCCTCGAGAGGCCGGCCCAGGAGTTGATGCTGCTGATAGCCCATTTCGTACCAGCGGCGGTTGGCATAGCTGATCAGACCGCTGGTGTCGGCAACCAGGATCAGGCTCTGAGTGTGGTTGAGGATCTTTCCGGAGAAATCGCGCTCGCGATGCAGTTCCGACTGAAAGGTCTTGAGGCCGCTGATATCGAGCATGACGCCGCGGTACTGTACGGTGCGCTGGTGTGCATCGCGCACTGCGAAGGCGTTGACCAGAACGTGTACCGCCGCCCCGTCAACCCGGCGCAAGGTTTGCTCCTGATTTCGAGCTGCTCCGTGTTGCTGCATCAGTTGCACGAACTCTTCGTACTGCTCGGCCGAGAAGCACACCTGGGTGCGGATGTCCGCTTGCAGGAGTTCCTCGCGGCTGGTGTATCCGAGCATTCGAACCAGGGCGTCATTGACTTCGACAAAACGGCCGTCCGGCGTGGCGAAGAATACGCCTTCCTGAATGTTGTCGAACAGTTCACGATAACGGCGTTCGGCCTCGCGGCGGTCGGTAATGTCTTTCAGGACGTGGATGGTTTGCAGGCCTTCGCTGGTGGCGCTGTGCACGCGCGAAGTGGCGACAATGTAGGTGCGGTCGAGCACCGGGAGCACGTACTCGTCGACAGCGGCGTCGTCCATTGGGGAACGGCAGAAGGGACAGGAATTTACCGGCGTTTGATCGTCGGTCACCATTAATCCGCTCATGCTGACGCCGATCAGTTCCTGGGGCTGAACACCGATGAAGTCGGCCAGGGAGCGGTTCACGCGCAATACTTTGTCGGATTGGTCGTGAGCCACGATGAAATCGGTGATGGCATCGAAAATCTCGATCCAGTGCCGGTTGGCCTGGTGCATGCGCGTAAACAAACGGGCATTTTCCAGAGCGATGGAGGCGTGTGCCGCCACCGCTTGCAGCAATTGCTGGTCGCCCGGCTCCAGAGGTTTTTGCCGGTTCGCGAGACACAACACTCCGACCAGTTCTTCGGACGGCCCCTGGAGGCGGATCAAGCTGCAATCTTTCCAATCCAATGCGGAACTTACGTCGGTGCCCAGAAGCTCGCCTGCGTCGCCACAGACTACAGCCTCTGGACTGCGGGCCAGGCGGTCGACAAGAGCACCTTCGAGGCGACGCAGCAGACCACCCTGACGCCCGTTGGAGATCGAGGTACCGTGCAACGCCGCGATTTCCAATCCCTGATTTTGCTTTACTGCCAGGGCAGCCATGGGGGCTTCCATAAGGTCCGCGGCGCGGGTGACGAAGCTTTTGGCAAACTCGGGAAGCTGAAGCTGGGAATTCAACTCGAGGGCCAGTCCCATCAAAGAATCGGCGCGGCGGCGGTGCTGCTCGGACAAATGAAGATTGCGGGTGGATTCGAGAGCAACCGCTACTTGCGCGGCCAGAACTCTTGCCGAACGAATGTCCGCTTGCGAGATGCCGGTGCGATCGAGTCGATCGAGAACTCCAAACATTCCGAGCACTTCGCCGTGAGTGTCGAGTAGAGGCACGGTCAGCAATTGCTTGATGTTGAACTGATCCAAGGCCTGGCGATTGGCCCCCGGTACCTGAGTGGCGTCGTCGGACCAGAAGACTTCGCGGTTGATCAGAGCGCGAGTGGTGGGCCCTTCCGGCAAGATGAGTTCTACCCGCTGGGTTCTACCGCCATCCGCTCCCCAACGAACGCGGAATACGCCATCTTCGAGCAGACCGAGGAATGCGCGGCCGAACCCCAGAAGGCCGGCGGCGCGCAATGCGAAGCGTTGCATGAATTGGTCAAGGTCGGCGATCGATCCCAGTTCCGCCGAAATGTCGAGCAGTTGCTGCAACTCCTGAGCCTGGGCGCGGGCGGTGACGCAGAGTTCGGCGTTGGCGATGGCCACTGCTCCGAAGCCCGCGACCGCCGCCAGCAAGGATTTTTCCTCCGCGCGGAACGTGCCCTGGTGCCGCGGATAAACCAGAATGGCGCCTTGTGCGCGGGAAGTGCGGATGGGAGCGGCCAGCAACATACCCGCGGGAACCAGTTCCCCAAGAGCGTGGGTGAAGGAATCGATCGCCACCGTGACGACTTCTCCCGCAGCCAGCGCTCTTGCAGTGAGATCGGCGGCGAATTGCAGGCCTTTGCGGTCGTAACGAGCGCGTACCGAAGCTGCCAGTTGGGGAGATTCTGCCGCCACGGCGTGCAACTGAACGGTAGCGCCTTCCCGCAAGAGGATGCAGACCAGGCGGGTGTTCAGCAGAACGCGCAGATGAGCCGCCACGGATTCGGCCACCGTCGAAGTGTCGGGCATGCCATGCACAGCTTGCGCGACTTCGGTCAGAATTTCTGCACGGCGATGCTCCTCGCGGGAAAGCTGGGTCAAACGGTTGGCTTCGAGCAGGCTGCCTAGTTGCCCTGCCAGAATGGTGGCCTTCGTTGCCAGGTCGTCGTGAAAGAAATCCGGGTCTGAGGCGCTGAGGAAAACCGCCGCACCGATCACTTCGTTCGCCACCACCAGCGGCGCCGCCATCATGGCCTTGGCGTGGAACTCGCCTGCCATGGGATAGCGGGTGGGATCCACACGATTCACGTACACTGTCCTGCGCTGGCGGACGGCCTCAATGGCGACGGCGCTCTCGTGTGCCTTCAATCGTCTTCCGCGAAAGTTTTCCGCCAAGAAACCGTCCGCTTCAGCGGCAACCAACTCATTCGGCGGACTCACCCGCCAGAAATACGTGCCATCCACCTGAAAGAATTCGCGCGTGCTGCGGCAGAACAGTTGAATCACGGAACCGGAGGGCGTGCCATCCGCTGTCGCTTCGGAAAACTGCAAGAGCAGTTTCTGAAAGGCGTCTTCTCCATAGTGTGGAGGAGCCTCACTCGGCGTAGTCTGTCCGGTTTGCATAGTGATCAACAGTGCGAGCTACAAGTAATTGAATATAATGGAAAAATAGTCCCTAATCTCAATTTGAGTCAAGTTTATTAGGGATGGGAGTGCCCAACTGTGAACCTTGAAGGGAAAATTCATAGCCTCGCCCCAGCCTTCGTCTCACTCTGAGAGCATGAACCTCGCCTGAGACAGGAATCTCCCAAATGAAAACCTACGAGATTCCTCTAAATACCATATAAGTAATTGATAAATATAGCCATTATAAGACTTTACGGTGGTAACCCCGGCAGCCCCATAGTTGGCAGAGACATTGCACCTGAACTTACGACCAGATGTGTCCTTGGGGGGAGAAGCCGGTGCGTTTCCGAGAACCTCGATGGAAACCGATTGCAATATCGGCGTTTTGGGCAGGGTTCCTGGTAGCGGGAGCGATGGTCCCGGAACGCGCTCTAGCTCAAGGGGAAGTGACACGCAAGGTGAAAACCAGAGTCTCACCCACCTACCCCGAACTGGCGCGTCGCATGAGCATTCGCGGAACGGTGAAGGTGATTGTGGTGGTTTCCGCGAGCGGAAACCCAAAAGACGCCAGAGTGGTGGGAGGAAATCCAGTGCTGGTGAATGCCGCGCTGGACGCGGTGAAGAAATGGAAGTTTGAACCGGGACCGGATGAAAGCACAGTGACGCTGGAGTTCGATTTCCAGCCGAAGCGTCCGGCGGAGTAGGTCAGGTCACCGTGGCATGACGAGAACCGGGCAATCTAGCGGAGGAATAGCGATGACGATCGGCAAGAAGCTCTATGTAAATTTTGGCGCCGTCCTTGCGATGGTGGTGGTGTTGTTCCTCGTCAATCTCGTCGCCGTGCAACGGGAACACAATGCCAAGGCTGCCGCTTCGCAAGCGTTGCAGATGGCGCAGACCAACGACAAGATCCGTTTTCAGATGATGCAGAACCGGCTGTATCTGAGCAACTACCTGCTCAGCGGAGATACCCGGGAAGTCGAGAGATTGAACGACGGCCTGCGCATACTTCAGGAAGCGCTGCAGAGCGCCCAGGGCCTGGCCAATTCGGAACAGCAGAAGGCCGCTCTGTCAAAGGTACAAGGCAGCGAGCAGAGTTGGGCGCGGGATTTTGCGGCGCCACTGATGGAGAAACGCAAGGACGTTGACAGCGGCAACGCCACCGTAGCTGAGCTGCAGATTTTCTACTTACAGAAAGACGCGTCATCCTGGGTCAAGGCTGCCACCGATTCTTTGGAAGTGGCGGATCAGGAGAACACGAAGGTCCTCGAACTCCGGCGAAAGTCGGATGAGACGGCCGCGACCGCGACGATCGTAATCGCCTTGATCAGCACGCTTTTGGCGCTCGCACTGGGCATTGCCATCGCTTACTCCACGTCGAAATCGATCACTGAGCCACTGCGAAACCTGATGAAGGTGGCGCGGCAGATCGGCAATGCAGGCGACCTGGACCACGAAATCGACCTCAGCCGCCGCGATGAAATCGGCGAGTTGTCGCGAAGCTTTGCCACCATGGTCACCTACCTCAAGGAGATGGCAACACTCTCGGAAGCCATCGCCGGCGGGAACCTGAACGTCGAAGTGCAACCGCGATCAAAGAATGACACGCTGGGCAAAGCCTTCGTGAGCATGATCGAAGGCCTCAGAAACCTGGTGCGCAACGTGCGGGATGCGGCTTCACAAGTGGCCAGCGCCTCCAACCAGGTAGCCGGCGCGTCTGACGAATCCGCGAAGATCAGCCTGCAAACCTCTTCCGCCATTGACGAAGTCACCAGCACCATGCACGAGATGAGCGTCAATGTGCAGAACATGGTGAAGAGCACGCAAACCCAGGCCTCGAGCGTCAGTGAAACCTCAGCTTCGATCGACCAGATGGTGGCCTCCATTCAGCGTGTGGCGGACACTGCGAAGGTGCTACTCGACATTTCCAACCGCTCTCGCGAGGAAGTGCATAGCGGCATCTCCACCATGGACAAGGCTACCGACGGACTGAACCGCATCAACACCACGATTCAGTCTTCCGGCGAGATCATCGATGTGCTTGGGCAAAGAGCCGACGATATCGGCAAGATCATCGAGGTGATCGATGACCTGGCCGAACAGACCAACCTGCTGGCGCTCAACGCTGCCATTGAAGCCGCACGCGCCGGAGAGCATGGGCTGGGCTTTGCGGTGGTTGCCGATGAAGTTCGCAAGCTGGCCGAGAAGTCAGCGCAATCCACCAAGGAGATTTCCGACCTCATTCAAAGCATCCAGAAAGAGGCCCGCAAAGCGGTTGAGAACATGAACCGGAGCACCGGCATCGTCAATGAAGGGCTGGGTCTGGGACAGGAACTCAACACCGCCCTGCGCAAGATCTCCAATGTGGTCACCGAAGTTTACAAGTTTGCGCAGGAGATTGGCGCAGCCACCAACGAACAGTCTCATGGATCCGCGCAGATCGCCCGCGCCACCACCCGCTTGAATGAAATCACTCACGAAATCAATTCGGCGGTGGAGGAGCAGGCATCAGGAGCGCATGCCGTAGTCAAGGCCATGGAGCGGATGCGGGAACTGGTGCAGCAAACCACTTCCGGATCGACCGAACTGGCCGCTTCGGCTGAACAGATGTCGAAGATGTCGCGTGACCTGCTCGATTCCATGGATCGATTTGCGCTGGAGCAACTGGACCGCGTTGTAGGACGGCGCACGGAGAAATCCGCCAACGCCCGCCAGGCGGCTGCTGGAACGCAGGGTTGAAACGAAAGCGATTGCGATGAACCGCGACTTGCACATCGTCGGCTTCCAAGTGGGACGCGAAACCTATGGCGCTCCCATCACTTCCCTGCACGAAATCGTGCGGGTGCCGGAAATTACAGCAGTACCGGACGCACCCGATTATATGGAAGGCGTGATCAACTTGCGCGGCAAGATCGTTTCGGTGCAAGACCTGCGGAAGCGACTGGGAGAAGCGAATGTCGTACCCAACCGCCGCAACCGGATACTGGTGCTTGAACATAACGGACGACTCTCCGGCCTGATTGTCGACTCGGCTTCGGAAGTGCTCAAGATTCCAGCCGCGGATGTGGAACCATCACCAACAGAATTTCTGGAGGGCGGACTGAAGTGCGTGACCGGACTAGGGAAGCATCAGGGCCGGTTGATCATTCTGCTCGACATGACCAAGTTGCTGGATTTCAGCACCCAGCCGGGAAATGGCAAACCTAGCGAGGCTAAAACTGAAATCAAGGCAGAGAGTAAGACGGAAGTCAGGATAAAAACAAGCGCAGCCGAGGCGCGGGGTACCGCGGCGTCCAAATAGCATGGAGGCGAATTACCGATCAATTCATGGCTAGCCCCAGCGTGCAGATGCAACTTACGGAACCCGAATTGAAGCTGCTGCAGACCCTCGTCTATCAGGAATGCGGCATGCATTTCGACGCCCGCCGCACTCATTTCCTGCAGGACCGTTTGCAGCGCCGCCTCAAAGAGTGCCATCTGGACTCGTTCTACAGCTACTACCGCCTGCTGATCAGCCGCGAGGGTAAAGAAGAACTCACCAAGCTGCTGGAAAACCTCACCGTCAATGAGACCAGTTTCTTCCGCAATAAAGCGCAACTGGATTTGTTTCACAAGCACGTTCTCGATCAGATGCTCCGCACCAAGCAGGAACGGCATGACTTCTCGCTGCGTCTGTGGAGCGCGGGCTGCTCGACCGGTCAGGAAG
>Ga0206987_1135_pt1 | contig 14371 bp, 12 predicted proteins | sample Alteio_BWMinCont_11_FD_153281 | JGI IMG/M metagenome (GOLD analysis project Ga0206987, IMG submission 153281) | Enriched cells from forest soil in Barre Woods Harvard Forest LTER site, Petersham, Massachusetts, United States -... | ecosystem: Environmental > Terrestrial > Soil > Temperate forest >... | reverse complement strand
CGAGGCTGACGACTACACCCACGCGCGCGTGGCCTTCATCGGCGCCGACTTAAAGAAGAAGCTGTTCTCCGGCCAGAATGCCATTGGGGAAAGCATTCGCGTGGACGGCATCTCCTATCAGGTTGTGGGGGTGCTCAAACATGTCATCAACAACAGTGATGACAACCTGAATGAACACGTATACGTGCCGTACAGTGCGATGAATGACTTGATGAATACTTACTACCTCAACTCCATTGTGATGGAGTACGAGGGCGACCATATGAAGGTGGTCGAGGCTATCCGAAATTCGATGGCTTTTCATCACGAGTTCGATCCCAAGGACAAGCGGGCGGTTTTCGTTTTCGATGTGTTCTCTGATTTGGCGGACCTGGAAGTCATTACTACCGGGATTAAAGTTCTGCTGGGCTTTATCGGGCTATTGACGCTTGGTATCGGCGGGGTTGGATTGATGAACATTATGCTGGTGGCGGTAACCCAGCGTACGCGGGAAATCGGCGTCGAGAAAGCGCTCGGTGCGCGGAAATGGCACATTCTGTTCCAGTTTCTGGCGGAGGCTCTGGTGATTACCGCTCTCGGCGGTCTGTTGGGAGTGGCGTTTGCATATCTGGTTTCATGGTCGGTGGGCTCGCTGACGTTATGGAGCGCGTTTGAAGAGAACGCAAGCGAAGGCGACATTCATCTGATTATCAACTCGGCTACGCTGATCTGGTCCACGGCGATTCTGAGTTTTGTGGGAATTGTCAGCGGAATGCTGCCGGCAATGAAGGCGGCGAGACTGGATCCGATTGAAGCACTGCGATACGAGTGAAGATTAGGCACCGACCGTGCAGGGCATCTCTAAGCTGTAGAATAGCTCGAGCCCAGCCACAAAGATCATTGTTCGTTAATCTGTTGGCTATTCTCAATTCATCTTCAAAGGACCGACCGTGACCAGACGTGGGATCTTCAGTGTTGTAATCGTGTTGCTCGTGATTTGCGGGTTGTGTTCAGTATCGGCGAGCCAGGCCGCCAGCAGCAATTCGGAGAAGAAACCAGAGCTTCTCAGCAGCGGCCTCGATAAACGCTTCATCGACACCGGCGCCGACCCATGCGTGGACTTTTTCCAATATGCGTGCGGGAACTTCACCAAGTATTACCCGATTCCCAACGACCGCTCCGGTTATGGAACCGGCTCTATGATCGCCGACCGCAACGAATCCATCTTGCACTCCATGCTGGAGAGAGCAGCAGCGGGTGGCGTGGAGCGCACGCCCAACGAACAGAAGATTGGTGACTACTACGCATCCTGTATGGACACAGACACCATTAACAAGAAAGGTCTAGAACCGTTGCAGCCAGAGCTGGATCGGATTGCAGCGCTGAAGGACAAGAGCGAGTTGACGGCGCTTCTGGCACATTTCCAATTGATCAATGTGAATGCATTTTTCGGTTTCGGCGAGCAGCAGGACTTCAAGGATGCCACCAGACAGATTGCCTCCGTGGACCAAGGTGGTTTTGGACTGCCAGAGCGCGACTACTACTTCCGCAGTGGTGACGCCGCCGAAAAAACTCGCAAGCAGTACGTGCAGCACATCACGAATATGCTCAAGCTTATGGGAGAGCCGGAAAGCACTGCCGCCAGCGATGCCCGGAGCATTATGCAATTGGAGACCGCGCTGGCCAAGGTCTCCCTGGATATTACGAGCCAGCGTGATCCAAATAAGGTCTATCACCTAATGCAGGTTGCTGAGCTGCAGAAGCTCACGCCAAATCTTGAGTGGTCCAGGTTCCTTACAGAAGCCGGGGCACCGTCGGTGACCCAGTTGAATGTGACCAATCCTGAATTTTTCAAGGGACTGAGTGCCCTACTGGATGGGACGGACATGAATACGATCAAGACCTATCTGCGCTGGCAGGTAATTAGTTCGACAGAGGGGCTCGTATTGCCCAAGGCTTTCGACGATGAGCATTTCGACTTCTACAATCACAAATTGAGGGGGCAGCCGGAGCAACGAGCGCGCTGGAAGCGATGTGTGCAAGCCACAGATGGGGCACTGGGAGAGGCTCTGGGACAGGTTTATGTGGCACAAGAGTTTCCGTCTTCGAGCAAAGAGGCGACGGTGCAGATGGTGAAAGACATTGAATCGGCCATGGACCAGGACATCGATACGCTCACATGGATGAGTGGCGAAACCAAGGTCCGAGCCAAGGCGAAACTCCACGCCGTCGCAGACAAAATCGGATATCCCGACCGCTGGCGCGACTATTCGAAATTGACGATAACTCGCGACGACGCATTCGGCAATGTGCAGCGGGGCATCGTGTTTGAGAACCTCCGGCAAATGGCCAAGATCGGCAAGCCGGTTGATCGGGGAGAATTCGGCATGAGTCCGCCCACTGTCAATGCGTACTACAACCCCAGCATGAACGACATCAACTTTCCGGCAGGCATTTTGCAGCCGCCGCTGTTCGATCCGAAGGCTAGCGACGCGGAGAATTATGGGCACATTGGAGGGATCATCGGTCATGAGTTGACTCACGGTTTCGACGACGAGGGGCGCCAGTTCGACGGCAATGGCAATTTGTCGGACTGGTGGACGGCGGAGGATGGCAAGAAATTCGATGAGAAAGCGGATTGTACGGTGAAGGAATACAGCAGTTTTGTGGCCGTCGACGATGCCAAAGTGAATGGCAAGCTGACTCTGGGGGAAAACACCGCAGACAATGGTGGCTTACGCCTTGCTTACATGGCATTCCTGGAAGATGCCAGCAGAAAGAACATCGATCTGAAGAAGAAACAGGACGGCTATACACCCATTCAGCAATTTTTTCTGGGCCACGGACAGTCATGGTGCGGAAGCACTCGGCCCGAGCAATTGCGATTGCAGGTGCAGACCGATCCGCATTCGCCACGACAGTTTCGCGTGAACGGCGTAGTGCAGAACATGCCGGAATTCGGCGAGGCCTTCGGCTGCAAGGCCGGTCAGCCGATGATGCCTCAGAACGTCTGCCGGGTGTGGTGATCAGCCGAGTATGGAGGCGTCGCCGGGTTTGCACGACGCTTCCGTTGTTACTGTTAGGCCAGCAACTCTTTCACAATCGCCTGCACATGAACCTGGGTTGTGTCCAGAAAGGAAATTCCCGGCCGGTGTGCGCCGCGGAGAATCAATGGCAGCTCGGTCCCAGCCAGAATTACTCCTCCGATGTCGTCACGTTCTTTCATGCGATCGATGATCGCCAGCAATTGCTGCCGGGTCTCTGGTAGAAACACGCCTTTCACTAGTTCTCCAAAGTATTTGTCGTGAATGTAGGTCTGCTCGTCGGGATCCGGCGCGATCAACCTGATGCCTTTCCTGGAAAAGACATCGGGATAGAATCGGCCCTGCATGGTGAAACGTGTGCCCAACAGGGCCAACTTGGTAAGGCCCATGGCTTCGGCGGCGTCGCAGGTGGCTTCGACGATGCTGATCAGCGGAAGGGGCGACTGTTTGCGAAGGTCGTCGAAAACCAGGTGAGGGGTATTCGCGGAAAGCACTGCGAAATCAGCGCCGGCCCCGGAAAGCCTGTGCAGTTCGCGGGTCAGGTAGTCGACTAGGGCATCCAGTTCATTGCCATCGAGCATCCGCAGTGCCTTCTGTAGGTCAACGCTGTTGATGACCATGGAAGGGCTGCTCCCATCGGGCCGCTGCTCGCGATAGACGGCAATAATGGAACGATAGTAGTCAATGGTTGACTCCGGCCCGATGCCTCCGATAATGCCGACGGTTTTCATTCGCTTTTTGGCTCCAACCCGCCCTTATGGGTCGACTCTAGTCTACCGAAAAGCCCCGTGTTCTCTGTGTCCTCTGTGGTTAATTTTGTATTGCTGGTTCCGCTAGAATCATGCTGTGCCAGAATCTTCCGACGGACGCCTCGACCGCGTGCTCTCCCAACTTCGCCTCTACGAGCACCCGCTGCTCGACTTCTCCGCGCGCGGCAAGGGCGAAGGCGTGGAGGTCGTCATCAAGTTCAAGAATCCTGACATCCCCGTACATACCTACTATTTCGAGCTTCATCCACGAGATCTGGACCATCCTCAGTTTGAATGGACTTTTCAGCGCCAGCTGTTTGACTGCCTGCATGATTACCTGATCGAAATGTTTACGCGTACTCCTCAAAATCGCCTCGAGCGCCAGCGGGAAGGCCTGTGAGCCTGCGCGACAAGATTGTTGAAGAGATTCGAGCGGGTGGTCCGATCCCGTTTTCGCGATATATGGAGATGTGCCTGTACGATCCCGAGTACGGCTACTATTCGCGGAACGTCGAGCAATTCGGCAAAGCGGGAGATTTTTACACTTCAAGCGATGTGCATGCGGTTTTTGGGCGGTTGCTGGCGCGCCAGTTTGAAGAAATGTGGCACACGCTGGGCTCGCCGGCGCAAATTGAAATTCTGGAACTGGGGCCGGGCCGCGGATTGTTTGCGCGCGATGTGCTCGATTGGTCCGAAAAGAAGTTCCCAGAGTTCTTTCGCGCAGTGCATTATTCGCTGAGCGAGCGGTCGGCAGCCCTGCGGGAGCGGCTGGCTGCGACGCTGGAAACGCATTTCGCGGCAGGGAAGGTGTCGCTGGGGAAGGGCGCGACTTCGATCGTGCCGGAAGACCCGCCGTTGGCGAGGGCATTAGCCTCTGGGAACCCGCTCATCGTCTTCGCTAACGAATTCTTTGACGCGCTGCCAGTCGACATCCTCAGCTCCAAAGGCGAACTACGAATCACAGAAAGAGAAGGACGCTTCGGCGAGACCTGGTCTCCGCCGTCGGCTGACGATCTCGAATACCTCGATCGCTACAGTGTCCATCCCGAAGATGGAGAGCGCGTCGAGACCGCGCATATCGCCCGGAGCTGCATGTCGCAACTGGCAGCCAGCGTCCAGCGAGGGTTTCTGATTGCTATCGACTACGGCTACACCCGCGCCGAGCAGCTTGCTGGACGCCATCGCGGCACGGTCACGGCATACCGCCAGCATTCGGTGTCCGCCAATCCCTACGAAGCACCTGGTGAACAAGACATTACGGCGCACGTGAACTTCACCGCGCTGGCCGCCGCAGCCGAGCGGCAGGGCATGCAGCTATACCCATTGCTGACGCAGTCGCAATTTCTGATGGGTATCGGCGAGCCTAATCAATTTGCCGACGCGTTCGAAGACTGCCGCCTGCCCCAGGAGCGTGCCAAAGTCGCACTGCAACTCAAGCACCTCGTCACCCCCGCCGGTCTGGGCGAGAGCTTCCATGTACTGGTTACAAGCAAGGGCGTTGCACCTGAGCTGGTCGCCAGCCTCAGCGGGCTGGCTTTTGGGTCTACAAAACCGAGGGATAAGAAATAATTCTCTCCGCCATAGAAATCTTTCATAGCCAAAGATGGTTCCGCGTCGGCTGCGAGGTCATCTATAGCGCATGGAAACTGCAGCCCGCCCCGCGCCCTGGAAGATCCTGCTGGCGTTCGCCATCATCTATTTCGTTTGGGGATCGACTTTTCTGGCGATCCGCGTAGGGGTTCGCGAAGTGCCGCCGTTCCTCCTGGCCGGACTGCGTTTTGTGCTGGCGGGGCTGTTCCTCTACGGCTGGATGCGGCTCAAGGGCGTAGTGCGGCCTACGAGGCGCGAGTGGGCGGGAATCTGCCTGCAAGGCACGCTGATCTTCCTGGTCGATTATGGCTGCGTGTTCTGGGCGGAGCAGCGGGTACCGTCGGGGATCACGGCGGTTGTGCTGGCCACCATTGCGATATTCATTACGCTCCTGGAAGTTAGCATTCTACGAACGCAGCGTCTGACCGTGCGCTTGAGCCTGGCACTGCTGGCTGGCCTGTGTGGGGTTGCGGTACTGATGAACCGGTCTTTTTCATTTGGGGAAGCTCCGATTGATCGCGCTGGCGCGCTGGCGTTACTGGTGGCGGCGGTTTGTTGGTCGGTGGCTACAATTCTGACTCGGCGGCTCACTCTGCCTGCATCCAAGCCCATGAGCGCTGCGGCGCAGATGCTGGCTGGAGGCATCCAACTGCTGGTTCTGGCGGCGGTAACCGGCGAGTTCAAGGGGTTCCGCATCCAAGCGGTTTCCTGGACAGCGTGGTTCGCATTGCTCTATCTCATTGTTGCTGGCTCGATCGTGGGATTCACGGCCTATATTTGGTTGTTGCACTACGAGTCGCCGACCAAGGTGGGGACTTACGCGTATGTGAATCCCGTGGTTGCGGTGCTGGTCGGCTATTTCGTCGGCGGCGAGACGATCGGGCTACGGACAGTGTTTGGGAGCGTGTTGGTGCTGGTAAGCGTGATTACGATTTCGACCATGCCGAAGATGATAGCGAGACCTGCCGTGGAGTTGGCAGAGGCGAGGGTGGAGTAAGAGATCTAAGGCTATCGCTCGATAATTTCCTTCCCAACGTCCGGCCCCCAATATACCAAACCAGAGGTTGACGCAAGCAATCGCATGGCAATAGGTATATATACCTTCTGCCATGCCAGAAACATCCCAGAGAGGCCAAGTCCTGTGTATTCTATCGGTTAAGGAAATAGATGAACTTGTTATGCAGTAGGTATATATACCTACTGCATAACGCCTACGGTCTGGTCATCCTCTCCGGCTTCATCAACTGATCGAACTCTTCGGCGGTGAGGTGCTTCAGCTTCAGCGCAGCTTCGCGCAGGCTGCTGTGGTCTACGTGGGCGGTGTGGGCGATTTGCGCGGCTTTGTCGTAGCCGACTTTGGGGGCGAGCGCGGTCACCAGCATCAGCGAATTCTTCACGTACCAGTCGACTTTGGCGCGATCAACCTCGATGCCTTTGACCATGTACTCGACGTAGCCGTGGCAGGCGTCGGTAATCAGCGTGACTGAATGCAGGAAGTTATAAATGATGACTGGCTTGAAAACGTTGAGTTCGAAGTTGCCCTGGGAGCCGGCGAATCCCACGGCGGCGGTTGCGCCGTGAACCTGCACGCAGACCATGGTCATGGCTTCGCACTGCGTGGGGTTGACTTTGCCGGGCATGATGGAAGAGCCAGGCTCGTTCTCCGGGATGGAGATTTCGCCCAGGCCGCAGCGCGGACCTGACGCCAGCCAACGAATGTCATTCGAAATCTTCATGAAGGATGCAGCCAGAGTTTCCATTGCTCCTTGCGCGAACACGATCTCGTCGTGCGCCGAAAGCGCGGCAAACTTGTTGCCGTGGGAGCGGAAGGGAAGTCCGGTGAGTTCCGCAATCTTCTTGGCGGCACGCTCGGCAAATTCGGGATGCGCATTCAATCCGGTGCCGACAGCAGTCCCGCCAATCGCCAGATCGTACAATCCGCCGAGAACTTGCTCCAGGCGCTGGATGTCGCGTTCGAGCAAAGCTGCCCAGCCGCCGAATTCCTGGCCGAAAGTCAAGGGAACGGCGTCTTGCAAATGCGTGCGGCCGATTTTGACGATGTTGTGAAATTCTTTTGCCTTGGCGGCGATGGCGTCATGAACGCTCTTGACTGCTGGAATCAGTGCATTCTTCACGCGCTCGGCAGCGGCAATGTGCATGGCCGCCGGAAAAGTATCATTCGATGACTGCGACATGTTGACGTCGTCATTGGGATGAATCGGCTTCTTCGATCCCATCTCGCCGCCCGCTAGTTCGATGGCGCGATTGGAGATGACCTCGTTGACGTTCATGTTGGTCTGGGTGCCGCTGCCGGTTTGCCAGATGCGGAGAGGGAACTGGTCGTTGAGTTTGCCGGAGATGACTTCGTCGGCTGCCTGCACGATGAGCTTGGCTTTGTCGGCGGGAAGCTTGCCGAGATCCTGATTCACCAGCGCGCAAGCTTTTTTCAGGATGCCGAATGCACGAATCAGCTCTGGCGGCATGGTGTCGCGGCCGATATTGAAATGCAGCAGCGAGCGCTGGGTCTGGGCGCCCCAGTAAACGTTGGCCGGGACTTCGATTTTTCCCATGCTGTCGGATTCGGTGCGGGTGCGATTGGCGGGTTGGGATGGCATGGCCTTCCGATCAGTAATCAAGGGATGAGGTCAACCCGGAATTATAGCAAGCGTGACACCGGCGCTCCCGCCTAAGTAGTAGAAGTGGAAGAGGTAGCGCTTTTACGCTTTACGTTAGACGCTTAACGTAATACACTTTAATTGTGATTAGGTCGTTCCGCTGCGCGGAAACTGGGCGACTTCACCATCGGCAGCCAAGCCGCCGCTTTCAGGCCATCGAGCATATCGCGCGCCGGAAGCTTCGGCAATTGGACAGTGCCACAGAATTGCGAGACATGGCGGCGCCGCCAGGGAATCGACTGGAAGCGCTGCGCGGCAACCGAAAGGGACAGCACAGTGTGCGAATCAACGACCAGTGGCGTCTCTGTTTTGTTTGGAACGAGGGGAACGCTTACGAAGTTGAGATTGTGGACTATCATTAGGAGCCGGCATGCGTAAGCCTCAAAAACTTCTTTCTCCGATCCATCCCGGCGAGATCCTGCGCGCCGACTTCATGGAGCCTCTGGGGCTCAGCATGAACAGGCTAGCTTTGGATCTGCGGGTGCCGGTGACACGCATTGCCGAGATCGTTCACCAGCGCCGTGGCATCACTCCTGACACCGCCTTACGGTTGGCTCGTTACTTCAATACCAGCGCAGGGTTCTGGCTGAATCTGCAGACGGCTTACGATCTCGAAATCGCGCAGGACAAGCTGTCTCGCACCATCGAGCGTGAAGTGCAGCCCGCCTCGCTGGCTGCGGCTAGCTTGCCATCCTGAGTGCTTCGCAGAGGGCTGGATCGGGTCAACGAGGCGGAAAGGAACGAGTCCGAGAACCCCCGTGCGCCTTGTCGGACGGACGATTGCGACTGCACGGCACCTATGCTAGAGTTGCGACCCGGCTGGGGACAGCATTATGTGGCTACTGGGTTGGGGGCGATTGGAGTTGCGCTGTTGGCCCTGTCCTCCATCGCTGGCCCTCAGTCCTGGCAGCCTTTGTACAACCAGCCGCCGTTTCAGACCGACACCTCGCTGTTGCTCACCGATGGCACGGTAATGATGCATGAATACGCCACTCCGAATTGGTGGCGGTTGACTCCTGACAACAGTGGCAGCTGCGCCAAAGCTTCCTGCAATCATCCACTGAGTGTGTAGAGGGCGCGTGCTAGAATCGTTAGCTCCAAAAGAGTGGGCGACGGTTACTGGACGATGTGTCTCCGAATCAGAGCCCCTCGGGATTCCTGTCTTGCCGATCAGACAAATCTCCGACGCGATTCAGATTCCCGACACTTTGCCGCGGGCGCAGTTCGATGCGCATTCCGGGGCTCGTGTGGATGTGCTGGTCATCGGCGCCGGACCTACCGGGCTCGCTTGCGGGATTGAAGCGCAGAGGGAGGGGTTCAAAGCCGTGGTCATCGACAAGGGGTGTTTGGTTAATTCCATCTTCAATTACCCCGCGAACATGACTTTTTTTACTACGCCGGAACTACTGGAGATCGGTGACCTGCCCTTTACTACTGCTCACCAGAAGCCCACGCGGGAAGAAGCGCTGGAGTATTACCGCAAGGTGGCGGAGCATTATCGGCTGCCGGTGGCGCAGTATCAGTGGGTTAAGACGGTGAATGGGCGAGACGGCGACTTTCACGTCACTACCAACGACCGGCTGGGGCGAATTTTTGATTACCAGACTCGTAAACTTGTGGTTGCCACCGGGTATTACGACATGGCCAACCTGCTGGGCATTCCCGGCGAGGATTTGCCCAAGGTCTTCCATTACTACAAAGAGCCGCATCCGTTCTTTGATTTGGATGTGCTGGTGATTGGAGGGAAGAATTCGGCGGCGATTTCGGCGCTTGATCTGTGGCGGCATGGGGCGCGTGTGACTCTGGTCCATCGCGGGGCGCAACTGCACTCGCATGTGAAGTACTGGATCCTGCCTGACATTGAAAACCGCATCAAGGCAGGGGAGATCAAAGCCTACTTCAGTTCGACGGTTGAGGAGATTGCGGCCGATTGCGTTGTTCTGCGTACTCCTGAGGGCATCGTCCGCGTGGCGAATGATTTTGTCTTTGCGCTGACTGGGTACCATCCTGATTACGATTTCCTGCGGTCGATGGGGATTGAGCTTTCGGGAGATCAGTGCCGGCCGGTGTGCGATCCCGAGACTTTGGAGAGTAATGTCCCGGGAATCTATGTGGCGGGCGTGATTGTGGCGGGATCGCGGACGAATGAGATATTCATCGAGAATGGACGCTTCCACGGGCAGCAGATTGCCCGGGATTTGAAGAAGAAGCTGGGTGAGAGTTAGAACGCCCGGTGTGGGCGAGGACTGCCGCGCCTACATTTTGACTACGTCTTCTCCCAACTGTTGATTGATCAGGCGCCCCACCAACGGTTTCAGCGGCTCGTCGGTTTTTCCCAGTACAAAATCTTGTCTGGCTTCTGACCAGTCTAGTTTGAAGCTGGTGGAAAGTGCGGAAATCCAGATTTGTTGAACTGGGGCGTTGGGGGAGATTACGAAACGAGTGCCATCTTCGAAGGAAACTTGCAATGCCCCAGCCTGATCTTCGACCTCGATGTCGGCCGATTCCTCGGCAGTGATGAGGCTCTGCATTAGCGAATGCAGAGCCGCGTCGGCATGGTTTCGGAAAGCGATTTCATCGAGCATGCACGCATTATAGCGCCTCGGTTGATGCCGCCTTCGTCGTACTCGTCTATCGCGTGTTGGGAAAAAGCGAAACTGACGTCAAGCCGTACGCCTGCGAATCTGTCGTGGGAGAATCGACGATAAAAAGCAAGCCATCTTCGATAGTGTACTGGTCAATCTGGTTGGAAGGTTCGACCACCACCATGAGGTCGCCGCTGGATGCGATTCCAGCGATTAAGCCAAGCTCGGTGTTTTGAATCGGAGTGTTGGCATACGGCTTTATGGTGATCTGGCCGCCAGATTCCTCGAAAGTCGTCGTGATCACGCCGGGTAGTGTTTGAGATTGCCCGGACATTGAAAAATACAGATTGCCATTTCCCTTATACGCGGCGGCACTTAAGAATGGGACTTCGGCCCAGGCCAGGTCAAAGCCCAGCGGCCACACTTGTGCATTGCTCAGACCGGAAGTTCCAATGGAAACGGATAGGGCGCTTGCTGTAGGCACAGCGTTAGCGAATACGGCAAACTTGCTATCGGCAGTGATGTCGATGCCCGAGGGAAAACACTCGAAGCCGTTGCAAGTATTGGTGGCGCTTGCGAAATCGAGGAATCCCAAATCGGTGAGCGCACCTGTGGTTTGGTTGATTGAGTACGATTCAGCCCGTCCCAGGAACTCTCCGGCAACGAGTAGGTACTTGTCATTCGGTGTTACTCGGAGAAATAGATCAATGTCTGTGCCCATGGACGGCGCGTAAGCTGCCAGGAATGTCAGCGAACAGTTTTTGTTTATCGCCCAAGCCCCGATGTTACCTGACCCGCTATAGGCTCCATACAGGAACTTGCCATTCGGAGCTACGGCGATACCGCTGCCGAAGGCCGCGAATGTGAGGGCTGCGTTGGAGTAGTTTCCCACCCTGGCAAATCCTGTGGCCTCTGAGAAAGCCGCAATATCGTTCGATCCAGTGTCGGCAACGAAGCCGCAACTTGCGTTCTGAGTGACCGCCTGCCCAGTCCAGGCAAAGTCGCCGCTGCCGCCACCGGTGCCGCCCGTAGCGATTACTTTGTAAGGGGAAAGTATGCCTCCGGAGTCCAGTATGTACACGCTCACCGAGTTCCCGGCGGGATTATCGTTGTTAACAATCACGTAAGTTGAGGCCGCGGAGTATGGCATGGCGGATGCGACCAGGGAGATGGTGATGGCCCAAAGACAGGTTCTCATGGGAGTGTTCTCCTTAACGGCGGCGTCGACCGTGATGGTCGGAAGGCCACGCGGCAGGCCTGAATTGGCCCAACAAGCTATCGCGGTTCAGACGGGATGTCAAGGACAAACCGTATCGCCTGCCGCTTCTCTGCAGGTGCGCCGCCGTGCTGTCATTTCAGTAGATACTCCTTCACGAACATCACCGTGGCATAGAACTGGTAGTCCTGGTTCTTTTTCTTGGCGAAGCCGTGGCCTTCGTCTTTCGCCATCAGCCACCACACCGGCGTGCCGTTCTGGCGGACGATGTTCACCATCTGCTGCGACTCGCTCACCGGGACCCGAGGATCGTTCAGGCCGGCGATCACGAATAGCGGCTTAGTGATGTTCTTGGCTTTATTTGCCGGGGCGATGCGTTCGAGAAACTCGCGCATCTTGGGATCGCGTTCATCGCCGTATTCGACGCGGCGCAGATCCTTGCGGTATCCAGAGGTGTGCTCGAGAAATGTGACCAGATTCGAGGGCCCGACGACATCCACAGAGCAGCAGATGCGCCCGTTGTAATTGGTGGCGACGGCCAGAGTCATGAAGCCGCCATAGCTGCCGCCGGTGATCAGGACGCGGCTGGAGTCGAGCTCGGGCTGGGTTTGAATCCAGTCGAGCAGGGTGTTGATGTCTTGATAGGAACCCTCGCGTAGAAAACCGTTGTCGAGGGCCAGGAAAGTCTTTCCGTAGCCGGTCGATCCGCGCACATTGGGGGCGATCATGGCGACGCCGAGTTCATCGAGGTAGTAGTTCCAGCGCGCGGCAAAACCCGGCCGGTACTGGCCTTCAGGACCGCCGTGAATGTTGATGATTACGGGTCGCTTGCCCGTGTACTTCGCAGGAGGACGATACAGGAATCCGCTGATGGAACGACTGTCCCATGATTTCCAATGGATGAGTTCAGGCTCAGGGAAATTGCCGGTATTCAAGCCGCCGGTTTCGCTGAAAGTCCAACGCTCGACTTTGCCGCTTTGCACATCGAGCGAGTAAACGTCGGAACTCGAGCGGGCGGAGGAGATGCTGAAACCGAGATCGTGATTGTTCTTGTGCCAGGATATTCCGGAGATCAATCCCTTGGGCAGGCTGGGTACTGGCTTTTCTTTTCGGGTTCTGGTGTCGAGAAGGTGCAACACGCCAAAGCCGTCTTCATTGACTACGAAGGCGATGGTGCGGCCGTCGTAGGAGAGATCGAATTCATCGACATCCCACGGAATGTTGCTGGTGAGGTAGGTGTGCTGCCTGGTCACGAGATCGATGTAGGTCAGGCGTTGAAATTCAGAATCCTTGTCAGTGGTGACGTAAATGCCCTTGCCATCTTTGCTGAACCGGCCGCTGTTGTAGGCAATCTTTACTTCGCCGCCCTTTGGGGTGAGCAGGGTTTTGTCGCCACTGCTGGTGTCGACAAGCCAGAGATAGCTTTCGTTGGCGGAGATTCCCTCCAGCGCCAGAATCTTCTGGCCGTCGGGGGACCAATCAAGCGGTGTCCAGCCGCCGCCCTGCAACTGCGCCAGCAAGTGGTCGCTCTTTGGATCGGTGGGACTGACTACGTAAAGATCAACGTCATTGCCGGTGCGGCGGGTGGATCCGTACGCGATTTTGTCACCTGCATACGACCAGATGGAATCGGTGTTGCGCGACTTGCCATCGGTCAGAAGAGTCACATCGCCGGTGGCCACGTCGTAACGGTAGAGCTGGAAGAACTCGCCACCACCAATGTCTTTCGAGAAAACGAAGGAATCGTCTTTTGTTGGAGGGTACTGGGCGTTGGCCACCCGATCTGCGTAGAAGGTGAGTTGGGTGCGAGCGCCGCCGGGCATTTTCACGAGATGGACCTGGCTGGTGTCGGCAAAGCGCGTGGAGATCAGCATCTCCCGCTTAACCGGGTCCCAACTATCGAGGGATGCGCCACGGAAATTGTTATAGCGATCCACGTTGTCCGCCAAAGAGGAGGGGATCTTGGGGATGCCTTCGGCTACCAGGTTTTCGTTGGGCGTAACTTCATTGCTTTGCGAGAATGCGGCAAGACTCAGGATCAGGACGGCGGACAAACGCAGGAAAACTTTCACGGGCAAGTGCCTCCACATAACAGACGAGATTGTAATGCGAACGTTAGCGGTTTGCTGCGATGGCAACGTTAGGCTGAGCAGCGAGGGGAAGTCAACCCAGACGTAGCTTGCAGCGTCCCTACCCCGGATACAGGGAATCAATCTTGGCGGCCATGATGAAGTCGCTTTCGGTGAGGCCGTCGATCTTGTGAGTCCAGATCGTGATCTCGGCTGTGGCCCATTTCAGCAGAATGTCGGGATGATGGGCTTGCGCCTCGGCTACGGCGCCTACACGGTTCACGAAGTCCAGGGCCTGCTTGAAATCAGGAAAAGTGAAGGCGCGGGTGATGTGATGTTCGTTGACAACGTTCCAATTGGGAAGCTGATGGCTGAGGGCGTGGAGTTGCTCGCCCTTGAGAGGAGGAACACCACCCTTGCAGGGAACACAGTTTTTGCTGGCAAGATCGGACATGGAAAGAACC
>Ga0206987_1134_pt1 | contig 14411 bp, 9 predicted proteins | sample Alteio_BWMinCont_11_FD_153281 | JGI IMG/M metagenome (GOLD analysis project Ga0206987, IMG submission 153281) | Enriched cells from forest soil in Barre Woods Harvard Forest LTER site, Petersham, Massachusetts, United States -... | ecosystem: Environmental > Terrestrial > Soil > Temperate forest >... | reverse complement strand
ATCGATCACTTTTTGAAAGATAATATCAAAAGTGGCAAGCGAGGTTTTCCAGAACTTTTGGTCCACACGCAAAATTTAGAAAATGAATTATTACGACACAGTCTGGGATTAACGAAAGAACAAACCGGAATGAGCATTGTTAGCGTAGATGATGCTTCGTGTGCAAAAGGGCTTTTAAAAGTAGATGATGTTATCTTAAAGATTAATCAATATCCCATTTTTAATGATGGCACCTTTAATTTGGAATCGGGTGAAAGAATTTATTATCCTTATCTCATTCATCAAGCCGCCATTGGCGATATTTTGCATTTTACCGTGCTTCGAGATAAACGAGAGGTAAAAGTTGATGTGCATCTTTTTAATGTGAATGGTTCCACAAAACTCGTGCCACCCAGAGAGTACGACACTCCGCCCACTTACTATATTGCTTCTGGTATGGTCTTTCAACCCGTCACTTATAATTATTTAAAAAATGGTTGGTATGATTATAACGTTTCACCGCCCGGAGAACTGCAGAGTCTCCTTCATAAAAATAAATCACGCGTTCTTCACGAACCTGTTGTCATTAACCGAATTTTAATGGATCAGCATACCGCAGGTTATGAAAATATAAAACATCGTTTGGTGTCGAAAATAAATGGTGAAACCATTCATGCGATGGGTGATGTGGTGCGGGCGATTGAAACCAATCGAGACGCGGTGCACACCATTATTTTGAATGACAATCAAAAAATTATCGTTAGAAATCTGTTACCGAGAGATCATAATCCATTACTCACGAAATATGATATTCCTTTCGATCGATCGGTTGACTTGCGGCCTAAAGTACTCCCATCACTTTTTTCTTTTGGGTCCTATTTACCACCGTTGCCCTTGCCAATGCCACCTGGCATAAGCCTAGGTGCAGGAAGCGGTAGTGGTGGCGGCGGCGGTGGTGGTGGTAGTGGTCCTGCCCCGATGGCACTGTCTTCTTCTGTACCGATTGCTTCTTCTGGTTCTTCTGCGTCTTCCCTTGCTGCTCTTCCAATGCCCCCCTCAGTGCCGACCGATGCCCCCTTTCGATTTACCATCAGCCGAAAACCCATTCTTTATTCCCAACATTCCCAACAGAAAAAAAGAAAAAAATCCTCTGAAAAAACGAAAGAACCGACCTCACGTTTGTCACCCCTTCCGGATGATCTAGAAAAAGAATTTGAACTTCGAAAAGAAGCGCTCTTAGAAGAAATGCGAGCAAAAGAAAAACGAGAACAAGAAACGATGCCTCCCAAAACGAATGAAAAAATAAATGAAAAAAATAATGAGATGACAGATGATGATGGTAATGATAAGTTAAATGATAAACCGAATGCCAAACCTGAAGAAGAACTCATCTTAGAGGATGTGGATGCGGGAGACGAAGTCATTGCCAAGAGAAAAAAAATGGGAAGTCCATCATAGTAATCTCCGTCAAATGAGTTTTTCCGGATGCATCTCTTTGACTAACGAGATCCCTCGTTGTCACTCGGGATAGTTCTCCGTCCAAAAATTTTTTTATTCGGAAAAATTTATTGGACGGAGAACTAGTTAAGAAACAAACAACAAAACTGTACACTTGTTAAAAGTGCGTTATACTGAATTTATTGGCAATAAAAGGAGTAGCTTATGCCTAAAAGACGCAGACCCTTCATAGACCGCGTTAAAAAAATACACGAAAAAATGGTAGCCCACCGAAAAGCACAAGAAGAAGCCTTTGAAGATTCCATCGTCAAGGTTTATACCCAAGCAAAAGAATATAATTATTGTCGCCCTTGGGAATCTCCGAGCATTGAAAAATGGATTGGTTCAGGATTTGTGATCTCCGATAATCGCATCCTGACGAATGCACATGTTGTTCAAAATCATACTTTTATTGAAGTACGACTTGCCAATGAGGCACTTCGCTATACCGCGAAAGTCAAAAGTATTGGTTATGACTGCGATTTAGCCATTTTAGAAGTAGAAAATCCAGATTTTTGGATAAAGGCACAACCGCTTGAGTTTGGCGAAATGCCGAATATTCGAGATGAAGTCTCGGTGTATGGTTTCCCAACCGGGGGCGTTGAACTTTCCATTACAAAAGGGATTGTCTCGCGGATTGAGATCCAAGAATATGTGAATCAATCTATGAAATTATTAACCGCTCAAATTGATGCCGCTATTAATCCTGGCAATAGTGGTGGGCCCGTGATTTCAGGACATCGCGTCGTCGGCGTCGTACATCAAAGTATTCATTATTCGCAAAATCTGGGGTATATAATCCCTGCATCTGTCGTTCTTCATTTTATTCAAGATAGCGATGAACACAAACCCCCTCGCGGTTTTCCCGATTTAGCCATCTCCACACAAGCGTTAGAAAGTGAAGATTTGCGTGGAACGTATGGCTTAAAGCCCGATCAAAGTGGTGTTCGAGTTGTTTCCGTGGCTGCCTTATCAGCCGCGCATCAACTTATTCAGGAAGATGATGTTCTGTTGAAAATTAATGATTATATTATTAATAATGATCGAACCATTAAGCATGAATCCGGAAAGCGTATCGATTTTAATTTTGTGGTTCAAGATTCCTTTTTAGGCGATATGGTGATCATCACGTTACTTCGAAAGAAAAAAGAAAGAGTGGTTCAAATAAAACTCACCAATGCTGCTAAATCTACGCATATTGTGCCACCCAAAGAATTCGATAAAGCGCCGACTTACTACATTGCCTCGGGTGTTGTATTACAACCGTTAACCACCAACTATTTAGAAGATGGTTGGGGAAATCCCTACAATGCCCCATCGGAATTTGTTTCTCTCTTTAAAACCGGTAAAAAAACAAAACCCAATGAAGAAGTTGTGATGTTAAATCGAATTTTAGCGAGTCCTGAAACCGCCGGTTACACGCATGTTTCAGATGAAATGATTAAATCCATTAATGGTAAACAAATTTCTTGTATAAAAGAAGCCGTTGAAAGTATTGAAAGCAATCGTGGGACGCACCATACGTTCGTCACCCAAGGCAATCAAAAAATCGTCATTAAAAATTTAACGGAAAAAGAACACAGAGCGATTCTCGAAAAGTACGATATTCATTTTGATCGATCAAAAGACTTAAGACGGCCGGGTGCCCTTTCTCCCATGGCTGTCAAAGATAATCTATTACTGTTTTCTAAAAAAAGGATCCCTTCCGAAAAATCGAATGATAGAAGGGAAGAATATGTGAAAGAGCACGGGGAAGATGGCATGCGTGAAAAAATGAATGAAAAGCAAAATGAAAAATCAAAAGAAAAAGTTAATGAAAAAGAAAAGATTGTCTATATGGAAGATGAAAATGAAAAAAGAAATGATCCTGAATCAGGAAACGAAAGTCGAGAAGCGACAGATTCTTCTTTCGAATTTGAATTGGAAGAAAGAAGTTCTAAAAGAAGAAGAACATGAATATATCGGCGACTTAAGAGATTTCTCGCTTCATCCAGCATGATGCCTTCGCACACAATTTCTGGTAGCTTTAAATACGTCGTTCCAAGCCATTAGGGCTCGGAATGACAATTCGCACTATTATTCCAATTCTGGTAGAATGCAAACTGGAATTGATTTAAACTAAGTTTGGTTACTAAAATATGCATCCTTATCTCAACATCGCAATCAAGGCCGTCCGTCGTGCGGGCACGATTATTACCCGTCATATCGATCAGTTCGATAGCGTTACCTTTTATGAAAAGGGGCAAAACGACCTCGTCACGAAGGTGGATACCGCCGTAGAAGAAGATATCATTGAAACCATAAAGAAGGCCTATCCCCATCATGCCATTCTGGGCGAAGAAACAGGTCAGCATCCCGGGGAAGAATTTACCTGGGTCATTGATCCCATCGATGGCACATTGAATTTTGTCCATGGTTTTCCACAATTTGCCGTCTCCATCGGAATCCATTATAAAGACATGCCCGAACATGGGGTTATTTACGATCCCATCAGCCAAGATCTTTACACAGCCAGTCGGGGTCGCGGAGCACAGCTCAATGGAAAACGTCTTCGGGTTTCAAAACGCGATTCTTTAGAAGGCGCACTTATCGCCACTTCTTTCCCCTTCCGCAATCGAGAGAGCCACACGGTTGATCAATATTTAAATGTTTCTAAACAACTTTTTTCAAAATCTGCGGATATAAGACGTGTGGGTTCTGCCGCGTTAAATTTAGCCTATGTCGCCGCGGGTCGCTTAGATGGCATGTGGGAAACCGATTTAAAACCGTGGGATATCTCGGCAGGATTATTATTAGTGAAGGAAGCCGGCGGATTTGTGACAGATTTTTCTGGCAATAACGATTATTTTACAAACGGCAACGTAATCGCTGGGACAGCGAAGGTACATGGAGAGATGTTGAAAATTATCGATAGCGCTCTAGACTAGATTAGCCCTACTCGGTTTCCGGTTTCGCTTTTGGCAACAAATCCGCTCGACTCAAGCCCATCCAAAGTGCCAGCGCTCCCGAAACATAAATTGAAGAAAAGGTCCCGATAATAATCCCTAAAAAGAAGGCCATTGAGAAACCAAATAAAGATTCGCCCCCAAAGAAGAGTAATGCTAAAACCACGAGTAACGTCATCCAAGACGTCATAATGGTTCGGGATAATGTTTGATTAATGGAAAGATTCATAATTTCAACAGGGGTGCCTTTTCTGATCTTTCTAAAGTTTTCTCGCACCCTATCGAAAACAACAATGGTGTCGTTTAAAGAATACCCTAATACTGCGAGCACCGATCCCAAGGCCGCCAAATCAAATTCAAAACCAAAGAGTGAAAAAATGCCTAAAATAAGCACAGCGTCGTGGCACAATCCGACCGCAGCACTCACCGCTAAACGATATTCAAATCGCATCGCGATATACAGCATGGTCGCTAAAATAGAGATTAAAACGGCAATGCCACCTTGTTCAAATAATTGTTCACCGACTTCGGATCCCACAAATTCAGTTCGACGGATCTCGACATTGGGATAATGTTTGAGAAGTGCCTCGCGAACATGTTGACTGACCTTTCTTTCTTCTTCATCTTCGGGATTGGAGATACGAATTAAAATATCTCGCGTTGACCCAAATTGTTGCGCTTTGACTTGTGCAAACCCTTCTTTTTCTAATTGTTCACGCACGTCGGTGGGCGACACCGGTGTTTCAAACCGTGCCTCCACTTGAGAACCCCCGGTAAATTCTAAACCAAAGTTAAGACCTTTGGTGGCGAGTAAACCAATGGCAGAAATCCATAAAATAGCGGTGATAATACCCGTATAACGGCGTATCCCCATAAAATCAATTTTTGTTTCTTTCTTAAAAAATTCCATCGGTTTATATCCCAACTCGTAGTGTTTTCAGAGAGCGATCGCCATAGAGTAAATTAACCAAGGCGCGACTGCCCGTGGTTGCCGTTAGAAGCGACGTCAGAATTCCTATACACAAGGTAACGGCAAAGCCTTTCACAGGTCCTGTTCCCATGGCAAACAAGACGATGCCGACGATGAGTGTTGTTAAATTCGAATCGATAATGGTGGCAAAGGCATATTCAAAACCCCGATGAATACTGGCTTTTGGAGACATGCCGAGTCGCAATTCTTCTCGGATACGTTCAAAAATAAGCACGTTAGCATCCACCGCCATCCCAAGCGTTAATACAATACCGGCTATGCCCGGTAACGTGAGCGTCGCACCAATTAATGACATGACGGCGACGAGTAATACAAGATTGGCAACAAGCGCAATGTTCGCAATAATCCCAAAAACACTGTAATAAAATGCCATAAAAATGAGTACCAAACCGAGACCCACACCCACCGAAATCATTCCCATGCGAATGTTATCTTGCCCCATGCTCGGCCCCACAATGCTTTCCTCCACAATGGAAAGCGTTGCAGGTAAGGCACCGGCGCGTAATAAAAGGGCCAGATCTCTCGCCTCGGGCACGGACAACCCTGTAATTTGAAAGGTATTGCCTAACGTACTTTGAATGACCGCAAGACTAATGACTTTTTCAGTGGTTTTATGATCTTTAGATTCAATATACAAAACAGCCATCCGTCGGCCAATATTTTCGGCGGTCATTTTTGAAAAGGCGGTTGTATCGCCTCCTAAACGAATATTGACCGCAGGCGCCCCATCTCTGTCTTGCCCCGTCGACGCACCTGCAATCGATTCCCCCGTTAACACCGCTTGCGTTTTTAACAACGCCGGTCTTCCATGTCGATCGTAATAGATTTTTGAACCTGGAATGGGATGACCCTTGATGACTTCTTGCATATCATGATTGTAATCTTCCATTAAAAATCTAACGGTTGCCGTCTTGCCTAAAATATCTTTTGCATACGCAGTATCTTGTATCCCTGGTAATTCCACCACAATACGATTTAAACCTTGTCGTTGCACAACCGCTTCTGCAACGCCCAATTCATTCACACGATTTCGCATGGTGGCCAAGGTTTGTTCCATGGTTTCATTGCGAATTTCTCGAAGAGTATTTGGCGTAAGCGAGGCTTGTAATAGAAATTGCCCTTCGAGATTATTGATTTGATATACCAGTTCCCCTTGATCTTGTTGGAGAACGCCCTGGGCTTTGCTAAGATCACTTTCATTTTCAAAGGACAGATCGAATTCCGTGGGTGAAACGCGTTCAATTTTTTTATAACGAATTTTGGCATCTCTTAATAATTTGGGGGCTTCTGTATAATAGCTGTCTAAGCGTCTCGCCAAAACCGAATCTACATCGACTTCCATTAAGAAATGTACACCACCGCGTAAATCTAAACCGAGCTTCATCGGTTTTGCGCCAAACATTTCCAGCCACTTTGGGGTAACGGGTGCTAAATTTAAGGCCACACTATAATTTTCGCCTAAATCGTCTTTCAACGCTTCACTGGCTTTTAATTGTGTTTCCGGATCGTTAAATCGAACTAAAATTTGTTCTTCTGAAAGGGATGTGCTCTTGGCCTTTAGGTTTTCCGTTTTCAAAATTTTTTCGACGGTTTGTAACGTATCGTCCGTCAGCGTTTGTCCTTTCAGGCCGCTAATTTGCACCGCGGGATCTTCACCATAAATATTTGGAATGGCATAAATAAATCCCAAGACGATAACCACCAAGAGCATGTAATACTTCCAACGCGGAAAAGTAGACACTGTTGAATCCCTCGTTTTAGAAAATTTAGGCTGCCTTCATTGTACCTTTTGGTAATGTGGCGGCAATCGCATTTTTTTGAACCATGACTTCGGTGTTTTCGGCAATCATCACCATAAAGAAGGTTTCGCCCACTTTGGTGATTTTTCCAATTAATCCACCGGAGGTAATGACTTCATCGCCTTTTTGAATGTCGGTGATGAGTCTTTGATGTTCTTTGGCCCGTTTGTTTTGAGGTCTGATAATAAAATAATAAAAAATGAGTAAAAAGGCGGCCAACATTAACCCTTGTCCTAAACCACCGGACATGGCACCGGCGGGTTCCGCATCTGCAGCGAATGCGAGGGAGGAAAATAAGCCGATAGAAATGGCGGCAGAGATTTTTGAAAATATTTTACCTAACGTTCTCTTTAACATGGTTGCTCCTGTGACGAGTCGATAAACATCGCATCGCCGTAACTAAAAAAACGATAACCTTGATGAATGGCTTCTTGATAGGCCTTCATCGTAAATTCATAACCTGCAAATGCACATACTAACATTAAAAGGGTTGAAGCCGGCAAATGAAAGTTAGTTAACACTGCGTCTACTATCTTAAAGGGATATCCCGGATAAATAAAGAGATCGGTTTCCCCAAGATAAGGCCGTATTATACCACTTTTTGCCGCCGTTTCTAAGCATCGAACGCTCGTTGTCCCCACCGCAATCACCCGATGCCCTGCCTTTTTGGCGTTAATGACCTTTTGGCACGTGTCTTCTGGTACCGTCATCCATTCAGAATGCATTTTATGATCAATGACGCGGTCTACTCGAACCGGTTGAAAAGTGCCAGCGCCAATGTTTAGCGTAACGGTTGCGAGTTCTACCCCTTTTTCTTGGAGAGCCTTTAACAATAATTCATCAAAATGAAGACCCGCCGTTGGCGCGGCCACGGATCCGGGTTCGCTACAATATACAGTTTGATAGCGGGTTTTATCGAGGATTTCATCTTCTCGTTTAAAATAATGTGGAATGGGGATGTGGCCGTAGCGTTCTAAAAAGTTATCTAGGGAAAGTTCGTTTGGATGGGTTGAATCGTTTGAAGCGTTTGAAACGTTTGAAACGGGAAATTTTAGTCGAAATAAATCGGTTTTGGGACAGCGGCCAAGAAAATGTATGGCATGATTATCGACTAGGAGCGGGTTATCTACTCGAAGGGGCTTACTCGACCGCACATGGGCCAACACTTCACCGGTTTCCTGATTAAGGACACGCTCGATGACTATCTCCACTCGTCCGCCGGTTTCTTTTACAGCAAACAAGCGTGCGGGGATGACTTTGGTATTATTGAGAACGAGACAATCCCCTTTGTTTAATAAGCTTTCAAACTCATTGAAGTGACGATGTTGAAGGGTGTGTTTTTTGGGAGAGAGGCACAGCAGACGACTTTGGGTTCGGGCGTCGTAGGGGTATCGTGCGATGCGGTCTTCTGGAAGTTCGTAATTAAAATCTTTGACATACATAGATTAATATTTTCCCCCCCTCTCTCAGGCCTTAGTTTTATGAATAATTTTCTCTTATCAAAATCGTTTTACTGTATCTATCATATATTGTACATTTTTCTTTATCGCAAAGACACCACAATAGGCCAATTCCAAAGCAGAGAAGGGAAGGAATAGCCCATAGAAATCGAATGAAGGCTTGTTGAAACGTTATTTTTGAGGTTGGTGAGGTAGGATCGTTCGACACCAATCTCAATTTCCAAGCCCGCATCCCCGCCGTTTGGCCCCCGCGTACCCAAAATCCTATAAAAAACCCAGCCCAAAGAGTCACGAGATAACATTTGAAGAGGAGATTGTTCGCTGGGATAGATTTCCCACCCCTGAACAGTACGACTAAGGCTGTTCCAATGAATAAAATAGCAATGATAAGCAGGGCATCGTAGAACATGGCCCCGAGGCGTCTTAGTAGCAAAGGAACACCTTTGGATAGTGATTGTGAAGTGGTGCCGGGAAAGAGAATCGAACTCTTACGATGTCACCATCACCAGATTTTGAGTCTGGCGCGTCTACCAGTTCCGCCATCCCGGCAGGATGGAAAATGTAAATAGAGAGGGAGTTTAACAAAAAAATTGAGTTTAAAAAAGGGAGGAGTCAATCGATAAGCCGGGTTCTGTCGCGGACAGCCATTCATCTAGGACATGCGTCACCGCACGTCTCAAGCGACCTACCCAAACCCAGTGCGGGCAGCACTATCGGATTTCTATTTGGTCTTGCTCCAAGTGGGGTTTTCCGTGCCGTTCGTGTTACCACGAACGCGGTGCGCTCTTACCGCACCTTTTCACCCTTACCTATACTCTTTCGAGCGAGGCGGTATATTTTCTGTGGCACTTTCCGTAAGCTCACGCTTCCCAGTGATTATCTGGCACTTTGCCCTATGGAGCCCGGACTTTCCTCCCCGTTGCATATGCAACAGAGCGACTGTCTGATCGACTCGACTCCCAAACAAAATTATATCATATGGGGTCATTAAAAAAACAAAAATTGAGAGTGCCAGTCGAATGAATTCGTGCTAATATGGAGATATGCGTATATTCCCAAAGTTGATATACATTATTATAATTTTTTCTAACATTCTCGTGTTTCAAGAGTGTTGTGCTCTCGTGGATGAGAATATACAACCGAATATTGATCCGGCATTTTCCAAAATCGAAGCAGAGATCTTAGACAGTATCAAAAAAAAGCGGATCCCGGGGTGCGCCATTGCCATTGTCTACCGCAATCAAATCGTCAAAATAGGCGGATATGGCTATCGTTCGTTGGGTAAAGAAGACAGAATTGATGCCGATACCGTTTTTCAATTAGGCTCGGTTTCAAAGCCCATTGCGGCAACACTCGCAAGCCAGCTCGAATACAGAGGTCTCTTAAAATTAGATGCGCCGGTCCGACAATATTTACCCGGTTTCGCGTTAAAGGGTGTAAAAGATCCCAACAGTCTCAAAGTAAAATATGTCTTAAGCCATACCACCGGTATCCCTCGAGGGGGTTTTAATAATTTAATTGAAAACTATACGCCGTATGAAACCATCGTGGAAAAGTTACAGAAAGTGCCCGTGAAAGGCGCGGTTGGCACAAAATATGATTATAACAATGCCATGTACAGTTTAATTAGCACCATTTCTGAATCGGCCACCCATCAACCCTTTCAAAAATCTTTATCGATGTATTTATTACAACCGCTTCATATGACAAGAACGACGACAACACTTGAAGGGATTATGAATACCTCCAATCACGCCATGCCCCATACGGTTACCAAAAAACGGTTAATCCCGCTCGAAACGTATTCTAGCGGATATTATACGGTGGCCCCGGCTGGCGGTATTAACTCAACCGCGAGAGACATGGCCAACTTTTTAAGGGCGCAAATGGGTGGGTATCCCGAAGTTTTAAGTCCCAGCATGTTACAACGCATTCAAACGCCGCAAATTGCCACCAAAAGCATGTTACATTCACAGTCTTCTAAAGAATTTCCCATTAAAAACTCTTACTATGGGTTAGGCTGGCGGATCACCGATTTTGGAGAGGAAAAATTAATTTTCCATGGCGGCTGGCTAAAAGGCTTTACCAATTTTATCGGCTTTTTGCCCAATAAACAGCTTGGCATTATCATTCTGCATAATGGGGATTCGAAATTCTCGGCAAAAACCGCGGTTAGATTTTTAAGCCTCGTGTTAAACCCCAAGGCAACCTTAACAGACAAAGTCATGGATAATCTGAAACCCACGAAAAAACTGAAAATGAAAAAGAAAGGGGCTACCAATATGAGATATACAAAAGCCAATCAAAAGACAAAGCAAAAACTGGTTCAGAAAAAATTAACAAGACAAGCGAAAGCGAAAAGAATTCAAAAAAATAAATTAGCGGCTAATTAATCGTAAGCTTTCTTTATTTCGCTTTTAAATATTGTGAAATTAACTCTATATTCTCTTTTGATAAAATCATAGAGGCATGATCAAAATCTTCAACCACTTGATGTGTATGTTGAGATTCGTCCTCTTTTAGTTTTGCACGATACCAGGGCAAAATAATATTATCATTTTTAGACAACAGAATATTGTATTTCGTATTGTGATTTTGTTCGATCTTTTCTCTCAATTCTTTTAATAATAAATGATCATTTTGCGGACGCATTTCTTTTGCATTCATACCAAACGCAATATTCGCAAGCACTGTCCCTTGCAAGGGAGAGGCAACGATCACCACTTGTTCTGCTTTCTTGGATTCTAAAAGATATTCATTGACATAAGCGGCCACAATGCCACCCATAGAATACCCCACCAATTTTATTTTTTGGGGATTCCCGAGCAAAATCATTTTGCAAACGTCTTTCGCAATCTCACGAATAGATGAGAAAGACCGTCGATAAGCAATGGGATAGGCTTTTATACCCTCCTTGGCTAAATGCCTTCGTAAGCGCCAAAAAGCATACGGCGTATCTAAAAATCCAGGTAATAAATAAATGGCCGTCTCTTGTTTCTGGACTGGGATAGGTTCTTGTCGACCAAACAATCGATAGGCCAAGTTAGCGTAAAGCCACACCAAAGACCAAAAAATACCTCGAAAATAAGCACTTTTTCGGGTGGGCTCATGGCGATATCTTTTGGCAAAGAGATAAGTAGCTGAAATAAAAATAAGCGTCATGGCCGCAGGCGACAGCAGGAGTACCGCACAAAAGAGCGCTAAATACTTGAGAATGGCATATTTCATTCTTTCAAGTGTAGACCATATTCATAAAATTCGTTTCGACTCATGTTTGTAATTTTGGCTGCTAACCGAGCGGCTTTTGAAGCCCCAAGTTCATCGTTTAAGATCTCGAAGATCCGTTTGGCATCGGGGGTCATGGATAATGCCATTTTTTCCTTTCCCTGTATTAAAATAACAAATTCCCCTTTAGTCTCATTGACATTTTCTGCCATTGCCTTCAATTGTGTTTTTAAGGATCCCTGACGGATTGTTTCAAATGTCTTGGTCATTTCGCGCGCAAGGGTGCTTACTCTTTCATCACCAAAAATTAACACCATGTCTTTTAGGGTTTCGACAATGCGATGTGGAGATTCATAAAATATCAGGGTTCTTTCTTCTTCCACCAACGATTTGAGTATGGCCTGTCTTTGAGTGGATTTGGCAGGCAAAAAGCCTTCAAAAATAAAGCGATCGGTGGGTAAACCGGACGCACAAAGCGCGGTAATTAAGGCACTGGGACCGGGGATGGGGATAACGGGAATATTTTGTTGATGCGCCATTTTAACGATAAAATATCCGGGATCACTAATTAACGGTGTCCCAGCATCGGAAATTAAAGCGACGGATTCTCCACGAAGGATGCGATTCAGGAGTACGTCGGTTTTATCGCGTTCGTTGTGTTCGTGAAGAGAAAATAAAGGGGTTTGAATGTTAAACTGTTTAAGAAGTTTTTGACTGTGTCTTGTATCTTCTGCGGCAATGAGGGAGACTGTTCGTAAAACATGAATGGCACGCGATGAGATATCCCCTAAATTCCCGATGGGGGTTGCAACAAGGTAAAGCCCATTTTTCAGTTTCGTTTCCACGATGGTTTCCATATTGGTTTCCATTATCGTTTCTCTTAACCTTATCCTTAACGACATCCCTGTCGTTTGTCAATTAGCGCTTTGCAGTCGCGTTGGCACTAGCACTAGAGACTGCGGCCGCGGCGATGGCTCCAACGCCAGCGCCGGCTGGAACAGGCGATGGCGCGGGAATACCCGCGGGTGCGGGTCCTGCCACTAAGGGGACGGGACTCACGCTAAAGCGTAACGGTGATGAATGCTTACTCATCACTGTTAACCGTTTATGCAAATCCGCAATGGTGTCTTCCTGACGGGCGTTTTGGTCTAACAATGCCCTTCTATCCGCTTCCATTTGTGCCAAACGCTCGGCTAATGCCCGTTCATTTTGAGGCTGTCCTTTCGGAACATCTTTGCCCGCTTTGGCGTCAGCTGCTGCTGCCGCATTTCTGGGGCTGTTCCTTTTCTCATTTTCCGCTAATATTGAAATTCTTTGCTCTTTTGAAGCCAAAATTTCATAAAGAGACTCTGTCACTCTCGATTGCCCATCGATTCTGGCTCTGGCAGCCCCAAGGCTAAATCGAAGGATCCGAAGTTCCAGATCATCTTCTGTTATTCTCTCGTTTTGTTTTTGAATAATGATCAATTTTTCTCGAACTTCATGCGTTTTTTGATGAATGATTTCATCTTTTGACCCGAGCTCATTGGATTTTTGTCGATTCTCTTCATCTTTCAATTTTAACTCATTATTTTTTCGTCGATTTTCTTCTTCTTTCGATTTGAGCTCGTCATTTTTTCGTCGGATGTCTTCATCTTTTGATTTAAGATCACCGAGTCTACGTCGATTTTCTGCATCTTTTGATTGGATCTCGTCATTCTTTCGTCGAATGACTTCATCTTTTAATTTAAGTTCATCGACTCTTTGTCGAAGCTCTTGATCTTTCAGTCTGAGTTCGTCATTCTTTTGTCTGACAGACTCTTCTTTTAATTTAAGCTCATCATTTTTTCGTCGGATGTCTTCATCTTTTACCTTAAGTTCATCCACTCTTCGTCTGATGGCGTCATCTTTTAAGTTAAGTTCGTCATTCTTTCTGCGGATTTCTTCTTCTTTAGACTTAATCTCTCTTTCTAAGAGAAGGATTTGATCTTGTTTTTCTCGAACTAATTTTTGAATGACTTCTATTTGACGACGGAGTGCCGCTTCTCTCTCAATGGCTTGTTTGAGTTCAGAACTGACTCGGTTAAATTCAGCCGTCACTCGATTAAGTTCTGCACTGACGCGATCGAATTCTGCATTAAGTCTCTCGTAATTTCTGGTGAGTACTGTCAATCTTTCCTGCAGAGAGGTTCGAGTCCGTTGCTCAGTCTCTAGATTGAGGGTGAGATGTCTAATTCTTCCTTCCAATTCCGCTTTTAATCTTTCTTCACCCACTTTACATTCTGCGGCTCTTCGGCCTGCTTCTTCAATCCTTCGATTGAGATCATCCGCCGTCGCGTTAGAGGCTAGAAGCCTCTGGTTTGCAATCTGTAATTGTTGATTAATATTATCGAGTTCCTTTTTAGCGTTGGCCGCTTTTTCTTCTATTTCAGATCGTAGGCGAACCAAGGCATCATTTTTTTCTTTAAGTTCGCTTCCGACTTTATTGTCGAGTTCGGCTTTTTCTCTTTGTAATCTTTCGAGATCTTCTTTCGTT
>Ga0206987_1132_pt1 | contig 14479 bp, 9 predicted proteins | sample Alteio_BWMinCont_11_FD_153281 | JGI IMG/M metagenome (GOLD analysis project Ga0206987, IMG submission 153281) | Enriched cells from forest soil in Barre Woods Harvard Forest LTER site, Petersham, Massachusetts, United States -... | ecosystem: Environmental > Terrestrial > Soil > Temperate forest >... | reverse complement strand
TCTATATTACCCTTTTCGATAGCCAATAATAAAGCAGAAAATGCCTCTTCAGGATAGGCTTCCAACATCTCAACATGTTTATTTTGCGCAAACCACATCATCAAATTAAGATCATTCTCTTGATTGACTATATCCGTCACATCAAGAACTCCATAGTTCAATAATAATTGGATAGCTTGAAGATCATTTCCTGTGATCGCTATATCAATATCTGATTTAAAATCATGTGTTATCTCAATTTTGGTAAGATGCGTCTTTGGATCATTATCATAATGATAAAGACGCAACCTTTCTTCTAAAGTCATTTCTTGGAGAAGAATATGATTATGCAATGCAAAAGTGTCCTCATGAAAGTTTTCCGTCAAATCGAGAAAAAATTGAACGAGATCTGTTTCAATTTGCCTAACCGCTTCCACTAGGCAGTGATATTGTTGAGCATCATTTGCCTTAATCAACTGTTCCATTTCTGTACGCAAAATCCACCAATAATAACGTCGCAGCAATAAAGCGACTATTTCTTTTCTATTTTGTTTAAGTGCTGTTAAAACTGGCGAGGCTTCCCCTGAAACACCTTCTGGATATTGCTTAAAGTCATTATTCATCAAAATTTTAACATTTTCAATCTGATTTTCAGTAATAACAATATTAAATAATTCAATAAACACTTTACAATTATTTTCTGCAAAAATTTTCCGGCAATTGATATTGGTAAGCAAACAATATAAATTTCCAAAATCTACAGGATTGCGAATGTAGATTTTACAACATTCAATAAATTTCAATTTTAAAACTTAATCCGCTCAACAAACTGGGTTCTTAGAATCTCAACAATATACTGATAAAAATTTTTGCAAACATGGGCATGAACAATAATTTCATCAAATATTTTTGCAAGAGAATCAGAATATGTCTTTTTATCTTGTTCAGCGATACTGGCATCGAGGCAAGATTTAAGTAATATTGAAAAATTTCGAAATACATTTTTATCGTTATCTTTTTCAGCTTGTAATAAAGCCTCCTTCATCTGAGTGACATCAATAAAGTGTGGTCTATACTGAAAAATTTTATCACTAAGCTCTATCGAAATTTTATTTTCTTTATAGAGAACAGCATAAACGAATAACTTTTCTTGAGCAGTAAACATTGTTGTTGTAAAAAACCATGCGACAAACCAAGAAAGCCCTTTTTCAATAGCACCGCGTATATGCGGAAGACAGCTCGCTACGCGAGACATACCTGTATTGGAAGGCAATAACTCCTGAATACAAGCATCATTTTTCTTTTCTTCCACAGGAGAAATAACTAATTTTTTAGCGATGAAATCTAATTGATTTTTCTCTAAAAGAATTCTAAAAAATTCCACTTGGAAGAAATAAAATGGAATATCCCAAACTCCATTTAGGGAAGTCCCATTAAGAGTTTGCACACGATCATATAATGTAGAGTTATTTTCCCATTGAGCTTCCGGTATAGCTTTCAATTGTCGTAAATCTTCTAAGGTAAAATTAGCGAGCGCATATGACCATTGTTTTAAACCAACTATCAACTGAATATCATCCAAGCCAGTAAAATAAGTTGCTTCAATGGACCATTGGTAATAAGGTTTTAAAAATCTAATTAACTCCACATTACCCGAAACAATTGCCAACCTAAAAGCATGAAAACCGAGTTTATTTAGTTTACGCAAATAATTGCTATTATCTCTAAAGAGAATTTTGACAGCGGTTAAATCCCCTAGGCGAGCCGCCACCATTAGTGCAGTGTTTCCATCTTCATCTTGTACATCCAATAGAGAAGATGATGGATCTTCTATGCCTTCAACTAAAACTTTTAGGGAATTATAGCTCCTTGGTATTGCATCAAGTGCGCAGCGTAATAGACTTCTTTTATTCCAAGTGATAACGGTTTTCAAAAAGTTTTTAGCATCAGTAATATGATCTTTCACATATTTTAAAAATTTTTCTTTTCCAAAAATACTGGCGTTTAGCACCGCATTTTTTAAATCATCTCGAGAAAAGTGATCATTTTTAAATACAAAATCAATACAATCATTGCTTCCATAAACCGTCGCGATCGCAAGAATATCCAAATGAAATTGACGAATACTCTCTGTCAGAAAAGCTTTTTCTGGTTTCTTTAAAAATTGATAGAGCTGAGTGCTGTACCAACTATCTGAAAATGATCTTAAAGTTTTTATCTCTGCAATCAAAGGAAAGCTTTCCTCTGGTGAAAGCACTAAAGGAGGTTTCTTTTCTGATGTCTTTACATCGCACTGTTCTCCTTTTGTTCTTAACCATTTTTTAAAACATATCAAGCTTTGTTGATCCAAATTTAGTACTGCCTTACCTACAAGCTCTGGTAAGTCTCCGCTGATGGCATTAGCAATTGCTTTTTTTAACTTTTCATCAATTTCGGCATTGCTCCTGCTTATATCCGCGTTATGCTTCGCTCTCATTCGTAGGTAAGATTCATCTGAATGCGCACTTTTACTCACTCGCTCCAAATCAAGTTGATGTTGCTTTTTATGCTCGATTACATATACCATTTGTAACTGACTTTTTAAATTATTGATTTCTTCCTCATCAAAAAGCACAGGAATTTTCGCTTTGATTTTTTCTAGCAATTTGCGCTGCCCTTGTTGATCTGGACCAGAAAGAAAACGCTCTAATTGACTAATTTCATTTGGAAACTCCTTGAGTATGACTTTTCCCTGGATTGGATACAAAGAGCGACCAAAATAACTCATCAGATCCTTTGAAAAATCGGGGTATCTCTCTAAAAGATTTTTGGCACGTTGAGCATAATCTTTAGCAATTGAACTACTCACATTATGAAGATAGTGGTTAGCAAGAGTAAGGTTTTTAATATCGTGCGAGGATACAAATCCGAGAATCTTTAATATAAGGTCATGAGGGAGATCTAATAATGAAGTGTTTGGCATATTTTGGATTCTCTGAAAAATTTATTAGTGGAGGTCTTGAACTTGTAGGCGGCGCTGGCGCAATAGCTGGAACAATGGCTTGCGCATATAAACTGCCTCCCATTCTGCTTGTCGATCTTGTTGTAGAAGTTGCTGAATGCTTCATTCTTGGGCTTGGGTTAGTTAAATTTTTGGGGACTGGAGGTAGATTAAGCAGTTCTGTTGTTTTTGAAATCACTTGCGTATTTTTTGAGTCTGTTTGAATGTTAGGAAGTCTTTGCACTTGCACTAAGTGATGCTCTTGTGCAAATTTACGTAAATAAATGTTATCTACCCTAGCATCCCATAATAGCTTGATAGTTGTAAGATCTTTTGTTGCGATAGCTTTATTTACGTCGGCTGTAAAATCTAACTCTAATTGAATTTTACTTGATTGATCTTTTTTCTCAATATAATATCGATAAAGACGCAATTTTTCATGGAAATTCATTTGATGCAAGATGATATAGTTATGTAATGTTTTATTTTTGCAATGGTATTCTGGCGTGAGATCAATAAAAAATTGTACGATATCTATTTTTAGATGCCTTACCGCTTCCAATAAACACTGACATTGTTGCACGCTATTTTCTTGGATTAATAGATCAATGCCAGTACGTAAAAATAAAGTATAGTAACGAGACAACAGTAAGGCGACTGTTGCTGCTTTGTTTTGTTTTAGCGCAGTCAACAGTGGAGGAAATGTTTCAAAATTATCTGGTTTACCCAACTCGCTATCCATTAAAATTTTCACAACATCATACCGACCATGAGTGATAGCGATATCAAATAAGGCTAGCAATAACTCTCCCTTATTTTCCATCAAAATTTTTTGGCAATAAGTATCACGTAAAAAAAATGGTAATTGTCCATCATCAATAGGCTTGCTTGCATAAAACTTAATCCGCTCAACAAACTGGGTTCTTAGAATTTCATCATTGGTCTTAAGCATATAACGATATAAGTTTTTAGACGCACTAAACTGATTATCCATAATCTCATAAAAGATACGGATAAGCGCATCTGCACATTTTTTATTATTTTCTTCGTTATTATTGAAATCCCCATGGGCATCAAGAAATTGCGCCGCCTCGTAAGGGCATAGCGCAACAGAAGTGACAAGCATTTCCACATCAACTTTTTTAACAAATGCTCTAAGTAATTTTGAAAAATTTTCAAATACGTTTTGATTATTTACTTTTTCAGCCTGCGATAATGCCTGTCGAATATGTTCAAACACGCCTTTCACATCATTTTGAACAAATTTAATCAGCTGGCTACTAATCAAGAATTCTTGTTTTAATGCCTCATTAACTGGAGACTCTACATCTTGAGAGTAACTATTTAGATATGCGCCATGTTTGAGAAATAAGTCAACATGCTTGCCATCTATCTTTTTAGTTGCCATGGTCAACAAAGATTGACCGTTAAGTGTAGAGTTAACAAACCAAGGGCAATAGCCTAAAATCGTATTGCTCACCTCTTCATAAATTATTCTTGTTTGATAGAGCGTTGCATAAGCAAAAAATTTTTCTTGCTCAGAAAACAATGAGGTCTTAAAAAACCATTCAATAAAGAAATCTTTTTTATAAGTAATCGCCCTTTCTAAATGCGGAAGACAATTCTCTACAAGAGACACTTTGGAATCTGTCGTCAGTAATTCTTTTATACAGGATTCATTTTCTTGTGATTCTGAAACAGTGATAAGTTTCTTAGCAATGCTAGAGCAATTACTTTCTTCCAAGAGTGAGGCTATCAGTTCGATAAGTGCCGGATTGAAATAGTATTTCCAACAACTATTATACGTTGTCGTGTCTAGTTCTTGGATTTGTTCATATAGAGCATCATTCTCCTTCCATTGATCGTTAGGTATTGCCTTTAATTTTTGAAGATCTTCGAGCGTAAAATTTCCAAGGGCCGCAGACTGATTACGAAGCCAAACTGCCCACATAAGAGCGGTATTTTGATATATATTCCCTACTGATAAAGGATCTTTATAGTAAGGCTTTAAATATTGAACAAGCGCCAAATTTCCTGAAACAATCGCTAGTTTAAAAGCATCATTCCCTTGATTATTGGTAGTATCAAGATAAGCTCGATCATCTCTCAAGAGAATTCTGACAGCTTCCAAGTCTCCTAATCGAGCAGCGACCATAAGGGCATTATCGCCATTGGCATTTCTTTTATCTAGAAACGATCCTGAAATCTCTTTTATATCAGCGGTCAAAATTTTTAAACAATCCAATTTCTTTCGAACAACCGAAATCTCTAATAGAGTTTCACTCCCATACGCAGATAAATTTTGTAAAAAATTTCTCGCATTAAGAAAATTTTTTATCGCGTAAGATAAAAATTTCTCTCTCCCAAAAAAACAAGCATTTAACAGAGGGTCTATTAAATCTTTTCGACTAAAATGATCATTTTGAAAGATAAAATCAATACATGCGTCTGTTCCATACATCATTGCCACGGTGAGTATGTTAAATTTAAATTGATTGTTATCATATATTACTGTCAGTAATTTTCTTTCAGGTTCTTTCAGAAATTGACAAAGCACCTCCCGATCATTTTCTTCAAAAGACGTTATTGCTTCAATGTAAGCAAGACTTTCATCCACTGAAAGCACAATTGAAGATTTCGTCGATGTTTCAACAACATCATATTGTTTTTCTCTGCATTCTAACCATCTCCTAAAATAGCCGGATTGCTCTTCAGTCAAGGCTGATACTGCTTTCATCACAAGATTAGGCAGATTTCTTCTAACAACACGGTCATTAATAACATTAATTCGGTCTCTATAGGAGCAGAAAACGTTTGCTGCACAAACTGAGCTCTCCTTCCTTTTGTTAAGTCGCGTTTCATCAGAATCAATGTTTTTTTCGCCTATATCTTTATCGATATCAGAACGAACAGCCTCATTAAGTGAGCCAATACTCCCGAAGAAAATTCTATTTTTATATTGCTTAAATTCTTTTTCGAGCGAATCTCTATCAAGTTTGAAATTATAAAATTTTTGTAAATCACAACATAACTGAACATCAAATTTTAGCTCTCGATAAAAATAGGTCTCCTTTATTTTATTTAATGAGGATTCAATAGCAGAAATTTTCTTGATTATTTTTTCTCTTCTATCTGTCTCAGGCTCTCGTAACGCATGTAAGCTTTCTTTTAAAGCATTCTTTTTTTCAGAAAGTAATTTTTTTAAGTTGTCAATTTCACCTATTGTGATCAAAGTAACTACTAACTTAACTAATTCCTCTTGGTTGAAAAATACTTCGACGTTCGCTGTTAGCTTGTCTAATAAATTTTTATCCTCCTCAATTATTTTTCCTACACGCTCTAATGTTTCTGTTTCTGCTTCTATTTTTGTTCCTTTTTCTTTCAAATGCCTTATCCATCCTGTGAAAAAACCACGTTTAAAAGAAAATAAATCAGTTAATTCTTGTAATTTTTCTTTCCTGAATATTTCAATGACACTACTCCTATCTATTTCCACAAGTGGAAAGAGATATATCACTCCCCAAGAATTGATAAAGTCTTCTGCGCATTCAGGGTGTCTGACTAAAAAATTTTTTGCACGCTGAGCGTAGTTTTTTATTTCTGGAGTAATAATAGAATGCAGATTTTTATTGACGCAAGCAAGCGCTTTAGCCGTTGGTACAGGGGCAAATGCAGCAATGTTTTGTACTATTTCATCGGGCAGATCGAGAAGTGAAGCCTGTGGCATATTGGCATTTCCTGCTATTTTTATTGTTCATTTTAATCGTTTTGGTATTATACAATTCCCCGAAACGTTTTATAATTATCATGAAAGATCATTCAATCTCGTTCGGCAATTGTATGCTAAAATAGAGGTTTTTACAAACTTTTTAGATCCTTCGCTTCGCTCAGGATGACATCGATTCTTCACTACGTTCAGGATCACATCGATTCTTGACTACGGGCTTATCAAGCTAACAGATCTTCGTTCGCAATGATAGAAGCGTGTCATTCCGAGCACAGCGAGGAATCTCCAGTTTTACGTTCAGGGCAACATCAAATGGATTCTCATAAAATCAATGATAAACAGCTTTTTATTCTTAGCCTTTTGATGGTGCTTGGTGCTGTGAATAGCTGTGCTTACACGCCAGCGATTCCAGCTATTTCTGATTTTTTTCATCAACCCATTTATCATACGCAATTGTTAGTAGTCATTAGTTTATTGGGACATGCGATTGGACCGCTATTATCTGTGCTGTTTTCTAATTTAATTTCACGCCTTCGCTCTGCATCGATTGGTCTAATGATTTGCATGGGAGCCGATCTAGCCTGTATTGCCTCCTGGCCTTTGCATCACTTTTCTTTTTTGATTGTAGGAATTTTTTTGCTGAGTGTGGGCGGTAATATGAGTCTCAGCACAGCATTGACCCTTGTCAAAGACCGCTATGTTTTTTTGCTCGAAAAACCCTTAGCGCTCACCACACTCGCTTTTGCCATTTTTCCTGGCTTATTTATTTTTATCGCCAGTGGTATTTTGGATATTGCTGCGTGGCCTGCTATTTTTATGGCCATGGGTGTTTTTCATGGATGGTTATATTGGAAAATCCACGCTTGCCATTCTGATTCCAGCCTACGCTGGAATGACAACAAAGCGGAGATCCTTTGCTGTCATTCCCGCGAAAGCGGGAATCCACTAGCCTGCCATTCTGATTCCAGCCTACGCTGGAATGACAGCGAAGAATCTCCAGTAAGAGGCTTATCATTCCACATCTTAAAACAAAAAACATTTTGGCTGATGGCCGCATTAGCAGGCTGCTTTAGTGGCATGCTTTACAGCTTTAGCGCATTCGCGCCACGGATTGCCATGCACGAGCTTGGCGCATCAAACATTAGTTTTGGTCTGTGGAGCAACCTTCCTTCAGCAGGAATGATCGTCGGTAGTTTAATTGCTTTACAATTTTTAAAGAAAGATTGGCGCAAAGTGCTTAACTACGCCATTGGTTTTTCTATCATTGGAATATTGTTGTTATGGACCACCTTATATTTCAAACTATTCAATGTTTTTTGGTTTTTCACTGGTGTTTCAATTATCTATATCGGCATGCAATTAGCATTTCCTTTTTTAGCCTCTCAGGCCTTAAATGTACCCGGAGACCATGCAAGCAAAGCGGCATTTTTTACCATTCTGCATTTTTTAATCGCATCACAGCTTGTAAATCTTGCCAATCACCTTCCCTTCAATTCCATCACAAATTTATTGAGTATTTTTGTAGTTTGTATTGTCGTGATTTCAACAATACGATTTTCTTTTTATTTTGTCGCAGGAAAATAAAGTTTTATTTCAACCATGACGCCCAAAGCTGCCGCTGCGCGTTTAAGACTTTTTAAGGTAATATTCTTACCGGATTCAATTTGCTGATAAGCCTGATAACTCACGCCCATAGAACGCGCGACTTGCATTAAAGAGTAATGCTTATCTTCTCTTAGTTGATGCAACATCACAGGAACAGCAATTTCTGGACTAACGGCCACCAAAACTTCATTGGGTTTTTTAGCTGAAGGCTTGGGAATACTCAAACCATCATGGAGCATATCTTCCAATAGAAGATCGATTACCTGCTGCGCATTAAATAATGCTTCTGAATAGGTTTCCCCTTCTGAAAAAACGTTTTTAAGATCACGAAAACTAACCGTAAATCCTTCTAAATCAGGTGTTATTTTGGCTGGATAACTTAAAGATAACTTCTTTACCATATTAACCTCGTTTAACGTAATTTAATTCCCGCTATTTTTTCAATAGAATGCAATGTACCGATCTTTAAATCATTTTTACCATGAACAGGCACAATTATAGGCAAGTAACCAGGCTTTTTTAGTTTAAAATGACTCCCATGTGTACTGATGTGTACCCAACCATCTTTTTCAAGCAATTTAATTACAGCTTTTCCATTCATACAGTTTACCTTATTTAAAGAAAAAACACAAGTTATAACTTGTGTCACTTGGCAAAGAAAAAATTTACAACTAGAGGTAAAGAGAAGAATGGTAACAAAGTTTATCAAGTATATTTGAAAATTTTATAAAAAAATTGATACTTTCAGAAAATTTAATGGATTTATTCAATAACCGCGATCGCATCGACTTCAACTAAAGCATTGCGAGGTAAGGCGGAGACGCCAATAGTTGTACGTGCGGGAAAAGGCGCTTCAAAAAAACTTTGCATAACGTCATCTAATTTAGCGTAATCTTCTGCAAAATTTTTAAGATACACCGTGAGTTTTATAACTTGATTCAGATCAGTTTCAGCAGCCTGCAATACTGAAGCAATATTGGTAAAAATTTGGTTCAATTGACCTTCAAACGTATCACTCATCATTTGTCCCGTTGAGGGATCCAAACCAATTTGCCCAGAAAGATATAAGGTATTATCAGCGACAACTGCTTGAGAATAACAACCTAACGCTGCAGGCGCCATTTCTGTTGCAACAAAACTTTTCATAACAACTCCCTTTGTAGATTTTAAGATGTTTTATATTTTGGATATTTTATCACAGCCATGATATGTTTTGACAAAACAAATTTACCCCATTAAGATGTGAAATTTTAACCTTAATCATAGATCACCGTGTTGAAAATAACCCGCGCAATTTTTTTATTTTTATCCTATATATTTGTAGCGCAGGTATTTGCACAAACAGATCAAGCCCCGCCTCAAAACAATTGGGGATTAGCTTATTTTCACGGCTGGATGACAGACAATAATATCTTGCCGTTAATCTTCATGCATGATGTGAAATTTGAATATGGCACCACAAACTTTTTAGATCTTTCGCATACTTTATCACCCGATAATCCTATACGTCATTTTCTGCAGCCCATTGCAAGTAGTGTGGAGTTCGCTAATGAATTTGGTGTTCGTAATGATCCTAATGGCACAATTTATGAAGGGGATACTTATTTAATGTTGCGATGGGAAAAATTTCCTTGGGATAAATATGTCATTAACACCTTTGGACTCGGGGATGGTTTATCTTACGTCACTTCCATACCTTTGCGAGAAGAACAAAATTCTAGCAATAATGATCCCAAACGATTATTAAATTTTCTTGCTGTTGAAACTACCATTGCTTTGCCCAAATATCCTGACACTTCTCTTGTTGTAAGAATCCATCACCGGTGCGGCGCATGGGGATTATTTGGCGCAGGAAATTTAAGTTCAAATGACTTCGAAGTAGGAATGCGGTATCGATTTTAGAGAATTTACATTTCCGTTGGCCCAGCATCAATAATCGCTTGATCCACATGAAAACGCTTAAAGTTTTCTTGGAATTGGCGAATCAACTCTTTCGCATTGGTCTCATAATCCGCTTGTGACGCCCAAGTTTTGCGTGGATCAAGTAATTTACTATCCACACCAGGAATGCTCACGGGAATTTGCACATTGAAACCTGGTAAGGTCGTAAATTCTACATTTTTTAATTTACCTTCAACGATACCATTTACGACTGCGCGTGTGGTGGGAATACTAAAACGCTCACCACCTTTGCCATAACCACCGCCAGTCCAACCTGTATTCACCAAATAAACTTCAGCGCCTGTTTGATCAATTTTTTTCATCAACAAGTCTGCATAAATTTTAGGTGGACGTGGGAAAAATGGTGCGCCGAAACAGGTACTAAACGTTGTTTTGACTCCTGTACCCTGCCCCATTTCCGTGCTACCCACTAAAGCCGTATAACCACTTAAGAAATAATAAGCCGCTTGCTCACGCGTTAATTTCGCAGCAGGAGGCAATACACCAAATAAATCACAGGTTAAAAAAATTACGGCATTGGGTAAACCTGCATGATTTTGCATAATACGTTTTGGCACAAATTCTAAAGGATAAGCCGCGCGCGTATTTTGTGTTAAAGAAACATCATGGTAATCAGGCTCTAATGTCACAGGATCTAAAACAACATTTTCCATGATCGCACCAAATTGAATCGCATTCCAAATCAAAGGTTCACGCTCTTTGGAAAGATCGATACATTTTGCATAACAACCGCCTTCAAAATTGAAGGTTGTTTTTGGCGCCCAACCATGCTCATCATCTCCCAATAAATAACGAGAAGGTTCTGCAGATAAGGTTGTTTTACCAGTACCAGAAAGTCCAAAAAATAAAGCGACATCGCCATTTTCACCAACATTAGAACCGCAATGCATCGGCAATACATCTTCATCGGGCATTAAAAAGTTCATCACAGAAAACATCGCTTTTTTCATTTCACCGGCATAACGCATACCACACAATAAAACACTGCGACGAGTAAAGTTTAAAATAACGCAACCGTCAGAATGGGTTCCATGAATAGGTGGATTTGGAATAAAACCTGGAGCGTTCAAAATTTTCCAATGTGGACGATTCGCGGCAACAGAATTTTCGCTACGTAAGATAAATAAACATCGACCAAATAAGTGCTGCCATGCGGTTTCGGTAGTCATTTCAATACTAATCGCATGATTAGGATCAGCGCCCACTTGGACATCGGAAACATAATGATCCTTTTGCGCGACATAAGCTGAAGCTTCTTCAAATAACTTATCAAATTTTGCGGGATCAAATGGCTGATTCACTGTACCCCAATCTACCGTATTTTCCGTGATGGCATCTTTTACAATAAAACGATCTTTAGGTGAACGGCCGGTGCGCAATCCGGTTTCAACAGTTAATGCGCCGTTGGCTGCCATTTGCCCTTCTTGATTCTTTAATGCATGGGCGATTAATGCAGATTCTGTAAGATTATGGAAAATTTTAGCTCGTGTCGTCATAGCCTACCCTATCGTTCGTGTGTTAAAAATGGCAGCATTTTACCATAAAATTGGTGGATTATGGGAAGTTTTTGACGAAACTCAATTATCAACAAACATTGATGAAAACAATCGAAAGCCATGAGTAATTGTTAGTATTATAATAATAACAAGTTTTATTATGGTTTGCGCAAGTACTGCTCTTACTTTGTCTGAAGAGTGGCTTATTTATAATGCCTGGAAAATTACCAGGGGTCATGCAACCTTCTATAACACAAGCGCCTGCGGCAACGTGAGGATTAATTGAGTTGAGTGAAAGTTTGCATGATAGACCTTTTTGGATGGCGCCGTACTGCGCCGTAGTAATCATAGCGCATTGAGGATTTCCACGCCATGGTACAAACTTAGTAAATTGTATGCTATCAGGACAAGTATGAGCCCTTGCTTCGCTCATGAAAAACAAACTAAAGAATATCACTATAATTTTGTTAAGTTTTTTAAAAGACATAAATCTTCCTTGATCTATTATAAATTCTGCTTACATCATATAACAAAAAAAATAATCAAGCAATCTAAAATAAATAACGATAAACCCCGCTATTTTTCGGTAATTTCCATAAAAATTACGCATGAATTTAGGTTATAGCCCCCAAAAGAAGTTTCGCCAAAACTTTTTCGGAAAAAGATTTTGGTGCATCAAGTCGCATACGTACCAAGTAAGGTTTATTCGCATCGTTAATTGGGATAAACCATGATTTGCAAATTAATAACACCAGCTGCCATTTGCTAAGCTTTTTAAGATAGTTTAACGCTTTTAAAATCACCGCTTCTGCTGGCGTAAAATCACTACCAAAAGGATAGGGCTGAAAATATCCTTTGCTCTGTAGATCATGGATAATGGCTTTAATTTTCTCAGGGAAATTTTGGCAAAATTCTTTAGGTATTTCATAATTGGCTTCAACTTTACCAAATTTTTTGGCTGTTGCAAGTAGCTCAGGTTGAAAGCGCGAATCGGCCACATTGAGTACCGCCTTAATCACCTCACTATCCATTTTGCTACGACAATCGGCAATACCATATTCTGTAATCACAATATCGCGCAGAAAACGCGGAATCGTAAAATTGGGATATTCCCAAATCACATTTGAAGATAATTTTCCTTTAGCAAAACGAGTACTACGACAATTTAAAATGGATCGAGAATGCGCCAAATGATTTGACATACTAATGAAATCAAATTGGCCGCCAACGCCACTAATTTCTTGTAAATTATTCAGGCCATCAGAAACAACAACACCGCCTAAAGTCACCATCAAAGCAGAATTAATAAACCGCGCATGTTGACGTTGTGCTTTTAATAAATCGCAATTCCAATACAACATATTGGTACGCTCAATAGATGTCATATCAATTAATTCTCGTTCCTCTTCTGACAAATCTCGTAAGCCCTGATATAAATCATCGGTGCCTAGAAAAAATCCAGCATGTGCGATTTTACCTTGCAATAATCGACCCGAGCCAAGACAAGTAGCAAGCAGTTTTTCTTTATTTTTAGCCTCTCCTAAATCTGCATTTATCTTTTCTCCATTTTCCAAAATGAAATAATCTTGTGAGAAATGAATACCGCTTCGCAAAATACCAAACTTTTTCAAAAACAAAAAATCAGCTTCAATTAAACGAGAATGAATCACATCATATTGCAATAGAGTATCCAACATCGCTGGCGTAATTTCTTCCGAAATCAGCCCACGATTTAATAATTGTTGCAAACCCAAATGATCATAAACACGTTTTTTTAAAATCCCCTTATGATAAAAATATAGATATTCATCACTGAGCATTTCTGTTGAGCCATACAAGCCCCGCGTAAATGGACGTGTATCACCCGACTTTTCCAAAGTTTTCGAAAATTTTTGAGGGACTTTTAGATGGTTGAGTAATGCAACATAATCGGCATTATGCTCATGCCGAAAAATTAATGCATTGGCGACTGCATTACTTAATTTACCAATGCCTATTTGCAAACAACCACCATCTTTGATTAAAGCACTCGTATAGATACCAATCATGTGATCTTGTGGAGACAACTCTTCGTGCGGCAAAGCAAATAATTTTGGATACACACCCGCATCAACAACATGGGTAAAAAGCTCATCCTTCACTAACGCTTCATCACCCAACATAAAAGGTAAGTTTTTATTAATTTCAGCGACAATAGCAATTTTGAAACCTTTAGCCGCCTGTGCTTTTAAATCTTTGACTACACCATGAAATAAATCGGTATTACAACTTAAACTATAAATATTGGGTTGCGATTCACATGCCGACATTTGCTGCGCAACGACATTCACATGGTAATAGGCGGCATCACGCACAACGTTCGTATAATTACTATTGATGTAATGTTGTTGCGCATAAGCATTATGCAAATATTTTCCTGGCTGTAAAAAAAATTCGATAACGTTGATGTTTTTAGGCAGGGTTTGTGCTAAACGCGCCTTTTCATATAAAGGATCTTCATAATTACCCAATAAGCGCTCTAAAATAGGTTCAACAAAATTCTTTTCCAACGTATTTGAAAATTTAGTCGGGCGATCTAAAGTGAGACCAGAAATGATTGTTAGATGAACCGATGGATCTTTTTCTGCAATGCGGTAAAGCGCATTGACTACACCAAGCGGTTTACCAATTCCTAACGGAATACCGATCACAACATTCTTTCCAACATGATCAATTATCTGCTGTGCCGCT
>Ga0206987_1131_pt1 | contig 14509 bp, 15 predicted proteins | sample Alteio_BWMinCont_11_FD_153281 | JGI IMG/M metagenome (GOLD analysis project Ga0206987, IMG submission 153281) | Enriched cells from forest soil in Barre Woods Harvard Forest LTER site, Petersham, Massachusetts, United States -... | ecosystem: Environmental > Terrestrial > Soil > Temperate forest >... | reverse complement strand
GCGGTGCTGGAGTCCTTTTTCGCGAAGGAGGCCCGCCGCCTGGCTGAGGCATGCCGGGAAATGTCAGAGCGCTTTCTGCGCGGTGGCAGACTGTTGGCTTTTGGCCGCGGACCTTACGCCACTGACGCGCAGCATGTTTCGGTGGAATTCGTTCACCCGGTCATCGTCGGCAAACGCGCGCTCCCGGCTCTGGATCTGTCGCTCGCCTTTAAGCCGTGGCTCGAAACACTCCTCCAGGAGCACGACATCGTCATGGGATTCGGTCCCCCGGAGGGCGACGACGAAGTGTGGGCTGCCCTGAACGCAGCGCGCCTGCGCCAGGCGATGACTTTCGCTTTACCAGGGGTGGACGGTTCCTATTTTGCAGCCACCGCCACTGACGACCCATTCATTCATCAGGAATTAATTGAGATCCTCTACCACACGCTGTGGGAAACCGTGCACGTCTTCTTTGAGCACCGGGAATTGGGCCATGACGTTGGCGAGGCCGCTTTCCTCTACCCATTTCTCGGCAAGGACAAACAGGAAACTTTCGACGTTATCGGAGAAGTTGCCGCCTCCATCCAGATGAAGGTGCGGGATGACGCCCAATTGCGGGAACGCACCGCCAAGGATGAAGGCGAGCAGATCGGCAGAGCCGCGGTGGCCATTCGCGAGCGCATCGATCGCGGTGGTAGGCTGATTATTTTTGGCAATGGCGGCTCCGCGACGGATGCCAACGATTGGGCGATCGACTGCTTTATGCCGCCGCCGGGGTATCACTCCATCCCCGCGATATCGCTCTCCATGGAGCCCGCAAACCTTTCCGCCATTGCCAATGACGTTGGCACGGACTTGATTTTCCAGCGTCAGCTTATTGCGCAGGCCGCGACGCACGACTTCTCCCCCGTCATATCCAAGCAGACAAGTGGCGGGTCAAAGAACATCGTGGCCGCTCTGGAAGAGGCGCGCAAGAAAAAGTTGCTGACCGTGGCACTGCTTGGATATGACGGGGGAGAAGTCGTGCGTCGCGGCCTGGCGGATTTTCCGCTGGTCGTGCGCTCCGATTACATCCCGCGAATTCAGGAAGTTCATGCGTCAATCTACCACCTCATCCGCGAACTATTGGAGGAGCTTGGTCATGCCTAATCTGGAACTCTATGGAACCGCGAGTTGTCCTTTTACCAGCGAGATGCGCGAGTGGCTGGAATGGAAGGGCCGTGAGTTCACCGAATACGACGTCGAATCCGATGGCCAGGCCCGAGAGCGCATGAACCACCTGTCCCGGCCGCCCTTCACCGTCCCGCTGCTGGTTGAGGATGGAAAAGTGATTCAGGTCGGATGGGAAGGTCGCGGCTGCGTCGTCTCCGGAAAGTGACGGGTTCCCGAGTGCCTGCTTAATCCAGCAGCAGCTTGTCCGGCGTGATCGGCAGATCGCGGACCCGCTTGCCCGTGGCGTGGAAAATCGCGTTCGCCACCGCCGCTCCCGTACCGGTAATTCCAATCTCGCCGATCCCGCGCGCTCCCAGCGCATTGAACTTAGTATCCGGCACTGCAATCCGTCGTGCTCAAGGAACGCCGCCTGCACAGGGTGTAATTCATCTGCGTGGGCGATTCCCTCAATCGTGGTGATCGCGTCGCCATCATGAGTGACTGCGAGAGTTAAGCAACTGTTGATCCGAGTCCCATTCACTAGGATCGTACACGCGCCGCACTGGCCATGGTCGCAACCCTTTTTGGTCCCGGTTAGCCCCAGGTTTTCGCGAAGCAGATCGAGAAGCGTCACGCGGGGATCAATCGATAGTTTATGTTTTTGGCCATTGACCAACAGCTCAACCGAAACCACATTATTCGCCACGAACTCCCGGAGCTCCGTCGCGTGAGCCGGAGTGGCGCTCTGGGAGCCGAACGACGGAAGGGCCCACGCCATGCCACCGGTCATGGCGCCCACGGCAGCGACGAATTCACGCCGCGTTACCTCCGCAGACCAGGTGGCCGATGACCGTTGCTCATCGCCACGTCCGTCCAACTTTTGGTCGTCCCGGGTGTGTTGAGATTCCACGCTTGGGCCTCCTCGCCTGCCGGCCTCATCGATGGCAGGGGTCCCCTGCAACTGGGGTTCCCGTTTGATAAAAGTCCATAATCATTAACTCTGAACTGAGATTCCTGATTGTTCGATTAGCAGGTTTGTGTAGAGCCCGTGCAAAACGGCTGTAGGGGTGGTTGCCGTTGGGCCGCCCAGATATCCGCACTTATCATGCTCCCTCCTCATGCGGTATCATGGATCTGCGAGGTTCACGAAGCATGGCGGCAGTTCGGGGCGCCGTGGGATGGAAACTCGCAGCCGTTGCCGTACGGCGATAGCTCGCATCAACATCACCCAAGGGGCCGTTTTCACAGTCTCGTGTCAGCTAGCAATCCAAAAAGAATCTTCCTGCTTTCCCCGGCAAATCCCGCGGGAGTTCGAGGACGAATCATCCTCAATGAGGAGGCGCAGTTTGAATTAGCGCTGCGGTTTCGACGTGAAGGGCTGCCGCTGGGCGAACTGTTTAGCTTCATCAGCGGACTCTACTTTCGGGGAAAGCTGGCATATGCGCGCGCGTTTGCCCAGGTTCCGGCAGGCGTCGCGGGCGTGATGGTGATTACTGCTTGTCAAGGTTTGCTTGCCGCCGACACCGTGGTATCGGCTTCAGATTTGCAGCGGATGATCGAGGTTCCGATTGATGCTTCCGACTCGCGCTACCGGGCTCCCCTTGAGCGCGAAACTCGCAAGCTCGCTGATCTGGCCGGAGACGGCTGTGAAATCGTGCTTCTGGGCAGCGTGGCGACCCCCAAATACGTGGAACCTCTAGTTTCGATTTTGGGCGATCGGCTGCTCTTCCCTGCTGAATTTGTGGGGCGCGGAGATATGAGCCGCGGGGGCCTGTTGCTTCGACACGCTCGCGCAGGTTTGCAGCTCAATTATATTCCGGTGGCAACGGCGGTGCGACGCGGCATTCGCCCTGCAAAGTTGCCGAAGCTGCCCGCCCAGCTTCCGTGAGCTTCCCCAGTTACCGACTATGGGCTCTTGAGTTTCCCCTCGCGGTAAGCCTGGGCAATCTCTTTGCGCAGCGCCTCGGAAACGCGGTCTCGATCGGAAAGCGTTTTGACCGGGACTTTCAGCGAGAATTGCAAAAACGGATCGGTGAAATCTGAAGTGATTGCGACTTTCGGCTCCTGTTCGGCGGGCTGCGCCGAATTCCCCCGTGCTTTTTGGGCCGCTTCCCGCAGGGTGCTCTCCACTTTTTCGGGATCGCTCGCAGCGCTCACCTTCACCGTTACCACGGCCGTCGCGCCAGAACCGGAGAGGGAATAGTTCATCAGCACGGAGCTGGCCATCGTCGAATTCGGAACAAATATGACCTCATTGGAAGGGGTCCGCATCTCAGTGGCACGCCATCCGATGCGCGTCACTTCGCCTTCAACGTTATTGCCGGGCAGCGTGATGTGGTCGCCGGGGCTGATGGGTCGATCCGCCAGAATGGTGATTCCGGCAAACAGGTTGCTCAAGGTAGCCTGGAGCGCCAAGCCAATCGCGACGCTGCCCACTCCCAGCGTGGTCCAAACCGCCGTGAGCGAGACTCCAAGATTTTCGAGAAATATGGTCAGCGCGAGGAAGGCAAAGATGACGCGCTCCGCCAGGATGGCAGGCTGAGTGAGGCGCAGGAAACCGGGATCTTTCTTCGCCAGGTTGCGAAAGAACAGCGCCACGCCTCTGGCTAGAAAGTTGAAAACCACCACCAGAATTACGGCCGACATCACCTTCCTGGTGATGTGTTGGTACCGCGGCGGGAGTTCAACGATCTCGACAGCGATCTCCAGAGCGCCAGCCACAACTAGCGGGAGGACCAGGAACTCCAGCACTTCGATGGTTAAATCGCCCCAGGTACCCTTCACGCGGCGTGCGATGCGATGAAAGATGCGGTGGAGAATCAATCCCAGACAGAGAGCACCCACCAACAACGCCGCCAGTACGATGATGTACGCGATTAGCGGTGGCAGGTGCAGCCAGTGGGCCACGTAGGGTAACATGCCGTCCTTACCTTACCTTAAAGAGTGCTTTTAATGGCTGAGCTGAAACGCTGTTTTGCGATGGGAGAAAAGCTCCGCCCTAGGCCTGGGCCGCGGAAGCCTTTCTGCCGTTGAAGACCTTCAGCATCTCCCGATTGAAAGCCGGAATATCTTTTGGCTGGCGGCTCGTGACCAAGCTGCCGTCAACCACAACTTCCTGGTCTGTCCAATCCGCCCCTGCGTTGCGAAGATCGTCCTGAATGGTGTGGTAACTGGTCAGCTTGCGGCCGCCCACCACGCCGGCTGAGATGAGTTCCCACGGCGCATGGCAAATCGCCGCAATCGGCTTTCCCGCATAATGGATTTCACGAATGAACTCCTTCACCTTTGATTCAACCCGCAAGGCATCAGCATTCAGTGCCCCGCCCGGAAGCAACAGGGCGTCAAATGCGCGCGCTTCGGCTTTATCCAAAGTAAGATCAACACTGACCGTGATGCTCTTGTCATGGTGCTTAAAGGCCTGAATTTTGCCATCGTGGGGCGCCACAATGGTTGTCTTGGCGCCTGCATCCTTCAGAGCACGTACAGTTTCTGTCAGCTCGGATTCTTCAAAACCATCCGTGGCAAGCACGGCTACCCGTAAGTTATTCGCGTCAGTCATGAGATCCTCCCGTTGTATATTCAGTGGAGCGGTCAGCACCGCCCCACAATTTCTCCTTCCCGAAAAATAAAGCTCGAATAGTTTACTCGACCGGTCAGGCGGCAACGTCCAGCATATACAGATGCACATGCGGGTCCTTATGCCCCGTGAACCCGATAAAGCGGATTTCCCCCGCCTTCTGCGCCTCAAGGAACGCTTCCATAGGGCCGCCCTCGTCAAATATGCGGTCGGGATCTTCAAACCGAATCACTTCGTGATGCTGGAGCAGATCAATGTGGTCCGTTTTCAACCGCTCGAGTGACGATTCGATCTGGCGCGCCGCGGACTCCCGGGTGCGACCGTCGACTTTCGTCATCAGAAAGATTTTGTTCCGGTATCCACCCTGGGAAAGAGCCTTTCCCATCCGCAGTTCGCTCTGCCCATCGTTATAGTCCCAGGCATTATCCAGGAACGTTATACCGCGGTCGACGCCGGCTTGAATCAGGCGGATCGCCTCCCCCTCTTCCAGCCCCGGTTTGCCAAGGTGAAAGCCGCCCATCCCAATGGCCGACACCTCCACGCCGGTCCGCCCCAATGGGCGGTAAAGCATCTCCCCACGGAGCACGCCTGGGGAAGAAGCGCGCGGCAGAGTGCCGGCGTCGTCGCGAACAGGCTGGGCGCTGCTTTGACCTGACGCCATTCTCCGTGAAGACCTGGACAGCCTATTGACCCCTTCGAATCCTGTTGCTGTTAATCCCGTCAAGAAACCGCGTCTCATCATGAATTTCCCTCGAAGGGACGAATTGATTTCTGGGCGCACCAGTCCAACACCCGGCACACTCCCAGCGTCGCAGCCTGAATCCCTCGCATCAATCCGGCGAAGTACCTAGACGTGTTGCGGCATTGCCGTATTGATCGTCGATGTCGAGACGATGGCGCATCCGGGTGCGAGGAAATGAACCCACGACGCCACCAAGGCATCTAAAACTGGGGTTGGGCAGTCACAAACGAGGAGGATGCAATGCCACAAGGAAAACACTTGCGGGGAGCCACCAGCAAGGAACAGCGCCAGTATGAGCACATCAAGGAGAAGGCTCAAAAGTCAGGCAGATATGGAAAGCGGGCCAAGGAAGTTGCCGCCCGGACGGTCATGAAGCAGAAGAAGAGCAAGGGCAAGTAGCGGAACATCTCTCAGGCTGGTGGAATACGGCGGGAGCACACGGAGCTTATTGCTGATGCTTCCGCCACTCTTTCCAGTCTTTGAGGACCGCATCTGCCATATCCCGCGCAGCGGAATGAAGCCAATCTGCCGGCCGCCGGCGCAAATCGTGCTGTAGGGATTTAATTGCGCGACTGCTGCCGAGATGAACGTTGCCAGCTTCCCAACCCATGGCATGGAGCAGTCGGTCCTCAGGCCGCCTCCGCGGCAAGGACGCCAGTTCGATCGGCGAAGAGTCAGGAGACAGCCGGCGTACAATCCATCCTCTGTCCAAGTGAAGGAAGGGATCCTTCGATCGCACCGCGGTATCCAGCGCTTTCTGATAATAGATGACGGTTGTGGTGCTTTTTCCCAGCGCCCAATGAAAGGCGGAGGGCACAAGGGCCTTCGCTTCAAGGGCCACCTTCCCCCCACGCCAATCGGCAAGGGCTACGAAGCGGCGGTGGCCCAAACTGCCTACGCCGGCCGTCCGCAGTGCCACACGGTACGGCAGATGCGGTTCGGGCAGGCCCGATTCCAGGGCCCGCAACACATCTCGCGGGATCTTTATCCGGGCGGAAGGCAGATCGGCTAACTTCTCCCAAAATGGCCCAGGATCATCAAGCCGGCTCATCGCAATCGATCTCAACCAATGGTGGTGCTCTTCCAGGACGAAAGGCGTTCCCTTGCTGCGTAAGCATTCCTGATAACCATCAAGAATGGCGTCGCACGCGGTTCGCCAGTTCAATTTCAGGTGCTCTTCAAAAATCGCGAGACGCGCGCTTGCGGCCAAGCGCACCAAATCCTGCGTGTAAGGAAGAGGGAAGGCCTCGTCAAAATCGTCAATTCCCCAGACCAACCGCCCGGCGCCGTCCCGCCACGTCCCAAAACTTTCGACGTGCAAATCTCCCACCGCCAGAACTCGGGGGGACCGGGCCAGTTCCGGACAAACCTCGGGCCACAGCTGCGCCCACCGATAGATTGTCCCGCGCAGAAAGATGAATGGGCTCTCCGCCATTCTCCGGTGCTTCTCGATTAGTTGAGACTGCACGATTGACGTCTGGCCGCCGAGCCATCGTTCAAATTCGCGGGTCGCTTTCAGGATTCGCATTGTCCTCTCGCCTGCAGCCGCGTTGCCGGCCTCGTCAATGGTTGAACCTGTGCCTCAACCGACATGCGTACCAGACAGCGATGGCCGTCCCGAACCACACCGCGGCGGATCCTCCAAATACCCACGCGGCACGGTGAAGGGCAAGGAGCCGCCAGATGAGCAGCGCAAACACCATCAACCCGATGCTGCCGCGCGCGGCGCCGGCAGCGTCAAGGCTGGCAGCTCCGCGCGCGCGTTTTTCACCACGCAGTCCGGATTGCTGCTTCCTTTCCCGCTCATGTTTTTCAATCAAGGTTGCACTGGCCGGGAAAATGGCCGGGAATGCGAGAAACAGCCCCCCAACACCTGGGCCGAACTCTTTGGCGACAAGGCCTGCCGCGACCGTTATCAATCCGCCAAACAGAAAGCGAACAGCATACTCGTACCATCGAATCTCCCGGAGTGCCGATGGATGGACTCGCACCATTTCTAGAATTACCTATCGCAGAAAGATAAACCATAGTCCCAGAGCCGTCGCGAACCACAAGGGGATCAGGGCGGTCGTCGCAACCAGAGCGCGCCACTGAAAATGCATTAGAATCCGGCTGACGCATGCCGTGTAAAGCAGAAACGCCACCGCTCCCGCCGCCATCGAACGGGCCTCAACGGCGGCGTATAACCGGCCGTTGGTGGCGATTGTGAGGCTGAGAGTGGCAAGGGCAACGGAGGGAGCAGCCCCGAAAAGGCCGGCGAAACTCTTGGGCTTGAAGATGCTACCCAGCGCAGCGAAGGCGGAAACAACCACCCCGCCGACCAGAAAGCGAACCAGCATCTGTTGCAGCATGAGTCAGTTTTCCTGCCCACGCAAAATTAACGTCCCGGCCGGAGCTTTATCCTCCCGCCGGGACGTAGAAATCGCTATCGTGGTTTTCTCTGTTCAGAATTGATTCCTCACTGATCAGCCCTAAACGTGAGCGCAGGCTACGCGTTGGCCCGCATCTTCTTTCCCTCCGCATGGGAGGCTTCCGCATTGACGCCGCTGGTGGCGATTTCGGTCAACTTCTTGTCCGCGGCCTTCTCCTCGTTCAGCGTCTCCTCCAGCAGGCGAACGGCGCGATCATCACCCAATTGCCCCGCCCAGGTTTTCAGCGACCCATATGCGGCCATCTCATAGTGCTCCACGCGCTGGGCGCCTGCAATCAGACCGGCGTCAAGCACGGGACCTTTCTCACCGTCGCTGATGACCTTCTCGCCTTCTTCCAAAATGCCGCGCAAACCGTCACACTTCTTGGCCTTAGCGGTTTCCCCCAGGCCCTCAAAAATCTGTTCCAGCCGCTGCACATGACCCTTCGTCTGCTCCAGGTGGCTCTCCAGCGCCTCGCGCAGCTTAGGCGTTGATGCAACCTTGATCAACTTCGGAAGAGCTTTCACGATCTGGTTTTCGGCGTCATAAACATCCTTCAGTTCTTCCACGTAGAGCTGTTTCAATGAATTCACTTTCATGCTGGGCCTCCTTTAGGGTTTAAGTAATGGATTGAGCGTTGGAAACTTGAACGAGTGTCACCATCCGGCTGCAACGGGTCACGTACACGACTTCAAGCTTGTGGGAGCTTCGTCCGCCGAGAACTCCACAAGTTCAGCAGTAAGCGTGGGGTAATGCGTCCCGCAGTGCGGACAGTCGACGTTCTCCAGAACCATCGGATCCATCTGCGGAGCGCTTACCGAACCCTCGAGTTGAGCCACCGCGAAGAGGGTCACACAATTGGGGCATTCCACTCCCAGGAAACGAAGCATGGTGCTCCTCCGACCGTCAATTGGCCGCGCGACCGCTACGTGAGAATCACCACGTCGCCGGCCTGTCACCCTCGTAAGCCGCGGGGCGGTGCGGTTCCCCTAGCGTATACGGCCCTTGCAGTTTGCGTGTTCGCATCCGCAAATGATCTCCGCACCCTTTTTGGCGGTCTCACAATACGGACTGCAATAATCACCGCTCTGAGCCGTACAACTGCATGGGGGATGGGCGCATTTCTTGGGTTCGCTGGCCATGCTGGTCACCTCATGTTCAAGAATGTTTCCAGCGCTTATTCTGGAGAAAAGTCATTCCGCGAGCCATCCACCAATTCCCTGATTTTCGGCAAAACTTTGCCTTAGCGAATCCTTGGTTCGGCCAGGCTCACTCATAGAGAGCTCCAAGCTCCTTCTTGGCCTCGTTGAGGGTCTCCTTTTGCCGTGCCCCCAGGCTCTTTCCGGCCCGGTTGATGTAAAAATTGAGCATCGACATAGCCGACTGCCGCGGCGAGCCTTTCCTTCGTGAGCTTGAGTCGGCGGATTTCTTCAGCGATCGCGCAATGCGCTTCGGATCGCTCCAGGTGAAAACGCCAGCTTCGAGATCGAGGGCATTGCTGTGCTTGGTGACTTCACCTGACCAATACTTTCCGGCGCTGGGCTTCGCCATGGCATCCATACCTCAAGTCTGATATCCCGCGGCCTCAGTTGCGATGGGGCAAAAATGTTTCGATCATGTCGCGAAACGTCTGCCGGATGATTCCGCTCCGGTTGGGATCGCCTTTCCACAATGCGGACGCGTACGCCTTCGCCTGCTCAAGTGTAATGTGGGGCGGCAGGGGCGGCACATCAGGATCGGTGATGGCATCAACCACCACAGGCCGGCTGGCATGCAGCGCCTCCTCCCAGGCCGGGACAATGTTGGCGGGCGAATCCAGCCGGATGCCTTGCAGGCCCAGGGATTCGGCGTAACTTGCATACGAGAAGTCGGGCAGCGTCTGGGAATCCTCGAACTTGGGATCCCCCGCCAGCGCCCTCTCCTCCCAGGTCACCATATTCAAATCATTGTTGTGCAAGACGAGCACGATCAAGCGCGGGTCGCTCCATTCGCGCCAATATTTCGAAATGGTGATCAGGCAGTTGTTGCCGTTCATCTGCATCGCGCCGTCTCCTACCAGGGCGATAACCGGCCTTTCGGGGAAGGCGAATTTTGCCGCGATGGCATAGGGGACGCCCGGTCCCATGGTGGCCAGATTGCCGGAAAGTGACGCCATCATGCCCGGCCGGATCTTGAGGTCGCGAGCGTACCAGTTGGCCACCGATCCGGAATCGGCAGTCAGAATGCAGTTCTCGGGAAGCCGGGGAGAAAGTTCCCAGAAGACCCTCTGCGGATTGATGGGGTTGGCTTCGTTCATCGCTCTCGCTTCCAGTACCTTCCACCATTCGGCGACATTCTTTTCGATGGTCGCCCGCCAGGCGCGGTCCTTCTTCCGCTCGAGGTATGGCACCAGGGCGCGCAGCGTTTCCGCGCTATCGCCAATCAGATTGACCTCAGTGGGATACCGGATAGCCAGCATGCGTCCATCGATATCGATTTGCACCGCGCGCGCCTGACCCTCCTTGGGCAAAAATTCCGAGTAGGGAAAGCTGGTCCCCACCATCAGCAGAGTGTCACAATCGGATATCATCTCATCGGTGGGTTTAGTTCCCAGTAAACCGATGGCGCCGGTGACAAACGGCAGATCGTCAGGCAGCGCCGCCTTTCCCAGCAAAGCCTTCGCCACGCCGGCGCCTAGCAGATCGGCCACCTCCACCACCTCGCTGGCCGCACCCAGCGTTCCAGCGCCGATTAGCATCGCCACTTTCTTTCCCGCGTTCAGAACCTCCGCGGCGCGTTGCAGGTCGGACTCAGCGGGGATCACCCTGGGGTGGGCGCAGTGGGTGCCGCAAGCGCAATCCCTTCCGGAGTGCACCGTCCCATGCGCATGTTTAGGCTCCTCCATTGCATCGGCCAGTTGGAGGTCAGCCGGCACGATGATGCAGGTGACGGTGCGCTCAACGCGAGCGATGCGCATGGCCCGGTCCACCAGGTGGCGAATCTGCGCCGGGACCGTGGCCATGTGAACGTATTCTTGCGCCACATCCTTGAACAAGGAAACCAGATCCACTTCCTGTTGATAGCTTCCTCCCAGCGCGGCGCGCGCTTGCTGGCCAACAATCGCGACCACTGACTGGTGGTCCATTTTCGCGTCATACAAACCGTTCAACAGGTGGATGGCGCCCGGACCCGAGGTGGCCAGGCACACTCCCACTTCGCCCGTGAATTTGGAGTGCGCGCATGCCATGAACGCCGCCATCTCTTCATGGCGCACCTGAATGAACTTCACCCTCTCCTTGGCGCGTTCCAGGGCGCCCATGATGCCGTTGATGCCGTCACCGGGGTATCCGTAGATGCGGTTTACGCCCCATTCACCCAGGCGCTTCACCAGGAAATCGCCAACGGTCTCGCTCATGATTTTTCACCTCTGCCTGCGGCTTAGTCACAGTCCCGCAATGGGTCGGCTCAAATTCGAGCGTCCCTGAGGGCGAACACAAATTATCGTAACGAGGCGCCATGGGGCTGGCCATACGGCAATCCGCCTAATCTCGCAGGTATTCTTCTGTAAGGGTGGCGGGTGCGGTGGAAGGTCACTTGAAATCAATGGCCTAAATTAATCGCAGGGTTGTGAACGACGATCGAGCTCAAGCGGGCAGTCAGTGAACGCCGGAATGCGGTCGCTGTGAAAGGGCTTTATCGATGAGCTGGTAACTCAGCTACGGCTGGACAATTCCATTGCGAATGGCATAGCGCACGATGTCAGCGATGGAGTGCAGCTCCAGCTTGCGCAAAATATTGGTTCGGTGCGTGGCCGCGGTCTTCAGGGTAATCTGAAGAATGGTGGCGACCTCTTTCGTCGATTTCCCTTCCCCCAGCAGCTGGACCACTTCCCGCTCGCGCGTTGTCAGTTCGCCTGATTGGGTGGAACTGCGGGTTGCTTTCGGCAGGACCCGCCCTTCCGACGAGGCAAAACCCATGGCCCGAATTTTGGGGCTAAAGAAGGGTTTATGCCGGCTCACCGACCTTACCGCAGGTACCAGTTCGCGCCCGGCATCGGACTTCAGCAGAAAGCCCCGGCCTCCCGCGTCCATCCCCTCCCGGATCATCTGCTCGGACTCGTGCATGGTGAGAAAGAGCACTTCCACAGTGGGGAGGCTGCGATGAATACGGCGCGCGGCTTCCAGCCCATTCAGTTCGGGCATGCTGATGTCCATGAGCACCACATCGGGCTTAAAGCGCTCCGCCTTCTCCACGGCCTCCAGGCCATTGGCCGCTTCATCCATCACTTCCCAGTCGGCTTCTGCCTCCAGAACGGCGCGCAGCCCCCGTCGTACGATCTCATGATCGTCTGCCAAAAGAATTCTCAGCGGCATGTCCAGTCCCATCATCCCCATACCGTCCCCTGACCGATGATGATCTGAAAGGGTCGGCACGTCAATTTCGTAAATGTGGTATATGAGCCGAAGAAACACTGTAGGCGTCCGGCGCCAGAAAAAGGTAGTCTTCAGCCTACTTATTCACCGTCTATCCCGTTCTTCCAATCTCCCAGCCAGTCTTTGGTTAAAGGAACCCCGGCGAGGTTTCGCCAGTAGCGGTGGAAATCAACCTGGGCGGCTACCTGGGTACAAGGGCGACTTCGCTCCTATCTGCCACGACTGCCTGTGCTCAATATAAGTCAGAGCGTCCGGCAGGAGCAAGCTTATTCCCACAGGGACCTCGAGGGCGCGCGCTCACCTTCCGCAAACTCCGCGACTTGCCTCGAATCCTTCCGGTTCGGTTATAATTCAGGAGAGGGCATAATGCATCCAGAGGATGAGATGGGGTCTGAACCTGCTGCGCCCAACCACGAAGCACCGCCCCGCGATGATCAGGACGAGCGCGCCCGTGCGGATTCCCCGGTCTTCCCCGTCGTCGGTGTGGGAGCGTCGGCGGGTGGACTTGAGGCCTTTACCGAGCTCCTGGGGCATCTGCCTTCCGACACGGGCATGGCATTCGTTCTGATTCAGCATCTGGCGCCGCAGCACCACAGCATGCTGACAGAAGTACTCTCGCGGGCCACGCCTCTTCCTGTGTCTGAGGTTAAGGAGGGAATGGAGGCGCAAGCCAACCACGTTTACGTAATTCCTCCGAATACCAACATGGCCCTTTCGGGCAGCACGCTGCGCCTTACCCATCGCCCCGCACACGCCGGCCACTCCATGCCTATTGACCACTTTATGCTCTCCCTGGCGGAGGACCGCAAGGACCAGGCTATTGGCGTAATACTGTCCGGGACCGCATCAGATGGTACCCTGGGTCTGAAAGCCATCAAGGCTGAGGGCGGCTTCACCTTCGCGCAGGACGAAACGGCCAAATACGACGGAATGCCGAAAAGCGCCATCGCCGCAGGAATCGTGGATTACGTGCTCCCCCCGCGGTCCATTGCCGAGGAGCTGGCGCGCATCGGGCGCCATCCTTACGTGCGCCCGGCGGCGCCCCCCGCGGCTACCGCAGCGGCCATTCCCACGGACGATTTGGGTAAGATCTTTGCCTGGCTGCATTCCGCCACGGGGGTGGATTTCAGCCATTATAAGAAACCCACCATCATTCGACGTATAAAACGGCGCATGGTGGTGCGCAACAGCGAGAGTCTGGCGGACTACGTCAGTCACCTGCAGAACGACCAGGCGGAGCTGCTTGCCCTTTACCAGGACATCCTGATCAACGTTACCAGCTTCTTTCGCGAGCCGGAAACGTTTGACACCCTGAGCCGCGAAGTCTTTCCGCAGGTCATGGCCGGCCGTCCGGCAGCGGCGCCGGTGCGCGTCTGGGTGCCTGCCTGCTCAACGGGAGAAGAAGCCTATTCCATCGCCATGTGCGCGCTTCAGTATCTGCACAAAATCAAGAGTCCTACGGGACTGCAGATCTTCGCCACGGATATCAGCGATCCGGCCCTGGAAAAAGCTCGCGCCGGAAAATATACCGAGGGTGAGGTCAGTGAGATTGCTCCCGAGCGTCTGAAAAACTTCTTCACCCGTACCGACGCTGGCTATTACCAGATCAAAAAATCCGTCCGTGACATGTGTATTTTTGCTAAACAGAACATCATCAGTGATCCGCCGTTTTCCCGCCTTGATGTCATTAGCTGCCGCAATCTTCTGATCTACCTTGACAGTTCGCTTCAGAAAAAGCTGATGCCCATTCTTCATTACTCGCTGCGGCCGGGGGGGTTCCTGATCCTGGGCCGCTCCGAAGGCGTCAATGATTTCCCTGAGCTTTTCAACCTGCTTGACCGCAAGGGCCGGATTTTCGTTAAGAAGCCCAAGCCCCTTGAGCGCCAGGAATACTCAAATCTCAATGAATGGACCACGCACAACCTGCGCATGGTCGCCACTCCCCTGCCCTCAAAACAGAATTCTGATTTGGAGAAAGAGGTCGCGCGCACCCTGCTGAACGATTACACCCCTCCGGGAGTGGTGGTGAACGAGGACCTGGAAATCGTCCAATTTCACGGCCATACGGGCCCCTACCTTGATCCGGCGGCGGGAGCGGCCAGCCTGCGCCTTCTTAAGATGGCGCGGCAGGGTTTGCCCCTGGAATTGCGCACCGCCCTGCATCAGGCCCTGGAAAGCAAGAAGACGGTTCATCGCGCGGGCATTCGCATCAATTTCGGAGCGGAGACGCGTGAAG
>Ga0206987_1105_pt3 | contig 14650 bp, 13 predicted proteins | sample Alteio_BWMinCont_11_FD_153281 | JGI IMG/M metagenome (GOLD analysis project Ga0206987, IMG submission 153281) | Enriched cells from forest soil in Barre Woods Harvard Forest LTER site, Petersham, Massachusetts, United States -... | ecosystem: Environmental > Terrestrial > Soil > Temperate forest >... | reverse complement strand
ATCGGCTTCCCGCGGAAGAAGTAAATCAGTTCAATCACGAGAATAATCACCACGGTCAATTCCAGAAAGAACGCCCGGCTCTGGTTGAATTGATCCACCATGAAGCGGTAAAGCTCTTCCGCAGTCTGCACCTTCTGTGTAACCAGATCCTTATAGTCCGGCACTCCGACTTTCAGCGCCGCCAGCTTGTACAAGCGTGCCGAAAACATGTCGCTCAAGAATTTGATCGCGTTGTCGGCGTGTTCAGTAAGCTCATTAACGTCAAGCAGTACAGTATGCAGTTTGGTTGCAGCCCGCGCCAGGCGCCAACGCGCGAAGATTCCGGTTCCCTCGTCCAGCGAGGCGTAAACCTTTGCCAGTTCGCGGGTGAGCAATTCGTCGTAATGGCGGAATTCCAGCAACTGCGAGTTGGCATACTCCAGCAATTGGATGGCTGTCTCTGCTCCGGCTTCGCTATCGTAGAGAAACGCAGCATTCCAGCCAATCACAGCCAGATCATTGGGATAGTACGAAATCCGCGATTGCAGAATCTCGTTGCGTTCGCCATCGGAGAGTTGCGCGGTCTCGCCACGCACGATCTGGGCAATGTGCGCGCCCTGCGCCTTGCAGAGCTCTTCAGCCGACGGCGACCCTGCCATCTCACGAACGTGAAAGATAAAGTAATCCTCGCTCAACCATTCCTTGTAAGGCTTAACCAGTGCGGGAGCCGCGCGCTCCAACTTCTGGCGTGCGATGCGAGACGCATGCGCCGAAAAATCAACATCCCACACCCAGCGGCTGCCCAAGCGAACCAACGTGTCCCAATCTCCGGAGAAGGGCAGCTCAAGCACCACGCTCACCACACCGTAGTCGTAATATTTGATCTGACCTTCAAGGCGCTCACCGCTTTCGAGCACCAGAGGTTCAATGGGCTCGACCACGGGAGGACGCTCATACCGGACGTAGCCCGGAGCCTGATGTTTGAGCGTGGGGTGCTGCAAAGTGCGGGCGCCGAAAATCTGCTGGAGTTGGTCCAACCGGATCTCTTCGCAGACATCGAACTGGATCAGCACCAGCACCGAACCGTGCAGAGCGGAATCAACAGCCATTGCCTGCGTGGATAGGGCGCTAGGAATATCCCTACCTTGGCGGTCGGTTACGGCGACGGCGGGTTCGTTGTCTCGGATCATGGTGGCCTTGAGCGTTACTGGGCAGGCTTGCCGCCGGTGCTTCTATTCTCCCAGAATCCGGGTGCGCTTGGCGACAGCTCAGTTAGCCCTGTGTTATCAATATGTTAACGACGAAGTAAGGCCATTTGGATGACTTCCGCCAAGTGCATGGCATGGCGGCCGGTGCCTTGGGCGATCTGCTCCCGGCAACTGAAACCATCCGCAATGATGAGCGAGTCGGGTGCTGCTTGCCGCACGGCCGGGAGCAGTTCCAGTTCGCCCACGGCCATCGAGATCGCATACTTGTCTTTTTCGAAGCCGAACGACCCCGCCATGCCGCAGCATCCGGGCGCCGGAGCATAGAAGTCGATTCCCATCTCCCGCAAGACGGTTTCTTCGTCGGTCATTTTCATGATCGATTTGTGATGGCAGTGTCCGTGGACGAGCGCTCGCCGTTGGAGCTTCGGAAAGCGGAAGTCCTTCGCCTTTTGGACGAGGAATTCGCTCAGCAGAAATGTCTGTCGTGACAGCGCCTGCGCTCTCGGATCGCGAGGAAACAAGTTGGTCATCTCGTCGCGAAATACCGCCGCACAACTCGGTTCCAGAACCACCAGCGGAGTTCCCTTCTCGATTTCTGGCGCGAGCGCGTTGAGAATGTCCAGAAGCAAGCGCTTCGCACGCTCTAACATGCCCCAGTCGTAGAGTGGACGTCCGCAACACAGGCCTGCCTTGGGAAGAAGCACATGAAAGCCCGCTATCTCCAGGACTTCCACTGCGGCCTTGCCGGTTTCAGGCAGGAAGTAGTTATTGAAAGTGTCGGGCCAGAGCAGGACGCGGGCTGCGTCGAGATTACGCGACCGCCGGCGGCGAAACCAAGTCCGAAATGTTTCCCGAGCAAAAGCCGGAATGCTTCGTTGCTGCGGCATTCCCGCCATTAGCTTCGCGAGGTCTCGCAGCAAAGGTGTCTGCGTCGCCAGATTCACCAGACCTGGCGCCCGCGACGCCAGCCCTGCCCAGGTGGCGATGTTTCCAAAGGCATACGCGCTGCGGGGACGTCGCCGTCCTTCGTAGTAATGCGAAAGAAACTCCGCTTTGTAGGTGGCGACGTCCACGCCAACCGGACAATCGCTCTTGCAACCTTTGCAGGCGAGACACAAGTCCAGCGACTCTTTCACGTGCTCATCCCGCCAGCCGTCGCGAATCACCTCGCCTTTGGTCATCTCCCACAACAGGTGAGCGCGGCCGCGAGTGGAGTGCTGCTCCTCTCCGGTCACCCGAAAACTCGGACACATCACGCCGCCTTCGTAGCGCCGGCATTTTCCCACTCCTACGCAGCGCAAGGTTGAACTGGCAAGGCTGCCTTCGTCTTCCGGGAATTGAAAATGAGTCTGCGGCTCCCAGGGGCGGTACTCCGCGCCCAGACGCAAGTGCTCGTCCAACTTGTATGGTTCAACCAACTTCCCTGGATTCATTTTCCACTGGGGGTCCCACAGCGCCTTGAACTCCCGAAACGCCTGCACCAGTTCCGGCCCAAACATGCGCGGCCACAATTCAGCCCGCGAGTGACCATCGCCATGCTCACCGGACAGCGAACCGCCGTAGCTCACTACCAGATCCGCCGCTTCTTCGACAAACTTGCGATAGTTGGCGATACCAGCGACCGATTGCAAATCGAAATTGATACGCATGTGCACGCAGGCGTGCCCAAAGTGTCCGTACATGGCGCTGTGGTAGCCATAGCCGGACATCAATTTCATGAGATCCCGCAGGTAGTCGCCGAGCTTCTCCGGAGTCACCGCCGAATCTTCCCAGCCTTCCCACTCCAACGGTTCGCCCGGAACGTGGGAAGTCGCACCCAGTGCGGATTCCCGTACCTCCCACACTCGCTTTATCTGTTGCTTGTTGGTGAACAAGTGCATCTGCGGAGGACTGGAACTTCGTCCCAGCGTCTGCATCAATCTCTTTGCTTGCGATTCCGCTTCCGCCTGTGTGGCCCCACCGAACTCCGCCAGCAACCAGCCTCCACCTTGGGGGAGTAGAGCAAGGCCTTCGGAGTTGATTCCCTTGCGCCGCGTGTATTCGACCAGCAGATGATCCACGCCTTCGAGTCCGATTGGCCCGTGAGCCATGATTTCCGGAACTCGATCAGCGCATTGGAAAATGTCATCATAAGCGAGCACCAGCAGCACACGCTCCGGCGGACTTTCCACTAACCGGCAGGACGCTTCGAGCACCGTGACACAGGTCCCTTCCGATCCCACCAGCGCACGGGCCACATGAAAACCATTCTCGGGAAGAAGCCAGTTCAGGTTGTAACCCGAGACCCGGCGTGGAATGTTCGGATAGCGCTGGCGAACCAGACCGGAGTAGTGATCTCGCAGCCCTCTTAGACCAGTGTAGATTTCACCACGACGGCCGCCTTCACGGATGATTCGTTCCAGTTCTGCCTCAGACGTCTGGCCAACTCGCATCCGCAGACCGTCGTAGGTCTGGATTTCCAGTTCTTCGATATTGTCGTCGGTCTTACCCGCCATCACCGAATGCACCCCGCAGGAGTTGTTGCCGATCATCCCGCCGAGAGTGCAGCGATCGTGGGTGGAGGGATCAGGCCCGAAGGTCAGATGATGCTCCTCAGCCGCGTTCCGCAGGTTGTCGAGGATAACCCCGGGCTGCACTCGGGCGACGCGGCGTGCGGGATCGACTTCGAGGATCTTCGCCATGTACTTCGAGAAATCGAGCACCACGGCAACGTTGCAACACTGCCCGGCCAGCGACGTCCCTCCGCCACGGCACAAGATGGGCGCACCGAACCCTCGTGCGGTCGCAATGGCAGCAACAACATCATCGATGTCGCGAGGCAGGACTACCCCGATCGGTACCTGGCGGTAGTTTGATCCGTCAGTCGCATAAAGCGCCCGACTGCCGTCGTCGAAACGTACGTCTCCGCGCAGCTCGCGTTTTAGCGCGACGGCCAGTCCGGCCGCATCAACGTGCGCGGACTTGGAAGCTTGAGCGAGCGCAGCGAAATCGTCTGGCATGTAGAGAATTCAGACTAGAAGATTTGAGCAATCTCGTAAATGGCCGGGCGGGATAGGCCAACAATGGTGATGCAAATCGTCCGATCTACATTAACAATTCCGGATATCGGTCTAGTCGGCCCTTCATTTCGAAAAGAAGAGCACCAAAATACCAAAGAGAAGGAAATACCCCGCGGCCAGCAACTCGCAAATGCTTTCCCATCGTGCAAGCTTGCTCGTTGGATATAACTCCTGGTGCGTTCGTCGCAACTGCTGAATACCGCCTTGAATATCATAACTGCGACCGAGTTTGAGAATCTGAAATTGTTCAGCTGAGGGAAGACACCTGTTTGCCTCTGTCACCATGCGAGTAATCAGTTTGTAGACGACTGCACCAATTACCAATAAGGGGGTGAAATACAAGAAGCTCTTCACGCTACGGTCCTTGTTTTCGGACGCCTTTACGAGCAGCAACCATCACCCATGCCTCGCATACCTTGTCCCATAATCCGCCAGACTCAAAAGCAGCAGAAGCAACAGCCAGAAAATCGAGGCGACAATCACCATCTTGGTCAACTTCTCGCTGGCGTACTTTACGTGCATGAAGAACAGCACCACGAGCAAAGCTTTGCAGGTCGCAATCACCAGCGCCACAACTGTATTAAATGGCCCGAGGTCAACAAACGCGATTCTCGCCGTTACCACCGTCAAGATCATCAACGCGATCCAAATCCCGTAATACATTTTGCTCGAGAGTGTGTGTTCAGACATGGCGGCTCACCCCAGCGGCTTCCGGTCGATCAGATATAACAACGGAAAAAGATAGATCCAGACAACGTCCACAAAGTGCCAGTACAACCCGCCCAGATCAATCGGCGTGTAGTACTCCGGCGTATAGCGTCCCTTGGCAGCGTGATAGAGCAGGTACGAGAAGATTCCAATACCGATGATCATGTGCAGCGCATGCAACCCAGTCATGGCAAAGTAAAGTGAAAAATAAATCTGCTCGTGCGACGGGTCGATGTGAATCTGGGGGTAATCACGGATCAAGTCGCTGGCATCGAACGAGGCTCCTGGAATGTGGTGTTCTTTGTACTTGGCGTACCACTCGACGCCTTTGATCCCGAGGAAAGCCAGGCCGAAAATCAGTGTAAGAATAAGCAAAACCACCAGAAGTTTGCGTTTACCCATCTGCGCCGCGCGAACCCCCAGCGCGACGGTCAAGCTGCTGCAGATCAGAACGATAGTGTTGACGGTTCCCAGCTTGATGTCCAGGCTACGGCTGCCTGCGGCGAATTCGTTGAAATACCAAAGACGGTAAATCAGATAGGCGAGAAACATTCCGCCGAAGAACATGATTTCGGTGCCCAGGAATAGCCACATGCCGAGCGACGCCGCATCGCGCTGCTGCTGTGCGGTGGCAAAGTGATGGCGCAATTCCGGCCCGTGCTGGCCGTGGTTTTCAAGCGCGACTGGGCTATCGCTCAACCGGGACCTCCTCCGCTGCCGGGTCGGGGATCTGATCGTAGTTGTAGGCTTCCCAGGTCACTTCCGGCTCCTTGTCAAAATTGAAAGTGGGTGGCGGCGACGTAGTTTGCCACTCCAGCCCAGCCGCGCCCCAGGGATTGTCATCGGCCAGCTTGCCGTAACGCATCGACCACAAGAAGTACACCATGGGCAAAACATATCCCACTGCCAGGATGGTTGAGCCGGCCGTCGAGAGCACATTCAGCACCTGAAACTCCGGCGGATACTGCCAGTAACGCCGTGGCATCCCCATGTATCCAAGAATAAATTGAGGGAAGAACGTCAGGTTGAATCCCAGAAAGACGATAAGCGCAGCAAACTTGCCCAGCCACTCCGGGTACAAGCGGCCCGAGATCTTCGGCCACCAGAAGTGCATCCCCCCCAGATACCCCATGACCGCTCCACCCACCATGATGTAGTGGAAGTGAGCGATCACGAAATAGGTATCAGTCACATGAACATCGATTCCGAGGGCAGCCAGAAACAGGCCAGTCAAGCCTCCCATGGTAAAGAGGCCGATAAATCCGAACGCGTAGAGCATGGGCGTGGAAAATGAAATCGAACCCTTGTACATGGTTGCGGTCCAGTTAAATACCTTGATCGCGGAAGGCACCGCAACCAGATAGCTTAATGCTGAGAAAATCAACGCCGAGTAAAGCGACATGCCGGCCACAAACATGTGGTGTGCCCACACCAAGAACCCGAACACCGCGATGGCGATACTGGAGAGCGCAATCGCCTTGTAGCCAAAGATCCGCTTGCGGGAGAAGCATGGCACAATTTCCGCGACGACCCCCATCGCCGGCAAAATCATGATGTAAACCGCGGGATGCGAATAGAACCAGAACAGGTGCTGGAAGAGCAAAGGATCGCCGCCACGCGTGGGATCGAATATTCCCAGGTGGAAAACCCGCTCGAAGACCACCAGCACCAGCGTGATCGCAAGTACGGGCGTGCCCAGAAGCTGAATGATACTGGTTGCATAATGTGCCCAGATGAACAGCGGCAAGCGCGACCACGTCATCCCCGGCGCACGCATGCGATGAATGGTGACCACGAAATTTAGCCCGGTGAGAATCGAGGAGAAGCCGGCGACGAAAATGGAAAGTCCGGCCTCAACCACCTTGGTATTGCTGAAAGCGGTGCTGAAAGGTGTGTAGAAGGTCCATCCGGTGTCAACACCGCCAGTCACGATGCAGTGCAGCATCATGACTCCGGCAATGATGTAGAGATACCAGCTCAACAGGTTGATGCGGGGGAACGCCAGGTCTTTAGCGCCGATCATCAGCGGGACCAGAAAGTTTCCCAACACCGCTGGGATGGAGGGAATCAGGAAAAAGAAAACCATGACCATGCCGTGCATGGTGAACAGCTTGTTGTAAGTGTCGGCCTGTACCAGGTCGCCGGCCGGGGTCAGAAGTTCCAGCCGAATTAGCAACGCGAAGAAGCCCCCGATGAAGAAGAAAAAGGTGATCGATATCAGGTAAAGTAGCGCGATCCGCTTGTGGTCCACGGTGAGCAGCCACGAGCGAATGCCGTATTCCTGATTGAGATAGTTCTCGCGTTCGGGAGTAATGACCGCCGTCGCCATACTATTGCACCTTCGATTCCTGCACCTTCGTGCCCGCACCGGGCGGCGCACTGAGAGATTTGACGTAAGCCACGAGTTCAGTCAATTGTTCTTCACTGACCAGTCCCTGAAAAACCGGCATGATGGGCTTGAACCCTTTCACAATCTTGGCGCTGGGACTCAAAATCGATTCGCGGATGTAATTCTCGTCGGCAATCACCGTCCGTCCGTCCTCCAGTTGCACCGGCTTGCCGAAAATCCCCGCAAGACTAGGCCCCCGACCCTGAGTGTCGGAACGATGACAGGTCACACAGCCAAGCTGCTGGAAAATACTCTCGCCATTCGACGCCAATGATCCGGACGTGTTTCCACCCGACAGCCACGCCTCATATTGTGCCGGTTCCATCACCACCACCTGGCCTATCATGCCGGAGTGTTGGGAACCGCAGTATTCTGCGCAAAACAAGTGGTAGACGCCCGGCTTGATGGCACGGAACCACGCCGTGGTGTAGCGTCCCGGCAGCACATCCTGCTTAATGCGGAAAGCCGGCACGTAAAAACTGTGAATTACGTCCTGCGAGGTCATAATCATCTCGATATCGCGCCCGACAGGAACGTGCAATTCATTGATTTCGCGCTGACCCTCCACGTGCTCGAGCTTCCACATCCACTGCTTGGCGACGACGTAAATTTCGGTCGCATCGCGAGGCGGGGTGCGCTCCTGAAAGTAAATCACCGCACCCCAGGCGAAAATGACCATGAAAATCCCCAGCGGAACCACCGACCAGGTAATCTCCAACGCGTTGGAACCCTCAATCTGTTCAGCCGTTCGGCCGGGCTGACGGCGATAACGCAATGCGAACACCAAAATCATCGAAAAGATGGCGACGCTCATGAACGTGGCCAGCAGGACGAGAAAAATGTAGAGCGCATCTACATTTCCCGCCCCGGCAGAGGCGCGTGCTGGCCAAAGTGGAAGATTGTCGAACATAGTCTAAGTCGTTCGCTTGCTACGCTGCTGCTCGGATACCGATCCCAGGCGAAACATCACAATCAGAAACGTCCCCAACATAAAGACAGTCGCGCCGGCGGCAATTTTCAAAATCCGGTTGACCATCGCGCCGTATTTTCCCGTGTCCGGGTTGTAGTGGTAGCAGTACAGCAATACCTGGTCGACCAGAGTTCCGATCTTATTCTGCGAGGCCTGGATCAATCCCAAACGCAAGTCTTTCGGCGCGAACTCAACTCCGTAGTAGTACTGCGCGATCCTACCCTCCGGGGTGAGCACCATGATGGCGGTCGCATGGGCGAACTGGCCTGTCTTGGGATCGTATTCGTAGTCAAAACCTGTAGCTTTGGTTAGCGCGTCAATGGAGGCCTGCGGTCCCGTCAGGAAATGCCAGCCGTCAGCGGCGCCTGCCCGGCCGTAACGCTTCAGAAACTCCGTCTTCTTCGCGGTTGCCATCTCCGGGGTTTCCCTGGGATCGAAGCTCACGGTGAGGACATCGAATTCCTTGCCGACGTCGAACTTCAAAACCCGCAACGCGCTTTCGAGGCCGCTGAGAACTTCTCCGCACAGCATGGGACACTGGTAATAGACCAGATTCAAGATCAGCGGCTTCTTGCCAAAGTAATCGGCCAGACGAACCGCTTTGCCGGTCTCGTCGCGGAAGGTGAGATCGGGCGGAATCTGATCGTTCAAGTGTTGCTCGATGCCGACGTTCTTCAAGCCCGGCGGCCGCATATTGGCCGGCGGCGACATGATCCCCTGCGTCATTCCCTGACCCCATGTCGTCGGAGTCCAGACAGTCAGTCCCAGGACCAGTGCCACGCGGAGGTGCCCGCAGCGGACAGATCGATGCATCATGGCTTCTCCTTTCCCGCCGCCGGGGCAGTTCCGGCTTTCGGCGTAGTCGGCAAACCGCGCTGGGCGATCAACTGCATTGCACGCTCAATTGGAATTCGCGCCACACCTGCTTTTTCATCCACCCAACCGTAACTATTGAGCGTTTGTTCTTCTGCCAGACGGAACTTGTTGATTTCCAACCGTTCGTCTTTCTCCAGGCGGGGCTGGGGAAATGTATTGAGCTCATCCGGCGACACGTCGCGCGTGTTGGCCTGAGTCTGCTGCACCAAAGGACTCAGCGAGGGCTGATGACTTCTCTCGTACGTATCCATCGCACGGTAGATGCCCGAAAGTAGAACAGCCACCACAACCACCCCGACGGCCAGGGCCACGAGAAAACCGTAGACACTACGAGGACTCAAGTCCTGGTGCTCGAACCCGGTCTCGGCAGCTCCGTGTTTTAGCTCTTCAGCCATGCGCTGGCTCCAGAACTTCTTTGGCGTCCACGTCGTGAACCGGCAGCAGCGGCATTGAATTCAAATTGCGGAAGAAGTACCAGAACCAAATGCCGCCCATGGCGATGGAAACCACGATATCTGCCCAGGTTATGCTGAAGGTCGGCGAAAAATTCGGCTCGATATTCCAGAGCAGGTCCAAGTAGCGCATGAAAAGCATCCAGACTGCCAGCCACACCATCCGCCGGATGTCGCGCTTGAACGATCGCGACAGCAAGATCACGAAAGGCACGGCAAAATGGAAAACCACCAACCAAAGCCCGACGTAGCCCCATCCGCCGTTCAGCCGCCGCATGTACCAAGTGATTTCGTCCGGCAGGTTGCCCGCCCAGATGATCAGCCACTGCGAAAAGTTGAAGTACGCCCACACCATGATGAACGTCAACATCCACTTCCCGTGGTCCTGGACAAAGTCCGGCTTCAGCCACTCCGACATGGGCTTGTACCTCACCAGAATTCGCTCCACGACCACCGCAAAGCACATGGCCGCGAGCAACTGGCCAATCAGGATCACCAATCCGTAGATGGTCGAAATCCAACTTGGGTCAAGCGACATGACCCAATCAATGGCGGCGAATGATACGGTGAAGGCGTACAGAATGATTCCCGGCCCACTGAGGATCTTGAAGCGGCTGTTGTCACGCACCGGCGGCTGGTCCTGCTCCCGCGACCACTTGGTCAGGAAGAAAGACAGCAGGTTCCAGATGATGAAATAGATCGCGGCGCGCACGATGAATGCATTCACCGAAAGATAGGATTTGGTGATCTCCTGTAAATGTTCGCGGAGATGTTTGTCGGCAATCGAATCCAGCGGCCGCGCCCAAATGTAGAGCCGGGGAAGCCCAAACAGAATCGGCACAAACAAACTGGTCATGAGCGGCACGCAGCGCATGGCCGCGCCCAGAATCCGGCGAATTACCGTGCCCCAGCCGCCGCCGGTCAGGTGGCGGATCATCAGAATCACCATCGATCCCAGGGTCACGCCCAGCCAATCCATATACGCGAGCAAATAGCCGCGGAAGAATTGGTCTGGGCGCAGAAAACCACCGATGATCGCAATCGCAGCGAAAACCAAGCCGATCACCAGCGACCGTGACTGGATGGTCTGGGTCACCGGCGGCGCCATGGTGTCGAGATGATTCGTTCGCGCCGCGCTCATTTCGGCTGGTCTTCCTTCCCCGCGTCGGAATTTGGTTGAATCTCCGGCAGAGTTGCTCCCGAGCCCGGATCACCCCTGAATACGACCGCCTGCGAAGGCATTTTCTGTCCCGCCGGGACAGCGGTCGAAGTCGCATTCTGGCTCAATTGCAGGGCGCGGATGTAGGCCACAATATTCCAGCGATCGCGCGCCGAAATCTGCGAAGCGTAATCCGGCATGGCGCCAAACCCATTGGTCATCACATCAAAGAAATATCCCAGCGGGGCATTTCGCAACCGATCGGTGTGATACGAAGGCGGCCGGCGGAATCCACGTTGCACAATCACTCCGTTGCCATCGCCCAGCCTCGAGTGACAAGGTGAGCAATAAATATCGAAGCGCTCCCTTCCGCGCGCCAGCACGTCTTCATTGGCCGGAAACGGCATGTAATCGCCCGGAGCATTCCCCACCTTGCCGGTATAGAAATACGCATCCTCGTGCAACTGACCCCGCGCGATCGTGCCTTCGACCGGCGCGCGCGCCGAACGCAGATCGCCATAGAAATCGCTTTTCGCCAGCGGCTTGAATCGCGGCTGGTCATGCATGTCCTGGCGGCATCCGGCCAGCGCGAGCACGGCTAGCAATCCCAGCGGCGAAATTCTCGGTAAGGTCCGCATGGTCTAGTCGGGAACCTCCGAGATTGCCCGCCCGCCCAGACTTTCCAGGAAGCGACGCGTCTCCGCCGGGCTGTACTTGGGATCAGAAGCGAACACAATCAGAAAAAACCTGTCCTTGGTTGCGAAGGCAAAGCGCGGCACGTTGAACACCGGGTGATACGGCATCGGTAGACCGTTCAACGCCAGCATGCCGAAAACCGCAGAGATCCCACCAAAAAGGATCGTCATCTCGAACGTAACAATGATGAAGGCCGGCCAGGAATGATATGGTTTGCCCCCAACATTTACGGGATAGCTGCTGGTAGAAATCCAGTACTGCAACAAATATCCCGAAAGGCCGCCGACTAAGCCTCCAATCAACGTCACCAGCGGCACCCGGTTTTTGTGGAATCCCACCGCTTCCGCCAAGCCTTCGATGGGGAACGGGCTGTACGCATCCACTTTTTGATATCCAGCTTCATGGGTGCGATGGGCGGCAGCGACCAGAGCAGTGGGAGAATCAAACTCCGCCATCGTCCCGTAAATCGGTGCACGCTTCATTCCTTCACCTCCGCCTCGGGCAGCAGAGTGCGCATTTCGAAAATCGAAATCATGGGCAGGATGCGCACGAACAGGAACATGGCCGCCAGGAACATGCCAATGGTGCCGATATAGGTCATCAAATCCCAGCGCGTGGGGTAGTACATTCCCCAGGATGAGGTGAGGAAATCGCGGTGCAGGCTGACCACCACGATGATGAAGCGCTCCAGCCACATGCCCACCAGAACCACGCCCGAGACCAGGAATAGCGCCAGCGGATTGCTGCGCAGTTTCTTGATCCACAGCACTTGCGGAATCCCGATATTGCACAACAGGAGCGCATAGTATTCCCACCGGTACGGCCCGTGCAGCCGGTTCCAGAGGGTAAAAGCATCGTAGCGATTGCCGCTATACCACCCCATGAAAGCTTCGATCACATAGCCGTAAGCCACAATCAGACCGGTCGCGAGCATCACCTTCGCAGCATTCTGCAGATGGAGCTCGGTGATGAAGTCTTCCAAGCCGTACAGTTTGCGGATGGGTATGGCCAGCATCAGCACCATGGCGAAGCCGGAGTAAATTGCACCAGCGACAAAGTAGGGGGGAAAGATCGTAGTGTGCCAGCCCGGAACGATGCCGACGGCGAAATCAAAGCTCACAACCGTGTGCACCGAAAGCACCAGCGGTGTGGCCAGTCCGGCCAGCAGCAGGTAAGCGGTTTCGTAGCGATCCCAGTGGCGCGCGGAGCCGCGCCAGCCCATGGCCAGAATTCCGTAAATGATTTTCGCGCCACGATTGGTCGAGCGGTCGCGCAGCGTCGCCAGGTCAGGAATCAGTCCCACGAACCAGAACAGCAAAGAAATCGTCGCGTAAGTGGAGACCGCGAACACGTCCCAGATCAGCGGACTGCGGAACTGCGGCCACACCCCCATGGAGTTGGGATATGGGAACAGCCAATAAGCCAGCCAGGGTCGGCCAACGTGAATCAAGGGAAAGATGCCCGCGGCCGAAACCGCAAACAGCGTCATAGCTTCGGCGAAGCGGTTGATCGAATTGCGCCACGATTGCCGCAACAGGAGCAGGATTGCGGAGATTAGCGTCCCCGCATGGCCAATGCCGATCCACCACACAAAATTGACGATGGCAAAGCCCCAACCGATGGGGATAGTCACGCCCCAGATGCCAATGCCGCGCACAAACAGAAATCCAATCGCGTACAGCATCATCATGGTCAGCAGGAAGGCCATGCCGAATCCGACAAACCACCCGCTGGACGTCGGACGCGTCAGGACGATGGAGCTGATCTTGTCGGTGACCGTGCCGAACGTGTATCCCGGCTCCATGACCGGAGCGCTTTTGCCTTGGCCTTGTTCGATTCGTTCGTCCATGGGTTAACTGTCTACGACCCTAACTCCTCGCTCGGATTCCGAATCTCCGCCAGATAGGTCGTCCTCGGCCGCGTGTTCAAATCCGCCAGCAAACTGTAGTTCCGCGGATTGCTCTTGAGCTTCGAGACTCGGCTGTTGGGATCGTTGATGTTTCCGAAAACGATGGCGTTGGCTGGGCACGATTGCTGGCACGCCGTCTGCAATTCGCCATCCTGAATCTTGCGGTCCTCGCGCTCGGAATCAATCCGGTGTTCGCTGATGCGTTGCACACAGTAAGTGCACTTCTCCATCACGCCGCGGCTGCGCATGGTAACATCGGGATTGCGCATCATCTTGAGCTGAGGCGTCTCCCAGTCCTGGAACAGCAGGAAATTAAATCGCCGCACCTTGTAAGGACAGTTGTTGGAGCAGTAGCGCGTCCCCACGCAGCGGTTGTAGACCATGTCATTCAAGCCTTCGCTGCTGTGTACGGTTGCCCCTACCGGACACACAACCTCGCACGGCGCGTTCTCGCACTGCATGCAAGGCACGGGCTGGAAATAAGCCTTGGGGTTGTCGCGATCGCCCTGGTAATAGGCATCCACACGGATCCAGTGCATGTGCCGGCCGATAACACACTGCTCCTTGCCTACCACCGGAATGTTATTTTCTGACTGGCACGCGACAATGCAGTTGTTGCATCCGACACAGGCGTTGAGATCAATCGCCATTCCCCACGCGTACGGTTCCTTCTCATAAGGATACGGCTTGTAGAGGGTCAGATCTTTCGGCGGTTCTTCTTCCTTCGCAAACTCAGGTTCCTTGTGATACTCCTCCAGGCTCGCGGTCCGCACCAGTGGCCGCTGGCCCACCGGCGTATCCATCGTCTGATAACCCTGAGTCGTAGCCAGTTTGTAGGTTTCGCCTGTCTTTGTGATATTCACGCCCGCGGCAACCCAAGGGGTGGCGCTGGAACGCAACGCATAGAAGTCGAAGCCTGCCCCCGTTCCCACCCGTCCTGCTCGCCTCCGTCCGTAGCCGAGGAATACGGTCATCGAATTGTCGGGATGACCGGCCTGGATCCATACAGGGGCGGTAACCTTCTTTCCGTTCAACTCCACCGCGACCATGTCTTCAGATTTCAGCCCCAACCGTTCGGCCATGGCAGGACCGACGAGCACCGGGTTGTCCCATGTCATCTTCGTCATCGGCTTGGGCAATTCCTGCAGCCAGCCGTTGTTGGAAAAGCGGCCATCGCGGATCGAGTGTCGTGATCGCTGGTGATCATCAACCGCCTGCGATTCACGCAATGGTCCATGCCCTCAA
>Ga0206987_1129_pt1 | contig 14683 bp, 15 predicted proteins | sample Alteio_BWMinCont_11_FD_153281 | JGI IMG/M metagenome (GOLD analysis project Ga0206987, IMG submission 153281) | Enriched cells from forest soil in Barre Woods Harvard Forest LTER site, Petersham, Massachusetts, United States -... | ecosystem: Environmental > Terrestrial > Soil > Temperate forest >... | reverse complement strand
GGGTTTACGTTCGCACCCAGCTACCCGTGATTACCAAGCAGATGTCGCTGGCGTTGGTGGCCAAGGAAAAGAGGGAAGCGAAGGAAGAAGCGGCCCTCATGGCGAAGTTGAGGAAAGAACAGGCTGGAGGAGCCAAGCAAGCCGAAGCACCGATCGCTCCCTCGGCTGAGGCCCCGGCCGAACAGCCACCCCCCGAGCAAGCGGCCGCACCTGAAGCGCCCGCCGCCCCCGAAACCCCCGCGGCTGAGGCTCCTTCGGAAGCCACCGTTCCCACCAATAAAATCGCCAGCGTAAAGTCCCTGCCCTCCGCTCCCCACAAGTTAAAACCCCTGGCTAACCTGCCGCCCGAACAATCGGTAGAAAACCCCATGGCCGCTTCCGCGCCAGCCGGTACCCAGCCCGCGGCCAACGCTCCCAGTAACCCCGAAGTCCCCCAACCGCCAACGGCTGCCGCTTCGACCAACGAAAGCGTGATTCCTCCCGCCCCGGAGGATTTGACGGTCCCCCCTTCCACAACCGCCTCGACGACAACTCCCCCGGCGCCCGGAGGAGAGACCGTTTCCCCTCCTCCCGAGGTTTCTTCGACGGCTCCCGCCGTCCCACCTGAAGTGAGTAACAGCACTCAAGCGCCCCCGCCTCCTGATATGGGAAACCTGACCCCTCCAAGTATTGAAACATCCACTCCGCCTTCCGCCGCGACCGCCTCCACCTCGAAACAGGCCTCCACCGATTCCGTACCGGCCCCGCCGGATTTGAACGAGCAGGTACCGCCTTCCTCGACTGCCGCGCCCGTGGTTCCGCCGCCGCCCGCCGCCGCGGTCAACAGCGTTCCAACCACACCGCCCCCTGCCGCCGCGAACACCGAACCAGCCGCGCCTCCGCCCCCGGCCAACGTTGAGCCTTCCACCGACCAAACCAAGGCAGTCCAGAAATTGGACGGCGTCACCGGCGATATTGACGGCATGCAAGCCCCTCCGCTGGATTTAGGCCCCGACCTTTCCAACAACGTCGCCGCCGATGAGCTTTCGGGCACGGGCAAACCTTCTACCCAGGCCCCGGGCACCAAGACCCCGGCTCCGTCGGGTAAGAAGTCTTCCAATAGCTCGGGTTTGGCTTTGCCGCCCCTGAAGGACGGGGAAGTCGCCCCTCCCAAGGATTTGGATTTGCCGCCAATGGACGATCTTGGAAATATCAACCTCGATTCCCGCAACAAATAAGTTCCCAGTCTTTCCCCATTAGGAGTCCATGCGATGCCCATTCAAGTAGCCCTCTTTACCGTGGGAGACCGTTATGTTTCCGGTGGGGCCAAGGATGAGGCGGGGGACAACCTCAACGCTTCCTGCCTCAAAATGGGTTGGGAAGTGGTCATCCGCCAGGCCTTGGGGGACGATGAACAGGGTTTGGCCAGCCATTTGACCCAGACCGTGGATAGCGGGACGGTGGATATCGTTTTCACGGTGGACGGCATCGGCCTGCAGGCCAAGGACCGGGTTCCCGAGGCCATGTACCAGGTTTGCGAGAAATGGATCCCAGGACTATCCGAGTTGATCCGCAACAAGGCCTACGAAAAGACCCCCCTGGTGGCGCTGACCCGCGGGGTGGCCGGCATTCGTGGAAAAACAATCGTCATCAATATGCCGGGTTCGCCTACCGCGATCAAGGATTCGATGGACGTTCTCAGGTCTATCTTCCGGCTGGCCGTGGATCAAGTGAAGGGAACTCCAACCTGAAGCTTTATGTGAGAAAAGTTCGGTTCCTTTTATCCCTCTATTTCGTTTTATCATTCCAGGCTGCCACGGCAGGTACGGGTGAAAAATCAAAAGTCCCTGTTCCAAACTCTCCTAAACATTTCTCTCCCACTGATTCCATGAAAGCCATCGAAAAGGACAAGGACTTCGTTGATATCTCCACTTTTCACGGCCTGTTCATTGATCTGAGATATGCCAGCATCAACAATTTCATGGGGATCAATATGTACGGCCCGATTTACGGGTCCGGTCGTAGGGTTTTCCTGCACAAGGACGCGGCGGCCAAGCTCGCCGAGGCCATCAAGCTCCTGAAAAAGGAAAAGCCCGGCTGGTCCTTCCTGGTGTTTGACGCCCTGAGGCCCCGTTCAGTCCAATGGATGATGTGGGACAAGGTGAAGGATACGCCCCAACGGAAATATGTGGCCAATCCGGCTATCGGGTCGCCTCACAACTACGGCATGGCCCTGGATATTGGTTTGACGGATGGGAAGCACGGGGAAGTGGATATGGGAACGGGGTTCGATTCTTTTACCCCATTAGCCGAGCCCCGGCATGAGAAGAAATACCTGAAAATGGGCAAACTGACGAAAAAACAGGTGGCCAACCGGATGATTTTGCGCCGCGCCATGACTGGCGCCGGGTTTCTCCAGCTTTCCCACGAGTGGTGGCATTACAACGCGTTGCCGGAGCCGGAAATCCGAAAGAAATATCAGATTGTTGAATGATAACGTAATGCTTGAATTTGCCGGGAAGCTTAATATTCTGAAGGCGGATTAAATCTAAGGAGGGGTATTTGAATTTTGTAAAGGCGTCTGCCCTTTTTGCTATTTACATCGCTATCTTTGGTCAAAATATTCCGGTTTTTTCAGAAGAAATAAAGTCGAAACAGGTTTCTGCCGTCCCAACCCACCCTTCCATCGCGGATTCCATTAACCAAATTAAAAGCAGTCCGGATTACATGGATCTTTCAACATTTTCTAATGTCAAAATCAACCTCAAGTATGCCACTACCGATAATTTCATGGGAATCAATATGTACGGCGCATTCCAAAAGCCTTATTTGCACAAGGTCGCCGCCGAAAAGTTAAAAGCCGCGATTGAAATCCTGAAAAAGGAAAAGCCGGGTTGGTCTTTCATTGTTTTTGACGCCTTGAGGCCCCGCTCGGTGCAATGGATTATGTGGGACAGGGTCAAAAACACTCCCCAGAAGGGGTATGTGGCCGATGCCCAAAAGGGGTCGGTCCATAATTACGGGTTCGCCTTGGATATAAGCCTGATGGATGACAAGGGGAACGAACTGGATATGGGAACTCCCTTTGATACCTTTTCTGATTTGGCCCAACCTCGTTATGAAAACAAATATTTGAAAACGGGAAAACTGACCCAAAAGCAAATCGACAACCGCCTGATTTTGCGCCAACTGATGGTTCGAGCGGGTTTCCGCTCGATCCCGAATGAATGGTGGCATTTTGATGGATTGCCCAGGGAAGAGCTTGAGAAAAAATACCGTATGGTTGAGTAAAGATTGGATGATATAAGGGGTCGTATGAAACGTCTGGTTTTACTTGCCTTTTTAATTGTTTCCCTTTTTGCCCCGCAGGCCAGGGCCGCAAGCCTCCTTCCGACGGACACCCAACAATTGATCATCGTGGTAAGCCCTGATTGGTCCTCGTCCCAGGCCCATGTTTTTTTATGCGAGAAAAAAGGAGCCCAATGGGAAAAAACTGGGCCAATTTTTGAGACGGTAATCGGCAAAAGGGGAATGGGTATTGGGGAAAGCTTAGCCGCCGGGACCATTGAACCGGCGGGTGCTTCGACGCTGTTTAAAAAGGAAGGGGACATGAAAACCCCCGCCGGGGTTTTTGAAGTGGGGCCTTGGATGGGATACGCAGACAAACTGCCATTTGAAACCAGCCTGCCCTACCAACAAACTCTGTCCAGCTTCCAGGGCGTTGATGACTCGAATTCCAAATATTACAACCAAATCGTGGACACTCAAAAAATTCCTGCCGGTTCGGTGGATTGGAAGTCCTTCGAGATGATGAAGAGGGTGGATGTTCTTTATAAATGGCTGATGGTAATTAAGAGTAATCCCAAGAATGTCCCGGGGAAGGGGAGCATGGTTTTCATGCACGTCTGGCGGGCCAAGGGAAAGGGAACGGCGGGCTGCACGGCGATGGAGGAGAAAAATCTTTTAATTGTTTTCAAATGGCTAGACGCGGCGAAGCATCCTTTGGTGGTTCAAATGCCTTTGGACGCTTACCAAAGATTTCAATCGCGGGAAAATTTACCCGCCTTTGAAGAGAAATGAAAAGGGAGGCGGTATGAATTTTCGCAAGGTTATTCAAATTTCAATATTGGTGGGTTTAATTCTTTCTCCTGTGGCGGCCTGGAGTAACCAGGAGGAATGGCCCTGGATTCAGATGTGCACGGCCACTTCCATTAAAAGCGGCCTTCCCTCCAATGTTTACTCCGGCGGTACGTGGGAATCGGAAGATGGGGCGAAATTCGTGAAATTACACACCCATTTGGCCCAGGGGGTCGTGATTACCAAAATCGTCGTGGAATCAGCAGGAGCGGATTGGACCAGCGCCGCCACGGCCTTCATTAATTTCGACGAAGTTATCCAGGCGTCCTATACGAACGGAAAACCTTATTTGTCCGGCATGTTGGGCAAAAACCTAACCTTCGATTTTATCGCCGCCAGTGGGTCGCCCGTGACCGCCCATTCCATCACCATCAATTTCGAGAAGAATGTCCATCCCATGGTATCGGCCATTCACATCTTCGACAGGTCGGGGACCGAAATCCACTTGAACGTCCCCCTGGTGGTGGAGGGAACAGCGGAGGCCTCTAGCACCCTGGAACCCGAATCGTCCTATGACATCATGAACCTCTTCGATTCTCGGTACGAATATGCCTGGGCCTCGAACCATTTGGCGACAGGAGTCACCTTGAGCTTTAAATTCAACGAGCCCCAGTCTGTCAAAAAAATAAAGATATGGAACGGTTATCAAAGGTCGGGAATCCATTGTTATTCCAACAGCCGGGTCAAAACGCTGCAGGTGATCGCTGACGGGGAGAATATCGGAATCCTTTCCCTAAATGATGTCATGGGGTTCCAGGTATTGGACATGCCGAAAATCGTCACCGTCAAGAAACTGGACCTGGTTTGTACGGAAGCTTATATGGGAAAAAGCTACAAAGATCTCTGCATCAGCGAATTGAGATTTTCCAACGGCAAAGACTGGTTCCTGCTGAATCCCATGCCCCGGGCCATGACGATCGCGGCGAGCAACCATCAACAATTTCAAAAGGCGGGGCTGGATGAAATTTTGAACCAAAGCCTTCTTCAAGTGGTAAAAGTAAATGACGATAACGAGGAACATTGGGGATTGAGGTTCAGGCCAGACGGGAGTTTTTTCTTGAATTCGGTCCAGTATGGCGGGGATACGGTCCAGAGCATGCAATATGTGCTTGGAAACTATGAGATAAAATCGATCGAAAAGGGCATGATCCATCTGAGAATTTTCGGACTATTAAAAGTTCCGCCCGAGGAAGATTACGGGGAAATGGATTGTAACGGTTGCGGCCACGACTGTAACGGGAACTCTCAAGTGGACGCTGGAATCTCCATTTTCCAAGATTTGATTTCCATCCAAAAGGCAGGGGATGCTTTCGTGATCAAGCACACGAAGGGGACCCAGAAAATTAATTTTGGAACATTGAGGATGACCTTTGAGGAATAAACTCTGGTTTTTAACGCTTTTGTTGGCCTGCGGAATCGCTTGGGGTCAGGAAGATATCACATCCCTCGCCGCCGCTGGTGGGGAACCTGTTACCGTCAAACTTTTCTGGAGCTACGACACCCTGCCCAAGGAAATGAAGGTTTTCGAGCTGAAAAAAGGCGAGAAAAAGAAACTTTGGGACACGGACGTGGTGAAAGAAGCGAAGCTTCTGCCGGTGGGAAGTCCGATTCTGGATGACACCCTGTTCATCAAAACGGGCCAGAACAAAAGATTCGTACTGGTTTTTAAGAACACTACCAACCAAACTCTCAATTTTTTTGCGGCCCCCCACAAAATGATGCCTGAAGCTAACGCCTTGGGTTATAAATTCAAATGCCTTTGCATCAACCGGGTCTATGAAGTCCAGCCAGGGGCCTATTGGTACCGGGTCGTGGAATTAAGGGTTTCCCCACAGGTTTCGGGAAACTACCTCGAAATCACCCATTCGCTATTAGGAGTGACGGTTGAAAAAACCAAGGGGTTGAAATATCAAAAAATGGTCCCAATGGATATGGACCACGAAATGTAGGCGAGGCTAGAAACCCTCGTCGGGATAGGCTTCCTGGTCGCTGGCGGGTTTCTTCTCGGTCCCCTCGGGAGCCGGCGCTTCCTCGGCGCCAGGCGTAGTTACTGCTGTCGGAGCGGCTTTCACCATGGGCTGGGCTTCCGTCTCCAAAATATCCCCACCGGCTGGTTGTGAACTCGTCGTTCCGGTATTGTCCTCGCCGATATTCCCACTTCCGGTTCCCGAATGCAGGGTACAGGTTTTGGTAGGGGCCGTTTCCTTTTTGAAAATCTCATCCCTCGTGCGGGGACAGCGGGCGCTGGCCAAAAGCCCCGAATCCAGGCAGATTCTCTTTCTCACGAAATCCGCGTCCGAACCCTTGGGGGGTTCGAAGTCCTTTGCGGGTTTTCCCTCCGTGGCGGCCTTCATGAATTCAGCCCAAATGGGAGCGGCGGTTTCCCCGCCCGTCTGTTTTTTCCCCAAGCTCTGGCGTTCGTCATAGCCCACCCAAACGCCGCAAGTCAGGTCGGGCACGAAACCGATAAACCAGGCGTCGATGTTGTCGTTGGTAGTACCCGTTTTTCCGGCGGCCGGATAGGTGAATCCCAGGCGGCGGATAATTCGGCCCGTCCCATGATCAATAACGTCCTTCATCGTATTCGCCATGATATAGGCCACGTGGGGGTCGAGAACTTCCTGCCCAACGGGGGCGTTATTCTCCAGAACATGGCCAGAGGAGTCTTTCACCGAAAGGATGCCAAAAGGCTCCACCCGGACACCCTGATTGGCGAAGGCCGAAAAGGCCCTTACCATTTCTTCCAAGGTAACTTCGGAAGTGCCCAGCCCCAAGGAAAGGTTGGGAGTGATTTTCGAAGTGAATCCCAGGCGGCGGGCCATGCTCACGACGGGTTGGATACCCAGTTTTTCCAGGAGCTTCACGGTGACCACGTTGATGGAATACATCAAGGCCGTATGTAGGGTGGTTGGGCCCTTGAATTTGGAAGAAAAGTTCACGGGGCGCCAAGGCTTGCCCGTGATGGGATCGGGATAAACCACCGGCGAATCGAGGAAAACATCGGCCATGGTGTAGCCGTTCTCGATGGCCGCCGCGTAGATGATGGGTTTGAAGGAGGAGCCGGGCTGGCGGTGGGCTTGGATGGCCCGGTTGAAGACGCTCTTGCGATAGTCGATGCCCCCAATCATGGACCGGATGGCGCCGGTATGGGGGTCGATGGCCAAAAGGGCCCCTTGGATGACCTGGGTGACGGGTATGTTGGTAAGGCGGCTTTTTCGAGCCAGGATTTCCGCGTTCTCGAGGCCCTTGGCCAGGGCCCGCTGGGCGGCTTCCTGGAGTTTTATATCCAGGGTGGTGTAAACCGAAAGCCCGCCCTTATAGACGGCGTTGGAACCGTAACGCGATTCCAATTGTTGACGGACATATTCCACGAAGTAGGGTGCGTTCTGGACCTCGATTTTTTTGAGCTCAATGGGAATGTTCCTAGCTTCAGTGGCTTCCTGCTGGGTGATAAAGTTGTTGGAGACCATTCGATCCAAAACCGTATTGCGGCGCTTCAGAGTGTCTAATGGGTTCTTGTAGGGATCGAAGTTGTTGGGGGCCTTGGGAAGGCCAGCCAGCGTAGCGCATTCGGGAAGGTTGAGTTCCTCGACATGTTTTCCAAAATAGGTTCGGGCGGCCGATTCGGCCCCGTATGAACCTTCCCCAAAGTAAATTTCGTTGAAATACATCTCAAGGATTTGCTTTTTCGTGTAATTCCGCTCGATTTGGAGGGAGAGTAAAGCTTCACGGATTTTACGGGTAATAGTTCTTTCACGGGTGAGGAACAGGTTCCGAGCCAATTGCTGGGTGATAGTGCTGGCACCTTGGGTTACGCTCCCGTGCATGATATTACTGACGAAAGCCCGGATAATGCCGATTGGATCAATGCCAATGTGTTTATAAAAACGCTCGTCCTCGGTGGCGATAACAGCGTTTTGGAGGGTGAGTGGAATTTTATCCAACGGAACGATGGTGCGTTGTTCAATCCAGAGTTGGCTGATGAGTTCGCCATTAACGTCGAAAACGCGGGTAGCTTCGGAAGGCTTGAACTCGTTGAGGTTGGTGATGTCCGGCAAATCCTGAAGCTGGGCATAAAGCACCCCGCCGAGAACGCCGACCAGCGCGAAACCGAGGGCGAAGGCGACCTTCAGAAAAGTCAGGAATGAGCTTTTGGCTTTTTCGATCGGCAAACTTAATCCTTTACTCAAAAACATTGATGGAAACCCCACGATTCCTTACGGAATCTTTGAGGCGACAGCAGGCCAAAAATAAATTCGGCCTGCTGTTGAGCGGCTCATTATAGCCAGCCTTCCCACTTTTCAACAGCCCGTAACTCCGTGTTTTGTTATTATGTGGCCTATGAAAATTCAGTTTTCTAAAACACCCGAACAACAAATAGAAGAACTCCTGAAGGGAACCGCTGAGGTTATTTCCAAGCATGAGTTGCTGGATAAACTGAAGGAATCCCACAAGGAAGGCAGGCCCCTGAAAGTGAAGTGGGGCGCCGATCCTTCCGCCCCCGACATTCACTTGGGGCACACGGTTGTCTTGCGCAAGCTCAGGCAGTTCCAGGACCTGGGACACACGGTTCAATTCTTGATCGGCGACTTTACCGCCATGATCGGTGATCCCACCGGCAAATCCGTCACCCGCAAACCCCTCACGAAAGAAGAAGTGGATGTCAACGCTAAGACTTATCTGGAGCAGGTTTTCAAGGTTCTGGACAAGGCCAAGACCGAGGTGCTTTACAACAGCCAATGGTGCCGGCCCATGGCCTTTGAGGATGTTATCCGCCTGGCATCCCAATATACGGTTGCCCGCATTCTTGAGCGCGATGACTTCACCAACCGCATGAAGGAACAAAAACCCGTCAGCCTGCACGAGCTCTTGTACCCGCTGATCCAGGGATATGATTCGGTGGTCATGAAGTCGGACGTTGAAATGTGTGGAACGGATCAGAAATTCAACTGTCTGGTGGGCCGGGCCCTTCAAGAGGAGGCGGGCCAAAAACCAGAAGTGATTTTGGCCATGCCTATCCTGGAAGGTTTGGATGGCGTTAAGAAAATGTCCAAGAGCCTGGGGAACTATGTGGGAGTAACGGACGTGCCGAACGATATGTTTGCCAAGCTCATGAGCATTTCAGATGACTTGATGTGGCGCTATTACGAACTTCTCTCCGATTCGCCACAGGAGGCCTGGCGAGACAAGAAGAAAAAAGTTGAGGGCGGCGGGTATCATCCCAAACAAGCTAAACAGGAACTGGCCAAGGAAATCACGGAACGATTCTATGGTCCGGACAAAGCCAAGGAGGCCTGGGACTACTTTGAAAATCGTCACAATCTGGATCAATCGGTTGATTACGAAAAAAAGAAAGTGCCTCCAGGGGCCCATAAGGCGGCCGATTTCATGCTGATGGTCGGCATTTCCAAAACCAAAAGCGACGCTAAGCGTTTGATCGAACAGGGTGCGGTGGAATGGGTAAATGGAAAACAGGAAAAACGAAAGATCGTCTCTTTTAATGAATTGGTCGAAATTGCAGATGGCGAAACGGGACTTATCCGCTCGGGTAAAATTTTCCTGAAAATCGTCACTAGTTAAGCGAAATTTAACCATTCTTTCCTGAATCAGACTCCCATTTTTGTAGCCTTCTTCCCTTGGGCTAAGTTATAATTCCAACCAACAAAGGTTCGTTTTCTTGTGAAGTTCCGCAAGAAACCGGCCTTTTGTCGTTTTAGGGCACAATTTTTGGGTGGAAAACCCCTGCTTTTTTGAACTTACGATTCCCGTGAAACCCGATTAAGTAGATAAAACGAAAAAAAATTAAATTAATTTTAAGTAACTTTCATGAGGATGGACGATGAGCGGTCATAGTAAATGGGCGAAGGTCAAACGCTATAAAGGAGCCTTGGACCAGAAGCGGGGACAGGTTTTTTCCCGCCTTTCCAAGGAAATCCAATTGGCGGCCAAGTCCGGTGGCGACCCTGACACCAACTTAAAATTGAGAACTATCCTTTTAAAGGCAAAAGAAGTGAGCATGCCCGCCGACACCGTCAAGCGGGCCATTAATAAGGGGACAGGCGCGGAAGCCTCCGCTGCTTTAGAAGAATATCTTTACGAAGGTTATGGGCCATCAGGCGTCGCCCTATTGGTTCAAGTGGTCACGGAAAGCCGTAACCGGGCGGCCGCCGACATTCGGTCTATCTTTTCAAAGCACAATGGCAACATGGCGGAGTCGGGTTCGGTTTCCTTTCTCTTCGATCACAAAGGATTGATCATCGTTAAAAAAAGCGTTATCGGCGAGGACGATCTGATGGGGCTGGTCCTGGACGCCGGCGCGGACGATTTAAAAACCGATAAGACGGATGTTTATGAAGTGATCACTTCCCCTGAGACCTTTGAAAAGGTAAAGAAGGCCCTGGAGGATAAAAAAATTGCCATGGATAGCGCCGAGGTCACCATGATTCCGAAAACCACTATTCCCCTAGATGAAAAAAAGGCCGGTGGAGTGTTAAGCCTTTATGACGCCTTGGATGAATATGAAGACGTGCAGAATGTTTACGCGAATTTCGAGATAAGTGATGAAATCATGGCGAAGCTTGAAAAGTAACCTTCCTTCGTCAAAAGAAAGAGTTGTGTTGGGCATTGACCCGGGCTTGGCCCGGATGGGTTATGGAGTGGTGGTTCAGCAAGGCAGCCGGATGACGGCGGGTGAATACGGCACGGTGACCACTGAAGCCCACACGGCCTTGGAAAAAAGGCTGGTCGTCCTTTTTGAGAAGTTGGGGCTGATTTTAAAAAAGGTGAAGCCCGAAGTTGTGGCCATGGAAGAATTGTTTTTCACCCGCAATGTGAAGACCGGCATCGCGGTGGGGCAGGCCCGGGGGGTGGCACTTTTGGCCTGCGGGTTGGCGGGGGTCCCCGTTTATGAGTACCGCCCGATGGAAATCAAGCAGGCCGTGGCGGGTCATGGAAACGCGGATAAGGAACAAGTTCAAAGGATGGTGAAGTTGCTGTTGGGGCTCAAGGAAGTCCCCAAACCCGATGACACGGCGGATGCCTTGGCGATCGCCATCACGCATACGCAATGCTCGGGAACCCAGTTGTCGGAAGCCATAAAAAAGCTTTCCCGAAATTCGGTTGAATCAAGGTTTTTGAAACGATAGGAGACTTATGTCCATGAAATGCAAGAATTGCCGCAACAAACTTTTTGAGAGCGCCAGATACTGCCCGGAATGCGGCTACCCGGCGGACGAGAAATTCAACGTCACAGCTGAGGATTTTCTGAAGGATACGGTGAACAAGGGCAAGACGGAAAAGTTGAGCCCGGACAGCAGCCAGCCCCTGACCCTCCTGGAACACCAGGGCCATGAGTACCTTTGGGATGAGGAAAATCTTGGCGTTTGGATCGATAAAAGCGTGATTGAGGCGATTGACCGGGAAGCGGCCCAAGTTGTGTTTGAGAACTTGAACGAGGAAGACCAAAAATATTTCAATCAAGCGAAGGAACATATCAAGCTAAAGGCTTCGGGGATGACCAGCCCGGTCTCGGATAATGAATTGGACGAGCACCATTACAAGGCTTTGGTGATCGACGAGGATTTTGAGAGCAAGGGCATTTGGCTGGATCAAAGCGTGATTTCTTTCTGGTACGCGGCCACTCAAAACAAGGAAGCCCCGGCCCTGACCCAGGTTGAGGAATTGCTCCATATCCTGGTCCACCTTAAGTTTTTGGAAGACTAACTCAAACATTGATTTGAGGTGAAGCTTTGATCGCTTTTTTGCAGGGCGTGTTAACCGCCAAATTTCATGACCGGGTGGAAATGGACGTGAATGGCGTGGGTTATGAAGTTTACGTTTCCCAGAAAACCCTGCAAGCCGTTCCGTCGGCGGGAAAAAACGTTCTTTTAAAGACTTATCTCCATGTTCGTGAGGATCTGCTCCAGCTTTTTGGTTTCTTGAAAGATTCGGAAAGGCAGGCTTTCTTGATGGGCCTGTCGGTATCGGGCGTGGGTCCCAAAGCGGCTATGAATATCCTTTCCACCTTCACACCTGACGCTTTTTACCAAGCCGTCCTTCATAACGATTTGACTGCTTTACGGTCCATTCCGGGAATCGGCCAGAAAACCGCCCAGCACCTGGTTTTGGAATTGAGGGATAAAGTAACCAAATTGGTGGGCGGCGGGGTACTATCGGAGGAAAGCGTTTTTAACGTTGAATCAAAGAACATTTCGGACTCCATCCAAGCCATGATGACCCTGGGATACTCGGTGGTAGAGTCCCGCCGGGCGGTTTTAACGACGGTACAATCCCTGGGGGATAAATCAACAGTTGAAGAAATTTTGAAATCTAGCTTAAAATCTATCGCCGCTCCTTAACCGTGGCGATGTTTTCAGGAGAGAACGGATGAAAAATTTTAGTTTGCCCCGCTTGGCGGTCGTACTGTGGTTTTTGAATTATTCCATCTTTTCCCTTTTCAGCTATATGTGGGGGAATGGACGGCATGCGATCATGGATTTCACGGTTTACGCCACGGTCTGGGTGGCGCTGGAATTGATCTGCCTGGGTTTGATTGAAGACGTGGCTTAAAGTTCGTTTGAAAAACGACAAGAGTAATGATCTTGCCGGCCGCTCTCGGTTTTTTGGCACAGATCATTGAAACCTTTTAGTGGTATGAGCCGTCGAAAAGAAGATCCGTTTTTTTTTATTCAGCTTTACTTTCAAAGGAGACTTCGATGAAAAGAATTTTCAGTTTGATGGCCGTACTTTTATTGTCCCAAGCCTCGCTGGCTTTCGCGGCGGTGGTGGAGGATTGGACCGGAATAGCGCCGGGGAACACCGGAACTTATCAGGACAGCACGGGGTCGAAAATCGACTTTGTGGCTGACGCGGGTCCGAAAGGCGGGCAGAAGGCTCTGAAACTCACCGCGAACAAGGCCGCCAACGGATATTGCGGGGTCTATCACACCACAACTCTGGATCTTTCCAAGTCAGGTTCCTTTAAGTTCATGGCAAAGTCCACTGTGGCTGGCGACATTCAAATGGCCATCGTTGACGCTTTCAATGTCCAATATGTCGCGAAATTTCCCGTTACCACCGCATGGGCGGAAGTTGAAGTGCCTTTCGCGTCTTTCATCAAGGATCCTTATTACACTCCGCCCACAGCCATCGCAGGACATCCGATGGATTTAAGCAAATGCCAGAACCTTAATTTTTCGCCCCAGATGGATGGCACGTCCGTAGTCCTGATCGGACCTGTTGAAGCCGCTGGCACGGCCACGGCTTCCACCTCTACCGCCGCTTCCTCGACCGCGGCTTCTTCCTCCGCTCCTGCCGCCTCATCCGCTTCTTCGGGACCCGGCGCCGCCGTTCTTGATTGTACCGGGCTGGATTCCAAAGCCGCCGGTACCTTTCAAGACAGCCAGGGTTCCAGCTTCACTTTCGCGGTTAAGGACAATCCCAACAAAAAAGGGAAGCAATACCTGACCATTACTTACGAGCTCAAGCAGGGTGGTTACTGTGGGATGTGGTGCCGGGCCGGTGGTTCGGATTGGAAAGGCGCCGATTTGTCATCGGCCAAGACTATCAACGTCACCATTTACTCCAAGGAGCCTGTCGTGTTAGGGCTTGCTTTGAAGGACAAAGGTAATAACCAATATGTGGCCGAAACCCCCGCCACAAAAGGAAATAAGTGGGAAACCGTGTCCGTTCCATTGGATGGCTTTAAATTGGATCCTTATTACACGCCCCCAGACGCCGTGAAGGGCGCGCCCAAGGATTTCAGCAAGGTAACCACCTTCAACATTCAGCCCAAGACGGTTGGAAAGTTTACTGTCGCCGTGGATGGGATCGTCGGCAAGTAATTTTACCTTTTAAAACAGTTGTTTTGATCCCCGGGTTTCGCAAGAAATTCGGGGATTTTTTTTATGGTCCTTCTCGATTGACGGTGGCCTCCTAGGTGGTTAAACTTCCACCTCGTCTTTTCAACTCAAGTGCTGGGGCTAAGTCCCTTAATGGACTTGGCATTCCCAAGTCTTGCACTTCGGTTTGTGACCTCGGTGCTGGGGTAGCTCAGTTGGTAGAGCAGCTGTTTCGTAAACAGCAGGTCGCCGGTCCGATCCCGGTCCCCAGCTCCATTTTTGCTCTGAGAAGCCCGCTAAATACCCCCTTTCCCGGTCTTTTCCTTGACAAAGGTACCCCACATTTTTAAAATCCATCCTCTTCATTGGGGCAAGACCCCTTAAGAGCTTAGAGGAGGCATTGTGTCCGTTAAGATTCGATTGAAACGCATTGGAAGCAGCAAGAAGCCCTATTACCGTATTATCGTCCTGGACGCCCGTCATTCCGGCAAAGGGCGCAACGTGCAAAACCTTGGGACCTACGATCCTCGGGCCAAAGAAAACCAAGTTTTGAATTTCAATAAAGAAGCGGCCACGGAATGGGTCAAAAAAGGCGCCATCGCATCCGGCGCGGTTCTGGGTCTTCTTAAAAAAGCGGGCGTGAAGGTTTAATAACGGCAGTTAACAGTTCGCAGTTGGCAGCCGACCGAACCCCTGACAACTAGACAACTATAAAGAAGGTTAAGAAT
>Ga0206987_1127_pt1 | contig 14838 bp, 12 predicted proteins | sample Alteio_BWMinCont_11_FD_153281 | JGI IMG/M metagenome (GOLD analysis project Ga0206987, IMG submission 153281) | Enriched cells from forest soil in Barre Woods Harvard Forest LTER site, Petersham, Massachusetts, United States -... | ecosystem: Environmental > Terrestrial > Soil > Temperate forest >... | reverse complement strand
TCGCGACACGTCGTTCTCCCCTTTTTTCCCCTAAGAACAGTATACGAATCCGTTTAAAATCCGCTCAAGTATTTCTTTATTAAAAAGGTCGAGTTTTTGACGAAAGACGAGACAATGCGTCTTGCTCTGAAACGAATTTTTGAGGCTGAAGGTTACCGTGTGCTCGTCGCGGCAGATGGGACTCAACTTTCAGCTGTGCTAGACGAATCTCCATTAGAATTAATTGTGCTTGATATAGGACTTCCGTGGATAAATGGTTTTGAGCTGTGCAAGCTTCTAAAAGAAAACGATGACTTAAAAAAAATCCCCCTCGTTTTCATATCGGCAAAAACAAGTGAACTTGACGTTCGTCGCGGGTTTGAAGTTGGTGCGGATGATTATATAAAAAAGCCTTTTAATATCGATGAAGTGAAAAATACGGTCAGGACTCTTTTAAAGTTGAGATGAACTTCCTTGAAACAGACTCATTCTAAAACGCAACCACCTACTGGGTAGTTTACGCTAAATTCTGCCGTCAGGGGGCCAATAAACCTGTGATCCGAAGATTGAACGAGGGTTGCATAGAGAATTCCGCCAAAAAAGATTCTTACCATTCCCTGTCCTAAATGATTTTTCTCTACCCAGGCGGAAAAGTCTTTTTCTACATGTCCTGTATTTGTCTCAAGAATCATGTTGACTATTAGCTCCCTTCCCTTTTTCAAGCGGAACGACGGCACTTTCACTTCTTTTGTGGGTAAATAAGGTTGCTCGCCAAAACCCAAATCTGAGGATTTATTCATACCGCAGTTGAGAACCCAAGACTTAGATTCTAACGTTTGAATGACTTCGGGAATTACGTCAGCAAAGAGAGAAGAAGAAAAAAAGCAAAGACCAACGATTAACATTAACTTCATAAAAATTCCTTCTGTGAAACCGATAAATTACGTGAGTTAGCGATGCAAGGGCGATGCCATGCACGCGAAAAATTTAGATCTCAAAAAATGCGAAGATCTCAAAAAATAATGTGACGTTTTTTGTTGAACTGATAAAAGGTTCCCATAATGGGTTCGTTGAAATTCTTTAAGAGGCCCGCGGAACGCCTTTCCTGGTGTACTTCTTGCAGCGGCCCTGCTTGGGAGGAAAATTCGTGAAGAATTTATCGCTTTTTCTTTTTGCCAAAAATTGGCGGTTTTTTTTGAGCTGGTGGGGGGCTTTCGGTTACATAAGTGCTTCGATGGCTGCTGCGACTGCTACCTCCCCTGGAATTGATTCTGGGCTGACGGTGCTGTCATCTCCCAATCCAGTAGGAGAAGCTAGTGCTCTCGAACCTTATTGTCTCTCAGCGATGAGGTCCCTTTTTGAAAAAGAAGGCTTGATCTTTCAAGGCCAAGCTATGTTCCGAGTCGCGCGTCAAGTTGAGGCCTTTACTGATCTCGGCTTAAATCGAATCTTTATTCAAGGAGAGACAGGAACAGGAAAGGATAAAATCGCAGAGCTGATTTACAAGCGAAGCGTAAAATTACGCGGACTTCAAGGTCATTTCAACAAATTCGTAGCGAACCACGCACCCGATGAGTTAGCCGCGACTGAACTGTTTGGCCATAAAAGAGGTTCCTTTACAGGAGCCGTCTACGACAGAGTGGGAGCAGTAGAGGATTCCCAAAATGGGGTCCTATTCGTGGATGAGGTTCAGGATTTAAGTCCCAAACTTCAAAGTATGCTCCTTCAGCTCGTGCAATCCGGAGAATATACAGTAGTTGGTACCAACGCTAAAAAAAAATCAAATGCAATTATCGTTGCCGCATCAAACCAAGATCTACTGAATTATGTAAACAAGGGGAAGTTTAGGGCGGATCTTTATTACCGCCTCGTTAATGGCGGGAAAATCGTTGTGCCTCCTTTAAGAGAGCGAAAAGAAGATATTCCCGATCTAGCAAGATTTATTGTTGAAAGGTTCAATGGAGAGCACGGCACCAATTTCAGAGTCGACAGTAGTTTTATAAGTGTGCTCATGACTTCCAATTGGCCAGGAAATATTAGGGAATTGGAGGGGGTCGTTACATCTACACTCGTAAACGTTTTTTCAGAGCAAAGAAATGGCTCCGCGGTTGTTAGACAAACAGACTTACCACCTGACTTTAATTCTGCCAAAACGAATGATGTTGCATCCGCATCGGGTATTAAGGCGACGTTACCTTTTGCTATACATATGCAAAGTATCGAAGCAGAGCTGATAAAAAATGCTTTGTTAAATGCACGTGGAAATCAATCGCTAGCCGCAAAACGCTTGGGCTTGAAGCGAAGCACGCTCGTTTCAAAGATTCGAGTCTTAACCCTTGCTGGTTTCGATTTTCCTTATACAAGTTTAGATAATGAAGATGGTAACAAAGATGAGATAGAGTAAAATTCATTTTTTTGGCACTGATTACGGCATCGGACTCCCGCCTGCGTAAAAACCACGGGGAGACACAGTGATGGACTCGGCAAACAATGGGAAACAAATATCACCTGTCTAAATTTCAGACGATTTTAAAATTTCGTAGATCTTTCGACAAGTAAGAAAGACGACTGTCACTTTTTAGTCGATCTAATGGCTAAAGATTGTTCACATTGAAACTCTCATTGGCTCAAATATTCATAACAGAGTTGGCACTTTCTTTGCGATAGCTTCCTGCATTGGGTAACTAAGAAAGCGGGGGTCGGACGATGTTTCAGTCTTTATTTAGGAAAAAATCCAACAAACTAATCGAATCGGCAATTGTCTTCGTAACGTTTATTGCGTTTTCGGCAGCATTTGCAAATCTCAAGGGGATGCCTATATTTTTGAACCAAGGAGTTTCATATGACAACGCCTCAGGTGAACCTCCAATTTCAGCTGAACTAAAAAGTGCATTCAACGCCGCTGAGAAGACTTTGTCAAAAGACGAGGAAGTCATAAATTACATCGCAGACCATAAACTTGCCGATATTAATGACAGCATTTCTTATGGAAAAAGCGCACGCGATCTTCTCTCTCGAATCGATGATTTGCGCCACGATTTAAGACCTCACGTCCTCGAAGTTGAAAAAGAAATTAGTGAAATAGATGCGTCGTTGAGTGAAAAATCCCTTTCAATTGGTTTAAGCTCAAACAACGAACACTTAGGTCAACACGTTATTCCTTTATCTGAAGGACTCCTCGGCGAATATGGACCAACGGGGTATCATAACGGTATTTTCGTGTCTGAAGAAAAAGACCGATTCGGATACCTTCCTTTGACTTTAGGTGTTTCCCCCCAAGAGGTTCCGAAGATCCAAAAAGAATTTGATCGATTGCGCGCCGGCAATCAATATTCTTTAGGAGTTGAATTGGCACACGCGAGTTTTCTTCACAACTTTTATCGGTATTGTAAAAAATTCGACTCCTCTGTTTCGTGCCTTCATCCTGATTTAAGCAAAGTTCAACAAGTAGACGAATGGTACGCATCAGTTCGGAAGACGGTAGCACTATTAAAAGGAAAAAAGAAAAAACTAATATCGCTTCAAAATATCGCTCTTAAACTTGATCTCGTGAAAGAAAGACTTTCTCAAAAACTTGCGGAATTAGCTAAGATCTAGGTCCAACGTCCCGGTGAGTAAACGACTTACTCATTTTGCGCCTCCCATTCCGGGAGGCGCTTTTTTTTAAGAACCCAGCGGCGGGACCTTTAGGCAACGGACCTCGTGCCCCTTCGAACTTTGTTTTAAAATAGGATCTTTTTCTGCACACATGCTTTCTGCAATGGGACATCTTGGATTGAAATGACACGCTTTTGGAGGATTCACGGGACTTGGAACGTCGCCGACCAGAATTATCCGGGCTTTCCTCTTTGGTCCCACCTTTGGAACAGGAATCGCAGAAAGAAGCGCCTGCGTATAGGGATGCTGCGGATTTTTATAAAGATCATCCGAAGATGACATTTCGACAATTCTTCCCAAATACATAACAGCCACTCGCGTGCTTATATGTTCCACCACCTTAAGATCGTGAGCTATGAACAGGTAAGTGAGGCCAAGTTTCTGCTGCAAATCCATAAGGAGGTTAATCACCTGGGCTTGTATGGAGACATCCAAGGCCGAAACAGGCTCATCACAAACAATAAGCTCAGGATCGACAGCCAAAGCCCGTGCGATTCCAATTCTTTGCCTTTGCCCACCAGAAAACTCATGTGGATAGCGGTCCGCAGCCTCTCTTCTCAATCCAACTAATTCCAGGAGTTGAAAAACACGATCGTCTCGTTCTTTTTTGTTCGGGAATAGTTTATGAATTTGCAGGGGCTCAGAAATGATACTTCGGATTGTCATACGAGGATTTAAGCTTGCGTATGGATCCTGAAAAATGATCTGCATGCGGCGACGTAATGCTCGAAGCCCTTCGCCTTTGAGAGTTGTGATATCTTGGCCATCGAAAATAATTTTTCCCGAAGAGGCGTCGAGAAGTCGAATGATACAACGACCCAGCGTCGACTTCCCACATCCTGATTCGCCAACGAGACCGAGTGTCTCTCCTTTGTTAATGAAAAAACTAACTTTCGTGACGGCCTTAACGCTTCCGATTTCCTTCGCGAATACTCCCCCTTTTATGGGGAACTCTTTCGTTAATCCTTGGAGCTCAACAAGCGGATTCATTTTGTTACACCGTCTGAATTCACAGGATGGTAGCAGGCAACGAGGTGATTCCCCTTAAGTGGTTCAAGCGGGGGATGTCTCTCCAAACAAAGTGCCGAAGAATATTTGCATCGATCATGAAACCGGCAACCTTGAGGAAGGTTAGCTAAATTTGGAACGATTCCGGGAATCGTCTCAAGCTTCTTTCTTCTTTGGCCGAATTCGAAGTGTGGAACAGAATTAAGAAGGCCTTGTGTGTAGGGATGTTTCGTAGAATTGAAGATCTCATCGGCTGTCCCATATTCAACGATTTTCCCGGCATACATAACCGCGACGGTTGAACACGTCTCGGCAATCACCCCGAGGTCATGAGTGATTAAAATCATAGCGGTGTTGAATTCTTTTTGGAGTTTCTTAATAAGTTCCAAAATTTGTGCTTGGATCGTAACATCAAGTGCCGTTGTTGGTTCATCGGCAATCAGAAGTTTTGGATTGCAACTCAGCGCCATGGCAATCATAACCCTTTGTCTCATCCCTCCTGAAAGCTGATGAGGGTAGTCGCTGACTCTGCTCTCTGGAGAAGCGATGCCAACAAGCTCTAACATTTCTATAACTCGATTCCTGATTTGCTTTCGAGTGAGTGTTTTTTGGTGTGTCGAGATTGCCTCCTCGATTTGATTGCCGATAGTGAACACGGGATTAAGGGATGTCATCGGTTCTTGAAAAATCATACTGATTTGATTGCCACGAACGGATCGCATTTCTTTTTCAGTCAGTTTTAAAAGATCTGTTCCTTTAAAAAGAATTTCGCCCGATTCGATTGTGCCTGGAGGATTTGGAATGAGTCGCATTATAGAAAGTGAGGTTACCGACTTGCCACAACCTGATTCCCCTACAATGCCAAGAGTTTGGCCTTCGTTGACTTGAAAACTGACTCCATCGATAGCCTTAAAGGTTCCTTCTCTCGTCTCAAATCGAGTCGTAAGGTTTTTGACCTCGATAAGAACACTCAATCTTTTATTTCTCCAAATAAGTAACTGATGGCGCAGGAAACCATAACTTCCCGTCTCGTCAGGATGCCCTTATCGATCAAGGCATTTGCCAAGGACTCAAATAACATATTAGGTGTTAATTTTGGATAGACTGTCTCAAGCCTTTTGAGACTGACCTCTTGGAGTTCTTTGTAAAGAACCTCTCTACTATATGTATCGCGATTAAAGATTTTTGCGTCCGAACCAGAAAGTTCTAATTTTGCTAAAATCTCTTCTTTGAACTTCGAAACATTTTCACCGATGTAAAAAATCGTACGTGTAGCAGATCGTGACGAAGAACTAAACCCTTCGATATCTATTTCGGATCGAGCAATGGTTTTCGTTAGTTCTTTCACTCGCGTCTTTTCATTTTGTGAAGCGAAGGCGATTTCTTCTTCATATCCTCCTGGTCTAATGAGGACGACTTTTTCATCAGTGGGGCTGACATTTGTTCCTTCAAGAACAATTTCCTTCCCCTTTTCACCGAAATGACTTTTTACAGCTTGTCTGAAATCGGGGAGTGAAATCAACACAGGGATGATTCGCATTTGAGATGATTTTTTAATCGTTTCGATAGCTTCAGAATTGAGAGGATCGACCATCCCAAGAACAAGAGATTTTCCTTCACCCATCAGGCGCACTTCAATCGGAAAAATAAAATTAACCAACAGAAGATTTGTTGGAACAAGAGACAGGATATCAGGACGGATTTTCCTATTGCCTATAATCGTGGCTCGAGTTCCAAAGGAACTGGCTAGAAACTTCTCAAAAACCTTGAACGTCAAATGCCCGGCGTCGAGAAGACCTACGATAAGACTTGGAGAATTTTTTTTCGAAGCCTTCTCCATGGCGTCCGCGAGTTGTTCCTCTGTTAAAACCTTGGCAGCAGCAAGCGCTTCACCTAATTTTTTTTGTTGCTCGTTGATCATTTCGTGTTCCTTAGTTTAGGGTCAAGAGCTTCCCTCAATGCATCTGTAAAAATATTAAAGGAGAGTACGAGAAAAAACATAGCAACTGTCGCCGCGACCAACTGCCACCAAACTCCCCTTGCAAGTTCCAACTTCGCGTCGTCAATCATCACTCCCCAACTCGGTTGACCAGGTTCTACGCCCAATCCCAAATAGCTGAGCACAACTTCAGTCTTTATACCAATAATGAAACGGAGTGAAAAGTTGATAAGAACAATATGAAAAACATTCGGCAAGATATGAACAAACATCCGCCGCGTGTGGCTTGCCCCAAGAGCACTTGCTGCATGAACATAGTCCCGTTCTTTGTGCTTGAGAAATTCGCCTCGGATCAGGCGACAGAGGCCGACCCAAGTTGTAAAGCCAATAGATATATAAACACTAAATAGACCCCGCCCAAGAACAAAGCTTAACGCAATAATTTTCAGAAGATCAGGAATGCTGTCGACGGTCGTATAAAACCAGACCACGACTTCGTCGACAAAACTGCCGAAGTAACCTGCAACAGCACCAAGTACGACCCCAATCGGAATTGCAATGATAGACGTTACAAGTCCAATGGAGATTGCGATGCGCGTTCCTTGGATAGTTCTAAGTAACACGTCTCTTCCGAAAATATCTGTCCCAAGAAAATGTTTGGCAGAGGGTGCCGCGTAGCTATCGGGTCCTATGGCGGCATAATCTGATGCAATAACGCCCAACCATGCCAAGAGCGCGACCAACGAATAAGTACTTATAATGGCAAGGCAAAGTATGGCTAAGCGGTCTTTTCTGAGACGGCGAAAGGCATCCATCCAAAGACCAGCGGATGGAACCTGGGATACGGTCGAAATATTCACCACTTGTTGTGCGTTTGCCATCTGTTATTCCAACTTGACGCGTGGATCAACCCACGCATAGCAGATGTCTGAAATAAGATTGAAGCCGACGTATAATATGGAGCCAATATATGTCATTGCTTTGATGACTGGAAAATCAGAGTTATTTAAAGCCTGAACTGTCATACCACCCAACCCCGGAATACCAAAAAAATTCTCGAGCAACAGGGAGCCGGTATATAGAAACGGGATCTCAAGAACAACGTTTGTGATGATCGGAATCATAGCATTTTTTAGAACGTGTTTAAAAAGTACGAATTTTTCGCTCAAACCTTTTGCTCGAGCCGTGCGCACGTAGTCTTGAAAAACTTCGTCGAGCATAACTGTTCGATAAAGAAGAACGTCAGCTCCAAGACTTACGATGATCCAAATAATTCCTGGAAGAAGAAGATATCGCCATCGAGACACAAGCCCTGAATCGTAACCTGAGATTGGAAAGATCCCTGCTTTATAACTAAGAAAGTATTGGAAGAAAATGATGTAAACAAGCATGCTGATACTTATTCCCGCGAGACAGATAACGACAATCCCTCGATCGATGGCTGTATTTCTGAAAAACATGAGTGCCAAAGAAACGACGATTGAGAGAAGGACAGAAGTAACAAAGGCAGGCACCGTGAGGCTGAGACTTGGTCCGATTCCGTTACTGATCATTTCTCCGATTTGTTGGTTGGTCGACCAACTCCTACCAAAGTCAAATGTTACGCATTGCTTAAGAAAAAATAGATACTGCTGCGCTAAAGGAAGATCGAGCCCCATTTCGTGGGATAAAATTCTAACTTCGGCTTCAGACCCGTGTTTACCCAACTTTTGATAAACGGGGTTTCCTCCTACAAGGTTGAACAAAACAAAAGTAATGAGTGTGACTCCAAAAAGGACAGGAATGACATAAAGAACTCGCCTAATAATATATGACAGCATTCTCTATAATTTCTTCCTCAGCTTTCTTTTAGCTTGAGTATCGATGCGATAATACTTCACGTAGTTTAAAAGGCTCAGATTTCGTTTGTAATTTTTGAACCAACCGTTTGTTAAAACAAATGATTTGCGATGAACGTCATAAATATAGGGACAGTCTTCGACGAGGATGTCTTCCATTTTGTGATAAATGGCATTTCTTTCAGGAGTGTCCGCCATGACGGCGACCTTATCGTAGAGTTTATTAAATTCAGGATTATTGTAGTTTGATTGATTCGGACCGGGGCTCGAATTTGGTCCGTAAAAAAGCTGAAAAAAATTTTCAGCGTCAGGGTAATCTGCGGCCCAAGCAAGTCCGAACATCTGAGCTTTTCGATTTTTAATTTTGTCCACGAATTGGGGCCACGTATTCATACTGATGCGCACTTTGATTCCAATTCTCCCCATTTCTTGCTGAAAGAACTCTGACATTTGGCGCATTGTTGTTCCATCAGGAGTTTCATACACAATTTCTGGAAGACCTATGCCGTCAGGATAGCCGGCTTTCTTCAAAAGTGTTTTCGCAAGTCCAATGTCGTATGTTTTAAGTGAGTTTTTCCGCCCGGGATCGTACCCGACGACACTAGGAGGTACGGGGCCTTGTGCTGAAACCGCGCGGCCGTTGTAGAATTTTTTAATAAGATTTTCTGTGTCAATGGCTGCGGTCATGGCCTGTCGGATGTATTTTCCCTTAGCTCCTCCGACAACTGGATCTTCCATATTAAATCCATCGAACGTCACGTCTTGATCGATGGACTTGTTGAGAACCACCCCTTGATCTTTGAAACCGGCCGTCAATTCATCGTTGACAACACTTGAATCAAAATTGTCTTTCGGAATTTCGACCCAATCAAACTCGCCCTTGCGAAAGTTGAGGAAACGCGGTTGATCCTCGATAATTTCCGTGAAGACAACGCCATCATTGAGTGGAAGTTTTTTCCCCGCATCATCGAGCCTTCCTTCGGTTTTATCTTGAGTTTCGCCGTTTGAAGGATACAGTTCATTTCGATAGTTCGGATTTTTGTCATAAATGAGCCGTGCGTTTCGAGTCCAGCTGCGAAACTTGTAAGGTCCAGTTCCGACTGGATGATTTTGCAGCTCTTGCCCGTAAGTCTCAACGGCTTCATGCGGAAGGACGTAAGACGGCGTCATCGTCAAAACATAGAGAAGCTGCGGGTAAGGCCTTTTGAGGTGAATTTTTAACGTGTATTTATCGACGGCTTCAAAACCATCGATGGGTTTTGCGTAATCGGCCGCACCCCGTTTTACTGCGGCATCACGCCATTCGGTGATACCGTTTACTTTTCCGTCAAAAATCCAAAATCCATCAGAGTGATTTGCCGGATCAGCAAGCCTTTTCCATGAGAATATAAAATCGTCGGCCGTGAGTTCTCTTCCTCTGCCATTCGAGGTCCGAAAACACGGGTCATCGTGGAACAAGACTCCTTTTTTGATTTTGAATTCGTAAGTCTTTAGATCTTTCGAAATGACAGGCATGCCGTCAGCGAGCGATGGTTCGGGCTTTATTGGCCGTTCCAAATAAGAATATTGCATAAGTCCTTCGTAAATCTGTCCCATCGCAACAGCTGAGTAGAGGTCACCCCCTGTCGTCGCAGGATCCAAACCTTTTATGTTTGCTTTGACAGGCTCGTGAACGTAATTTTCAAACTCGTCGGAACTTTCATTTTTTGTACATCCCAGAGGGACAATTACTGAAAACGAAAGACAGACGGTGAAGAGAAAATATCTACGAAGAAAATCGGTCATGGAATCGGATCCTCCCTGAGCGCCGCACCCATTGCCCATGATTTAATAGTTGTCGAGTGAATTTAAAATGTCAAAGTAAAATCATAACTTTACGATGTATACCAGTGTCACTACGGAGGTGCATTTTGGAAAGTGTGGGATCACCCTAAATAAAGTGTTGACGGTTCAACTGGCGGCCAATAAGGTCCGGAAAATAGTTTTACAATTTAATTTTTACTATGAAGGGGACCTTATGAGAAGTAAAAATTCTGCATTAATACGTCTCTCCTTGTCCGCATTGGTCGTCGTTTTGAGTTCTTTTGGAGCCGCAAATGCGAACGCTGGAAAATGCACAGTAGATGTTGTGAGTGGTACTAAATGTCTCGGGAGGGTAATCGGTAAAGGGGCAACGGTATTTGTGAAAGACACCCATCGTGCAGTTCTCAAACCCGCAGCAGTTGGCGTTAAAGAGGCCGCGCTCATGGGTGGAAACGGTACAGTCTGGATTTCGGGCCATGTCTACAAAGGTGGCAAGAAGGCTGTCATAACAGTAGATCACGCCGTGACGAAGAGTGGAGAGGCTTTTTACGAAGACGTCCTTAATCCACTTTACACAGAAGTTCTGGTAAACGGACTTGTCAAAACTGTTATTTATAAAGGTGCCGTAAAACCAACAGTCAAAGTTTCTAAAGGTGCTTTTAGCCTGTTTATAAAACCAGTGGGTCTGGGCGCAGCAAGTGCTGGTAAAACAACTTACTCCGTTTTGATCAAAGGTGGGACCTTTGTCGCTACGAAATTTTGGAAGGGTACCGTAGCAACCGGTAAGTGGCTCTCCACTGAGAACGTTTCTAACCAGCCTGCCACTCAGGAATTGGCGAAATCTTTCACCGGCGAATCCCTCGACACTCATTACGCAGAGGTTGTGGACGAAACCCAGGCTGATGCCGATTTTATCAACAACTCGGGCCTTGAGATTTTAGCCGCGGGTTCATGAAACTGAAATTAGAAATATTGAGAAATTAAAAATAGAATTAAAAAAAAGGCCTCGATAATTCGAGGCCTTTTTTTAACCCACTAATGCGGCCACAGCTCTTGCCAGTCTTGATCTGGTTTACGAGGTGGGATTTTCTCCAAAACCTGCGGCGCGATGTGAATTTCTTCAAGTGCCGTCTCTGAGAGAACTTTTCCACACGCCTGAATGACGGCTTCTGAATCGATATGATGATAACGATAAATAGCCCCAGGAGTTCCACTCTTTGAATGGTGGCGCACGGCTAAGGTCTCCTGCTTGACTCCGACGATACTGCCGATGTTGTCAAGAAGGCCCGGCTCGCCATCGTGAACACTCACGCAAGGCACGCGACGCCCCGCTAAAGTGACGATGTCGGCAGGAACCGCATTTCCATTAAGGTGAGGGATAAGGTGAAGATCTCCGTTGATCCCCAATTTTTGCTTGAGATGAGAATAACCGTTGCTGTGACCAAGACTTCCGATCAATAAATCTGGAGACGAGACCATAATAACGTTAGCGTAAATTCCCTTCTCCAAAAGTTTGTCGCTCGCTTTCAGGGCTTCAGTCCCCATTGTACCCATCGCAAAAATGGTGATCACGTTATCGCCTGGCTCATAACCATCTGCGCCTCTGTAATCAACCAAGTAATATCCTCCGGCTAATACATCCTGGCGGACGGCTTCGAATATTTCGCCTTCGTCGGTATCTCTAAACCGCTGTTGATTTTTTAATCTTTTCAGAAGTTCTCTCTGATCCATGCTTCGGGTTGTGGCACGAATTAAAACACCGGATCGTCCTTCATTTACGTTTTCAAGGTGAAGCCGAACGCTTTCACTGAAAATCCAGTCAAGCTCGATACAAAAAAAAGGCTCCCATGTGACGGTATTTGGAATTTGAAAATCACTTTTCCATCCATGTTGAGCACCTTCAGGAGATAACGAAACACCTGATGGAGTCCCCACACAAATGAAACTAGACCGCCAATAAAGATTGTAAAAAAATTGATCCAGAGCCCGTTTTATGAAGAAATCATAAACGGTCATCAAAGGAATAAAAGGAATTCCTGTAATATCCCGCATTTTTCCGTAACTGCCAACACAAGACATCGCGTTGCCCTCGGCGATCTCGAAACGGAGATGCCGATGAGAGATTTCCTCACCAGGGACAATGTCTGGAGTCGATGTGTCTTTTACATGATATTCAGATTCAAAATCCTCTACGGTTTCGGGACCGAAAACTTTTCCGTCCATTGACGGATTTAAGTTTGTTGAAGTTCCAACATCGGGCGCCATCGTGACGAGAAGCTCAGCCGCTGTTTTCCAGCATCGTTCTTCCTGTGTAAGTGGTTTTTGTTTGTCCCGCAATTTCTTTTCGTCCAAGGGCGTATTTGCGATTCGCGTAAGTTTTGCTGTCAGCTGCCCGAGCATCCATTGGGTATGCGCCAAAGGAATAATCTTTAAATTGATGTTAAGTGAATGAGGGATCGCTCCGAGAGCGTTCATCTCTTCTTTAAAATGAGACGCATTCTTTTTTTGAAGAGAAAACTGTTTTTTAAGTCCTTCATAAAGGAAGGAACCTCTTTCTTTTAAGAAATTTCCTTCGGCTGATTTTTCAGAAAATCGCTCAAAAATATTTTCTGCCGATATCTTTTGTTGATTACGAAGACTCTCAATCTCTTCGTTATCTGGAAGCATACTGTGATTCCCGCTAACGGCCCTGCACTGAAGCCCCCAGCCTTTGACCGTGTGGGCAATGATAAGGGACGGTTGCTTGCGGTCTTGTGTTGATTTTTGCATTGCGCTGATCAGTTCTGAAAAGTCATGACCTCCTAAATCGAGAAGCAAGTCTAGAATTTCTGTCTCTTTAAGCGATTTCAGAAAATCTTTAAGTTTTGGCTCTTTTTTTACCAAGGTATCGGCTATTGCTTTGCCCTCTTTTATTTGAAGGAGGCTTTGGAACTCGTAATCGTCGAAGCCGTTTTCAAGAACGTCTTTGAACAGATCTCCACCTTTTCGTCCGAAGGCGGCAATTCTCTTGCGGCCATGCTGCACTTGTATAACTTCCCATCCATTTGCCTTCGCCGTGCGCTCGATTCGGCGATCGTCCGTGCCGTTCATAATTTTTCGGTTGGTAATGCGTTGCCCGTCGAGCGATTGCCGATTGTAATCAACGATCCAGGTAAGATGGCCGATCTCTCGCTCTGCGGCGTCCGGAATGGCTTCGTACAAAGAACCTTCCCTAAATTCGCTGTCTCCAATAAGCGACCAAAAGTGCGCATTCTCAGGAATCTCGTAGCCGTGTTCTTCCGCGAAACGAAAGGCATGGCCTAGATACGCAGCCATAACGGGCGGAATCCCAACGCTGCCTGACGGAAAAAAATTAAATCTGTCAGGGTCCCACTCAGAGTGGTAACTTTGAAACACGGGCTCCCCATCTTTAGAAAACTTTCGCAGGCCATGCATCGCCTGAACCATCTCGTCGTCTGAAAGCCGTTCCAAACCGCCATGTTTATAAAAACCGCGAAGCAAATAGTTATAAGAGTGATCGGTAGGACTTGCGTGCGGTTTTACTGCGATATGGTCGAACGGACTTTTCACCCACAGATGAAGCGCACCTAAAATATGAAGGGCAGACGCGGAGGCGGCCGGATGCCCCCCGACTTTGGGATCGGAACGATCATGCTCACGTTTGTGATTTGCAATGTCAATCATCTGCATCGCGTAATAATGAGCGCGGCGAGCTATATTTTCCAAAATATCCAAAGTAGCATTATCAGGTTTCTGATTTTTCATTTCCGTCCTATTCTTAAATCCAGTTACTCAACAAATAAGTTTTTTCTCATCCTGGCGAAAGTTACTCTATTTTAACTTTATTTGTCGAGTCTACAGAGCCAAATTTTTGACCTATGAGGAGCGCCCGTGAAAAAATTAACAAAACTACAATTAAAGGAAAGAATCGACCTCGCAAAAAATGCTGTCCCCTGTGAGTTCGTCTTGCGCGGCGGTGTATGGCTAGATGTTTTCTCGGGCCAGTGGTGCGATGGAGACATCGCCATCCATGAGGGAATCATCGTCGGTGTCGGCGAAAAATATAATGCGAAGAAAGTTATATCTTTAAACGGAAGACATATTGTTCCAGGTTTTATCGATAGCCACCTTCATGTCGAAAGCACTCTAATGACTCCAGAAGAATTTGAAAGTGTTGTTCTCCCTCGCGGAACGACTTCTGCAATTCTCGATCCTCACGAGATTGTAAACGTCTTGGGCAAGGACGGACTCGAATACATACTCGCCTGTGCCGAGAAATCGAAAATGGATCTATTCGTGATGCTCTCAAGTTGCGTCCCGGCAACGCATTTGGAAACAAACGGCGCTACGATGAAGGCTACCGATCTTATTCCTTTTAAAAATCACCCCCATGTTTTGGGTCTTGCCGAGATGATGAATTATCCAGGCGTCCTCAACAAAGACTTAGACGTTCTCGAGAAATTGTTTGAATTCCAAGACACCCACATCGACGGCCACGCGCCCATGCTTCGAGGAAAAGATCTTAATGCCTACATTTCCTGCGGAATCACGACTTGCCACGAAAGCGTTTCAAGACCCGAAGCTCAGGAAAAACTCGAACGAGGGATGCAAGTT
>Ga0206987_1126_pt1 | contig 14920 bp, 8 predicted proteins | sample Alteio_BWMinCont_11_FD_153281 | JGI IMG/M metagenome (GOLD analysis project Ga0206987, IMG submission 153281) | Enriched cells from forest soil in Barre Woods Harvard Forest LTER site, Petersham, Massachusetts, United States -... | ecosystem: Environmental > Terrestrial > Soil > Temperate forest >... | reverse complement strand
GACCGTTTTGTCGCCTTGAAGTTCCTTCCCGACGACGTGGCCCAAGACCGGCACGCTCTGGAGCGTTTCCGGCGTGAGGCTAAAGCAGCTTCCGCACTGAACCATCCCAACATCTGCACCATTTACGACATCGGCGAGCAGGATGGGAGAGCGTTCATCGCTATGGAGTTGTTGGATGGACTGGCTCTGAATCATCGCATCGCCGGGCGACCGATGGAGGGGGATATTACGCTTTCTCTCGCCATCGAGATTGCTGACGCACTCGACGCAGCCCACGCTGCTGGTATCGTCCACCGCGACATCAAGCCCGCGAACATCTTCGTTACTAAGCGCGGTCACGCCAAGATTCTGGATTTCGGGCTGGCGAAGATCACACCCGTCCTCGATAACGGAGGAGTGGAAGGAGCGACAGAGCAATCGACCCTAACCCTGGATGAGCCCCTGACCAGCCCCGGAGCAGCAATGGGTACAGTCGCCTACATGTCGCCGGAGCAAGTCCGCGCCAAAGAGTTGGATGCACGCACCGATTTGTTCTCATTTGGGGCTGTGCTCTACGAGATGGCGACCGGGACATTGCCCTTTCGTGGCGAAAGCACCGGAGTGATGTTCAATGCAATTCTGGAGCGAGCGTCTGTTCCCCCAGTCCGAATCAACCCAGACGTTCCCCCCGACTTAGAACGGATTATTGCGAAGTGTTTGGAGAAAGATCGTAACTTGCGCTACCAGCACGCCTCGGAAGTTCGTACAGACTTGCAACGACTGAGGCGTGATACGGATTCCGGGCGGGCGATACCGACTGTCAGCGCGAGCGCTGTTGCAAAGCGCTGGAACATGATTGTGCCCGCTGTTGTGGCCGCGCTCGCAGCCTCGGCCGTCGGTTACTTCTATTTCCACCGCACGCCGAAACTCAATGACAAAGACACCATCGTTCTCGCCGATTTTGCTAACAGCACTGGAGATGCGATATTCGACGACACGCTGAAGACTGCGCTTACGGTTTCCTTGAGGCAATCGCCGTTCCTGAATGTGCTCTCGGACAGTGAAGTAGCGAAGACGTTGCAACAGATGACCCGTCCGTCCGGCGCGAAACTCACGCCCGATGTAGCCCGCGAGCTTTGCCTGCGGGCGGGTAGCAAGGCTTATCTTGCCGGGTCGATTGGCAGTTTGGGCAGCGAATATGTACTGGGATTGAAGGCGGTGAACTGCCAGAGCGGAGATACGCTGGCCGAGGAGCAGGTGACGGCGGCGTCCAAGGAGAGGGCGCTGGACGCGCTGGGGGAGGCGGCATCCAAGCTGCGCGGCGAATTGGGCGAATCGCTAGCCTCGGTGCGGAAGTTCGATGTTCCACTCGCAGAAGCAACGACATCTTCGCTCGAAGCCTTGAAAGCGTACAGTCTCGGAACAATACAGTCGGGTGCCGCTGCCGCATTGCCACACGATCAACGTGCCATTGAACTCGATCCGAATTTTGCGTTGGGGTATCAAGGAGTGGGTGACGATTACTACTCGATGGGTCAGCTGGGACGTGCCAGCGAGTTTTACACCAGGGCATTCCAGTTGCGCGAACACGTGAACGAATGGGAAAGGCTACAGATTACCGTTAGCTATTATTCCAACGTCACGGGGGAAGTCGATAAAGCGGCACAGGCTTGTCAGGAGGGAATCCAAGCCTATCCGCGGGATGGGAGAGCATATTGGCAGCTGGGCAATGCCTACGCATCGCTGGGGCAGTGGGAAAAAGCAACGGAGGCATACGGCGATAGCCTCCGTATTGCCCCGGAACAAGACATATATGGGGTGCTTCTCCAGGGCTTTCTCGCCTTGCAGCAGTTCGATAAAGCACGGCAAGGGATCCGAGAGGTCAAGGCAGAGAAGTTGGAGGATAGCATCGCCCGCAGCGCCATGTACGGCTTAGCCTTTCTCCGCTCTGACTCTCAGGCGATGGCGGAACAGCAGCAGTGGTACACGTCCAAGCACGACGAGAACCTTGGACTGTCGCTTGCTTCTGATACTGAGGCCTATGCGGGTCGCTTGCATAAGGCACGGGAACTGACGAATCAGGCAGTCGATTCTGCGATTCGTGCCGACAGCAGGGAAACGGGGGCAACATGGCGGGAAATTGCCGCTCAACGGGAAGCCGCTTTCGGCAATGTGGGCGATGCGAAACAAGCCGCAGAGGAGGGATTGAAACTGTATCCTGCAATGGCAAGTCAGGGCGTTGCAGTAGAGGCAGCACTGGCATTTGCAATCGTAGGCGATACAGCGAAAGCCGAATCGCTGGCGCAGGACCTGAACAAACGCTTTCCGCTGGACACGCAGATGCAATCTTCGTGGCTGCCTGCAATTCGGGCACAACTAGCGCTTAATCGTAATAGTGCCGCTGAGGCGATCACCGATCTGCAAGCTGCATCTTCTATCGAGTTGGGGTCAATTCCGTTCGTCGCCAATATCTCCTGCCTCTATCCCACCTACATTCGCGGCGAGGCATTTCTCGCGGCTGGACAGGGCAGAGAAGCCGCAGCCGACTTTCAGAAGATTCTCGACCACAGCGGCATCGTCTGGAACTGCTGGACGGGAGCGTTGGCGCATCTGGGCGTGGCTCGCGCAAACGCGCTGCAAGCGAAAGCTTCGCAGGGAGCGGATGCAGACCTCGCCCGATCTCGCGCTCTCACCGCCTACAAAGATTTCCTCACCCTCTGGAAAGACGCCGACCCCGACATCCCCATCCTGAAGCAAGCCAAGGCGGAGCACGCGAAGCTGAAATAGTAGCGCGGGCAGTCCCTGGCGATCATCGCCCGGTTCGTCCACAGAACAGAAATTCTCAACTGTCGAAATCAGGCGATTTCACTCATTGAGAATTGGCCCGCTGGGTCAAATGAGTGTAATGGCGATATTACAACAGTGATCCGGCTCAGCCCGCAGATCACTTCCGGATCGCTGAGCATCCGCTTAGTTGCAGGACCGCTTCGACCCTGCTAGATTGCCCCATGCGTCAGACGGTGCGGCATTGACCTCGCAGGCCAGCTCGGAACAAATCCGTTGGCGGGCCTCCACACGGATCGCCTTTAGATTCGTGTTCTGCTATCTGACGCTGTACACCCTTTACATTCTCGCCGAGGAGCAGGTGCTCTTTCGCTATTGGGTTTCCGGCCGCCTGACCGATTCCTTCAGTGACCCGTTTTGGCACCATGTTGTTCCCTGGGTCGGCAAGCACATCCTTCACCTCGCCAGCGCCATCACTATTTTTACCAACGGCAGTGGAGACACAACGTACGATTACGTTTTGATCCTCTGCGAGTTGTTCGTGGCTGGTGTAGCAACGGTTATATGGTCTGCCCTCGACCGGAAAAGGTCCAACTACCGCATCTTGTATGGGTGGCTGACGTTCGTTGTCACGCTGGCTCTGGCGTTGGAGATGTTTTCCTATGGCATGGACAAACTAATTCCGGTGCAATTCGGCTCGCTTACGCTTGCCAGGCTTTCACAGCGCGTGGGCGAGTTGAGCCCCATGGACCTGCTTTGGACTTTCATGGCCGCCTCCAAGCCCTACACGATGTTCGCAGGCCTTGCCGAAGTGCTCGCCGGTATTTTGCTCCTCGTGCCGCAGCTTAGGACGCTCGGAGCGCTAGTTACAATCGGCTCCATGTCCCAAGTTTTCGCGCTAGATATGAGTTACGACGTGCCCGTCAAGCTCGGCTCGTTGCATTACCTGTTGATGGCGGTATTTCTTCTTGCGCCGGACATGCGACGGCTGCTGGACGTTTTAGTCTTGAATCGCACAGCGGCGCCTCGCACATTTACCCCGATTTCGAATCAAAGCTGGATCCATCGGGCCACGTTGATCGTGCCGGCGCTGCTGGGTGTTCTGTGGTTATCCACGCTGACCCATTTCTCGCTCAAACGGTACACCGCCGAGAATCCCGCCGCCGTTGCGCAGTCCCCACTATATGGCGTTTGGATTGTCGACGATTTTATCATTACAGGAATCCCCCGACCCCTTCTTACGGACAAGCTCGCCAACGATATGAACGTAGGATTAGGTGATACCTGGACCGAACTGATTTTCGACGCGCCGGGCATCCTCCTAATCCACTTCAGTAATGGCGTTCTCGACTACACAAAGCTGACCATCGATCAGGTGAAAAACACCGTGTCGGTGGGCGACGAGGGCGATGTGAATTGGAAATCTGATTTTGCATACCAAAGGGCTGGGGACCTGCTTAATCTACGAGGCTACATTAACGGCAATGCGGTCGCCCTCAAGCTCCATCGTTTGGACCTCGCCAACAACCGCCTTACCAGTCGAGGTTTCCATTGGATCAACGAATTCCCGTTTTAGCATGCTGCGGCTGCCCATTGTGCGGGTCGATTATGGGCGCATGTGAGAATCGTGGACAGCACGCAGTTCATGGCAGGCGGGCATCCACGAACGGGCAAGTCCTGACTAACGGGAACCATCCGGAATCAACTGTTGAAACCAAGCGATTACACTCAAAAACCCCAGCCACAGGGTCAATGAGTGTACTTGCGATTTATCACCAACTGACGATAACTTCCGAGTAGCCGACAAATCAATAAGATCAGGATCAACTATTAATTGGGTAGTTTGCTCAGAGACAGGGCGGTACCCAGGCCGGCATAGAGATATCGATCACTGAAAGCCTTCCTGAGTGCGGTGAAGGCAGGTTCCCCAGTGCAGTGGCCGGGTGCGATGTAGTCCACTTTGAACTGGTCATGGAGAGCCGTAACGATCCTATCAATGTCCGAGTCACTCGCCGTCACGAGATGAAACCCTCCGACAATCAGATGAACGCGGGGATTAATCGTGCTCGCCGCTGCGACGATTTTGTCAATGCCAGGATGTGAGCAGCCGACCACGATCACAATGCCTTCAGGCGTACTGATCGCTAGCGACAACTCACGCAATTCAAGTGTTCCCGGCTTGTCCGAGACCAACGCAATGAGGTGAATGTCAGGAGCAATTTCGGTGTTTTTGTCCACGAGTTGAAAGTTCGCCCCGGGCCAAGCCGACCCGAATCGCATGATGTCCGGCGGAGCGCCATCGTAGTAACGCTGCTCAGGAGGCAGGGAGGCATCCTTTCGATAGAACGTACTGGGCAGGTCCGCTCCATAGACGCCAAAGCCCTCTTTAGGGGCGTAGATTTTCACTGCTGGGTTCACCCTCAGCACGTACGACAATCCTCCCATGTGATCCCCGTGGCGGTGCGACATTACGACAAAATCCAACTTCGAAAGATCGACGCCTTTCACCTGTGCATTGTGCGCAAGAATGTCTGGATTGTTGCCGGTGTCGAATAGGATCCGCTTTCCGCCGTATTCGACTAGAGCAGCATAACCCCAGTCCTTGTGCATGTCGGACGATTTGCCAAATGCATCGTACAAGACGGTAATTTGTGCCTGGGTAGGCACAGCGGGAGGCATCGGGGCCGCGCAGAGAGTCGCTGCGCAAAACATAAGAAGCAGAAATGATGCAGAATAGCGGATCAGGCCCGCGCCGCAGCTCATTGTTTCCTCCTAACGTGCGCCAAAATCCCACTAAAACCGTCTGATCTGGTGTGAGTTGGAAAGCAATTACACTCCTGCAGAAACAAGTCAGTCAAGACCACGGAAGAGCAACGGGCAGCCCAGAAGCTGAAAACGGGCATTCCTGCCAAGTGACGGGCAAGTCGGAAGCAATTGTTGTTACCAGGCGTTTACACTCAAAACCCCCGGGTCCGGGGTCAATGAGCGATAAGCCGATTCTTCACCAGTTGAGTCGATTACAGGCGGTTCGGAAACCTTCCGGTTGGCCGACAAATCGTCCGAGACCCTTACTTCCTCCGGACCAGTGTAAAGCCAGCGGACGACACTTGTCCGACAATCCCAACTTGGCGGGAGTTTGCTCCGGGCCGCGTATGCGTTTCGGTTGCATACATTGCGCACCAGCCGCCCTGTCTCCTGCAAAAATAGTTCCGGTGCTGCACTAAGGTCGGGGGCGCCCGAGGCAGCACCGGATGTCTCAGTAGTTGTCGCAGTGTGTCGTTTTTGCAGGCGTGCGCTTATTTGATTTTCTTCGCAATGATGTCTCCGCTTCTTGTGCGATAAACGTAGCGTGAAACGCTTCCAGACGTGCCTTTCTCAAAGGCGATCAGGCCTTCGTCATCGTCGCCATCGACGAAGAAGGTCGTCTCGTTCAGCGGCTGCAACTCATCTGGCTTGTCCTCGTTGCTCAGCTGGGACATCAGCCTTCCACTGGCCACCGATATCGTATCCACGAACCCCGGACCCCATTGGTATTGCCCGACGTATTGCGGAAAGTCAGCGGGATTCACTTTGACGGATTGCCTCTTCAAAGGCTCTGGCATTTGGGCGTGGGCGATCAGCACCCAACTGCCGTCTTTCTTGATATAGGTATCCAGAACGGTCCAGCGGCTGATCAGAGACTGCTCCCCGTATATTTCCTTTTGGCTCTGACGATAGAATGCCACGGCCGTTTGGCCGAAGCTTGTCACCTTGGGACTGTCGTGCTCGACCACCATTTTGTAGCCGACCGTGGGGCGAGCTTCAGAAATCTGCTGTGCCCCGTTATGGACCCCGCCGGGTTCGGCAAATACGGCCGACTGATCGATAAACCCGCCGTAAGCGCCACGATCAAAATTCCTCAACGCGACATGGCGCTGGTTGATCAGTTCCGCGATCTCCCGTGTCGTCTGATCATCCGCCGCCACCCCAACTCCAGTATGCGCGATCTGGCACAGGCTTGAAATTCCCACAAACAAAGTTGCTGTTACCAAACCAACCAAAAGCGTGTGCGTCTTCATGGGCGTCTCCTCTTTGATTTCCCAAGAACCTCGCCTAACCATGCATTCCGGCGAGTTCCTGTGATAGATTCGGCAGCGCAGCAGGCTGGCTTTCTCCAGGCTGTGTCACCGTACTTGCATCCTGCGCGGGGTGGCTGTTCAATGTCTTTCGGAGGCGGTTCAATTCTTCTCAGGGTTCTCAGGATCGCCGCATGACACAGCAAAGAAAGCGCTTCTGCGAATTTGGCCCGTTCCGTCTAGACCGACAGAAACGCTTGCTCCTGCAGGGTCCCGAGACGCTCCCCCTCCCTCCTAAGGCATTCGACGTTCTATTGTTCTTGATTGAAAACCGCAACCGTGTCATCGAGAAGTCGGAATTTATGAAGGCCGTCTGGCCCGACAGCTTCGTGGAAGAGGGCAACCTGAGCCAGAACATCTTTCTTCTGCGCAAGACCCTTGGCGATCGCCAGGACGGACAGCGTTATATCCTCACTGTGCCAGGCGTGGGCTATAGATTCGTTCCAGAAGTGGCCGAACAGGAAGAGCAAAGTCCGTTACCGGTTGCGGTTCGGCCATTCAACGCGGTTCAGGGCCCGGCACTCCCACGCCGCCGCTCCCCAACTCTCCGAATTGCCCTGTACGCGGCGGCTCTTCTGCTGACCCTGGCAATTGGCTTCGCTATCTATCCGTTGCACAAAACGGTGCCGCAAACCCCACGGGAAGCCCAACTAACCACCAACGCCGCCGAAGCGTCCCTGATAGCCGCAGCCATTTCCCCCGACGGCAATTACCTCGCCTTCGCTGACGAGCACGGCCTCTATGTGCGCCAGACTGCAAGCGGTGAAACTCACCCGCTGCCCCTGCCGAACGCCACAAGAATCTACCGTCTTTCCTGGTTTCCGGATGGAAGCAAAGTCCTTGCTACGGGCATCTCTCCGGAGAACCCGGTTCCCAGCGTTTGGTCCATCTCACTATTGGGTGGTAATTTCCGCAAATTGCATGAGGATGTTGAGGAGGCAGTTCCTTCCCCGGATGGATCGAAGATTCTCTTCACGACCAGGCTGGAATCAGAGATATGGGTGATGGGTTCGAATGGAGAGGAGCCGGGGAAGATTTTGAGCGGGGCTGCTCAGGAAGCTTTCGGTTCTCTCGCCTGGTTTCCCGAGGGCAAGCGGATTCTATTTCTCAGATTCCCGCTGGTCGGTCCGAATGTCGTCGAATCTCTGCAATTGGATGGCGCTCAGCCGGCCATTGTGGTTTCCGCCAAAGATCTCATCGGATCGGTCTTTCTCCGCGACGGTCGCTTGCTGTATGGCGTTGGCGGAGAGTCCGGCAACGACAAAGAGGTTGGTCTCTGGGAAGTCCAGGTGGATCTGAAGAGCGGGCGGGCCGCGGGTGCCACTCACAGTGTCAAGCAATGGGAAAATACCAGGATCTCTGATTTCGGCATCACTTCCGACGGAAAACGCTTGGTTCTTCTCAAGGGCAACCCTCAAGGCGATGTATACGTCGGAAACCTGGAGCAGAACGGCAAAGCGCTCACCGCCCCGCGCCGGCTTACGCTCGACGACCTTGATGACCAACCTTCCGACTGGACCCCCGACAGCAAGTCCGTGCTCTTTTTCTCCAATCGCAATGGAACCTACGATATTTTCCGACAGTCCATCGATGAAACCACAGCCCAGGCTCTCGTCGAAAACAAGCGGAATAAGATACGGCCAAGAATGAGTCCCGATGGCAATTGGGTCCTCTACTACGATCCACCGGGAATCAATAGTTGGAATGAACGTGTCCGGATCGCACGCGTTCCCCTGGCAGGCGGCCCCACCGAGACCGTCATGGAAGAACAGGGCCTCTATGCATTTCGCTGCACGCGACCTCCCGCCAATCGCTGCATCGCAGGTGTACTGCACCCAAAGGAATTGATCGTCTACGCTCTTGATCCGATCAAAGGCAGGGGACCGGAACTTGTCCGCATTCCGGTCAATGCGGATGTGGAAGCACCGAATCTGGACCTGTCGCCCGACGGGAAGAGTATAGCCTTCATTTCTTTGAATATGTTTGCGGGGAAGATCCGGGTGATCTCCCTGCTCGACGGCTCACAGCGCGACATTGACGTGGAGGGTTGGAACAGTCTCAATCACATCAGTTGGGCTACTGACGGCAAAGGCTGGTATGTTTCCAGTGAACTGGCGTTGGCCAGCACGCTCCTCTATGTGGACCTCAGCGGCAACCCCACGATTCTCCTGCGTGAGCCGGGCCTCTTCACCGAGATTTGGGGCATTCCTTCTCCCGACGGCAAGCACCTCGCCTTCCTGCGCTACAATTCCGGTAACAATGCCTGGGCTCTCGAAGGCTTCTGATTTCGCGCCATTCGCTTTGTGAGTGAACCGGACAGGGCCCGATTAAAGGCACGAATCGGGCAAATGGAAATCTCGTTGATTCCTCACAATTCCCGTTCTTGGAACATGCGCATACTAATTATGCGCGCGCGATCGCATTCTGGACGGATGGCGGGCAAACCGGAAGTAAACTGTCGTTGACAGGCGATGGCGATCATTGAGAATCAGCCCGCAGGGTCAATGAGTGCTATGGCGATTTATCGACAACAATTCTCTTGAGCGGTCGCCCAACTCCACAGCTTTCATTGACTTGCCAAACATCGAGTCCTAAGATTTCAATTCAGTGATCGGCCAGACCATCTCGCACTACCGCATCGTCGAGAAGCTGGGCGGCGGCGGGATGGGTGTGGTCTATAAGGCCGAGGACGTTAAGCTGCACCGTTTCGTTGCTTTGAAGTTCCTGCCTCACGAGATTGCGCAAGACGCGCAAGCTCTAGCCCGCTTCCAACGTGAGGCGCAGGCTGCCTCCGCTTTGAACCATCCCAACATTTGCACCATTTACGAGATTGATGACCAGCACGGGGCAGCGTTCATCGCCATGGAATTCCTGGAGGGAATGACGCTGAAGCACCGTATTGCGGGGCGTCCGCTGGAAACCGAACTAATTCTGGCGTTGGCCATCGAAATCGCCGACGCTCTGAATGCGGCGCACTCCAAAGGCGTCGTGCACCGCGACATCAAGCCTGCGAACATTTTTGTCACCAAGAGTGTGCGCGCCAAGATTCTTGATTTCGGTTTGGCGAAGTTCGCCCCCGTCGCCGGCGTCTCTGCAATGCCGACTGCAACCGCGGAAGAACTGCTGACCAGCCCTGGCACTGCCGTAGGCACGGTCGTCTATATGTCGCCGGAACAAGTACGAGGCAAGGAACTGGATGCCCGGACGGACCTGTTCTCGTTCGGCGTGGTGCTGTATGAGATGGCCACCGGCACTTTGCCATTTCGCGGAGACACTTCCGGCGTCATTTTCGATGCCATCCTGAATCGAGAACCGGTGCCGCCCATCCGCCTGAATCCTGATCTGCCTGCCAGATTGGACGAAATTATCAATCGAGCGATGGAGAAAGACCCCAATTTACGCTACCAGCACGCCTCCGACCTCGGAGCGGAATTACAAAGGCTGAAGCGCGACAGCGCCTCGGGCCGCGTCCCTGCGTCGCCTTCAGGACAACGGGAAAAGACAGGTCCAGGATCACGAACTGTAACCGCGGGCGTGGCAACACTCCCGCGCCTAAAAGGCTACTACTATGTTGCGGCTATGCTGCTTGCTCTCGCAGCCGTGACCGGAGCATTTCTATATCGCTCGTCCCGGAGCAGTCCTCCGCCGAGCAGAGAATGGCAGCAACTCACTTTCTTCACTGATTCCGCTGTTTACCCGGCGCTCTCACCGGATGGGCGGATGCTTGCTTTTATCCGTGGAGGTGATTCATTCTTCGGCCCTGGCCAAATTTATGTCAAGATCCTGCCAAACGGCGAGCCCGTCCAGCTCACACACGACGCTCTGTGGAAGTTAAGTCCGGTCTTCTCTCCCGATGGCTCACGCATTGCATACGGCACCATCCCGCCTTGGAGCACGTGGGAAGTGCCCGTGCTCGGTGGCGAGCCCCACATGCTGCTGCCCAATGCGTCGTCATTGACATGGTTCGAAGGTGGGAAGCAGCTGCTCTTTTCTGAGATCAGAGAAGGATTGCACATGGTGGTTGTGACCACCGACGAAGGCCGAGGGCAGAGGCGCGAGGTTTACGTGCCGCCCGGTGACCGCAGCATGGCGCACCATTCCTATCTCTCCCCGGACGGGCGATGGGTGCTGATCGTTGAAATGGACAATCAGGAGATATTTCTGCCATGCCGGGTTGTTCCGTTCGAGCGCGCCGGCGACGTGCGAGTCGTCGGTCGCCCCAACAGCGCCTGTACGTCAGGTGCCTGGTCGCCGGACGGCAAATGGCTGTACCTCACTCTCAAAGAAGGTGAAAAATTACAACTACAGCTCGAACCAGGAATCGGAGCAGGACGAGAATCACATATCTGGCGGCAGCGTTTCCCGGACGGTGAACCACAGCTGGTGACTTCTGGCCCAACCTCGCAAGAAGGCGTTGCAATGGCGGCCGACGGCAAATCACTGATTACGTCCGTGGGATCGCAAGACAGCACGGTTTGGCTTCACGACAAGGACGGTGACCACCAGCTTTCCTCGGAAGGGAATGCGGCCGAACCTTCTTTCTCTTGGGATGGGAACAGCCTCTATTACTTGGTAGCTAATGGCCAAGCAGCCGGGTACGAGCTATGGGTCAAGGATCTGACCGGCGGGAAAGAAGACAGGGTCCTGCCGGGCTATTCCATGGAAAGCTATTCAGTTTCGCGGGATGGAAAGGAAGTCACGTTCGCCATGAACGATTCGAGCGGTCATTCCAGCCTGTGGGTTGCACCTATCAACCGTCGCTCCTCCCCGACGCGCATTTCCTCAACCGCGATCGAGGATTCTCCGCATTTCCTGCCCGATGGCGATCTGGTTTTTCGCGCAATCGAAGGTGGATCGAACTTCCTCTATCGCATGAAGCCAGATGGGACCGGTCGGCGCAAGCTATCCTCCCGGCGGGTTTTCGACATCATCGCGGTATCGCCGGACGGCCGTTGGGTGGTTGGCGGCTCTCCAGTTTCAAGTGACGAGGTCAAAGCTGAGGTCACTGCGTTCCCGGTTGACGGAGGTGAGGCGGTTCCGCTCTGCCAGGTCTACTGCTTGCCCACTTGGAACACCGGTGGGACACTCTTGTACATCTACTTTCCATCCCTGCACGACGAGGGTAGTTACGTGCTACCGGTTCTGCGTGACACCGGACTTCCAAAGCTGCCATCATCCGGAATCAGACACTTAGAAGATTTGACGGCCGCAAAACCGACTGCCGTGATCCCGCAGTTCGTGAACTCGGCCATCAGCCCATCCGTTTACGCCTACGCTCGCCGGAATACCCGCCGCAACCTCTATCGCATCCCGTTGACTAACTGACGCCTCACCGCACTCGTCCGTCTCAGACTCGGACGTGCCGATGTGCTGCGCAGGGCAACATCCCGATTCCTGTGGCGCTTTATCGTCAACCATGGGTTCGGAGTCGTCGATAGCCCACCTTACAGTCGTCGTGGTAACATCGCGCGAGTCGTTGCCGTGGACGTATTCCCGCCCAGAGTACGAGGGTGAGCTTTAAGCCGTATTCCCCGCGCAAAATACGTAGCCGCAACGACCATCCTGTTTTTCGCCCTCGCAGTCGAATCGCCACATTGAGGAGGATTCACGAAATGAGCACACGACCGTCGGTCGCCGTCATGCTGATCTGCGGATTCACATCACTATTGTTCGCACAAGCTCCATCAGCGCCACCACAGCCTGGTCCCGAACACAAGAAGTTGGAGTACTTCGTTGGCAAATGGACTGTGGAGAGCGAGATTAAAGCCAACGAGTTTGTGCCGGCCGGTAAGACTGTCAGCACCGAAACAAATACATTGGGGCCGGGGGGATTCTATGTCGAGAGCCGCGCTGAAGGCGGCCAATTCCCGACGAGATTCGGTTTCATCGCCTACGACAGCCATGCGAAGGTCTACACATCCGATTACGCCAACAGTGGCGGACTCGTGGGTACCGCCACAGGATCGGTTAACGGAAATACTTGGACGTGGATGGTGGAAGACAAGTTTGCGGGCAATGCCATCAAAGGAAGAACCACAGTCACGATGTCATCACCCACTCAGTACACAATCAAGTATGAAATGGCCGACGAAAAGGGCGGTTACACAACCATCGTAGAAGGCAACGCCACCAAAAACGGGCGCTAGAGACGCAGGCATCCAAAGCTTCGGCATGAAGCAGGAAACCTGTGAGTAGAGGATCTGGCCAGGTCGTACCGGCGTTGTTGCCGCTCATCCGCGAGTCGGAAAAATAGACAGCGGTGCACTGGCCTACCTTGAAATCAGGCGCACGCTCCCTTGAAGCAAGCAAGGTGGGGTAAGCAAAGCTGCAATAGCAGCCCGAGAAATTATTGGGAATCGAGTTGAACTTCCTGCGTGGACGGTGCTGGTCAATTGATGTAACCAGGCGATAGCACTTAAAACCGTTCAATGAGTCATATGGCGATTTATCGCCGATCAGTCACGGGTTCGACAGTACAATTGCATGACATGCCCTCACTCAGTCGGCGTTCTGTCGTTGCTCTATGTGCGTGGGAAGTGTGTGTCATCGGCTATTCCCTCGCTTCCCTTGCATTAATAGGTGGCCACATCTGGAGCGCGGACGATCTCCTGTGGATCGCTGAGCTGGCAATCTGCGGTTTGTTCGTCGTCGGGGCCGTGGCGTTGTTGTCGCGGCGCTTTGGGAAAGTCGGGGGAGCAATCACGGGAGTATTGTGTGGCCTTTTGCCCAGCGTGCTGATGCTATCTTGGGTGTTCGTGGCCCGACCCGGCTTCGAGGCATCTGCTGGAGGCGCGGGCATCGCGTTCATGCTGGCTGCTCCGAGCGCTGTGGGCGGTGCATTTGCCGGAATCATTTGCGCTGGACGCAACAAGCATCCGTGACTTGGTTTTGTTGATTGGTCAACAGAAGCCGGCTTCTCGGTAGCGACCCGTTGCTAATGAAACGCTGTTTTTGCCAATGGTTCTCCTTGTCATGAGAAGTGAGAACCCACCCGTTCGAGGCTGATTACAGCTTTGTGAGTTTCATCTGTTTTGCGAGTTCGGCGTCGAGCATCCTCGCAGGAACAAGTCTGGGCAGAGTCCAGTTCTTGAAACGTTGCGGAATGACCGCGTAGCGTGCCTTCGGTTTCGCCGTGCTGAGTGCCACGTGGACGGCTTCGCCCAGACGTTCAGGGGATAAGCCATTGGTACGTGCTTCGGTGACGATGAACTTCTGGAAGTTCTGCACCGCCTCCCAATACTCAGTCTGCTTGAACTCACTCAGATCTTCTTTTTCGCCCTTGTCATACATCGCCGTGTTCACGGTGCCAGGTTCAATGATCACGACATCGATGCCAAATAACATCAGTTCTCGCCGCAGCGCGTCCGACATTCCTTCAAGACCAAATTTGGAAGCGCTATAGGCACCAAGAAGCGGGATAGCAACTTTTGCAACGCTAGAGGTGATGTTCACAATGCGCCCTGCGGGACCCTGTCTCATCTTATCCGTTCCCAACAGAGGCGCGAAGGCTTGGATTACGACAAGCGGGGAGACCATGTTGATCTCCAACTGCCGCCTGTACTCGCTGGGCCTCAGATAAAGCAGCGGCCCACTGACCACGATTCCTGCATTGTTCACCAGGCCAACCAGGTTCCTGTTGCCTGTCAGGGAGTCGACCTTCTGGGCAGCTTGATGTACAGCTTCGGCGTCCGTAATGTCCATGATGAGAGGCACAAAGCCGTCCCCGAACTCTTCTTGCAAACGATTGGCGTCAGCCTGCTTGCGTACAGAACCGAACACGCGAAATCCCTTTGAAACAAGCACCTTTGTGGTTCCCCAACCGATTCCGGTGGAGACCCCGGTGACCACGACATCTTTGCTGTTTGCCATTGCGTTTCTCCTACGATGAGCACTGTCCATCTTCAATATGTACAGCGTACATCTTGGGCCCACGACATGTCAAGGTGTACAGTGTTCTGTATGCCGTATCCGTCGAAAACAGACCGTCAAACCATCCTTTCTGCAGCGGTGAAGGACCTCGTTCGCGGCGGTATTCGCGACTT
>Ga0206987_1125_pt1 | contig 15009 bp, 13 predicted proteins | sample Alteio_BWMinCont_11_FD_153281 | JGI IMG/M metagenome (GOLD analysis project Ga0206987, IMG submission 153281) | Enriched cells from forest soil in Barre Woods Harvard Forest LTER site, Petersham, Massachusetts, United States -... | ecosystem: Environmental > Terrestrial > Soil > Temperate forest >... | reverse complement strand
CCATGACTTGATCGAGTAAACTCGGATGGGCGCGGCCTGTTCGCATTTTCATTAAATTTTGTTGCAACGACTCGATGCTTTTACGCATTTTTTGTTCCGCAGTTTGTTTCACTTCTGCGATCGTAGACATATTATTCTCCTTCAGAAACTAGAGTGCCGATTGGCTCGCCCTGTATAATTCGTTTTAATACACCAGGTTCAAAAATATTGAAAACTCGAATGGGTAATTTAAAATCTCTGCATTGACTAAATGCAGTAATATCCATTACCGCGAGTTGTTTTTGTAATGCATTATCATAACTAATGTGGTGATATAGAACAGCATGTGGATTTACATCCGGATCGGCGCTGTAAATGCCATCAACATTGGTACCTTTCAGCAAAATGTCAGCATTAATTTCAATCGCACGTAGGCTAGACGCAGAATCCGTGGTGACGAGAGGGTTTCCCGTACCGCCAGCAAATAGAACAACATAACCTTGTTCCAGATATTGAATGGCTTTGTATTGTTCAAAACCTTCGGTGATGCCTGGAATTTCTCGCGCTGATAGAATCACGCTTTTTACATGAACACTCGTGAGTACATCTCGAAAAGCGAGCGCATTGATGATAGTGCCTAAAATGCCAATTTGATCAGAGGTAACTGACGTTAAACCAAGCTGATGAGTCGTGCGGCCCCGAAATAAGTTGCCACCACCCAAGACAATACCAATTTGTACGCCAAGACCAACAATATCTTTGATTTCGTTGGCATACAATTGCAATGCTTCGCGGCTGAAGCCAAAGTTCTGCGAACCTAACAAGGCTTCACCGCTAAGCTTTAAAAGAATGCGCTGATATTTCGCTTGCGTCATGCTATTTTGTCCTATGCACCGCGTGCTTGAGCCATTACTTGATCATAAAGAATGGGAAAATGTCAAAGATAAAAAACAATATTTAGAAGAGTAAAATTATGTTCCCTTTTTTTAGAGCCGCTGCTCGCCCAGCACAAACGGCTGCATCACAATTCGTACGTCAATCAAGTCATAGACTTCAAAACTTTAACCGTAACGCCATTGAAAAGACGATAAGCGCTTATTTTCCAGGCGTTGAAGTCACAAAAACACACACTTCGATTAATAATGTCGCTCAAGTAACCATTAAAGCCAAAAATTATCCGTATCATAATCCTCCAGGAATTAACGCGGTGCGCTACACATGCAAATTGGCCGATAATACAATGGCTCTAACCGCCAACATTTTTCCTGAAGGGAGTCAGCGCCAAAAACGATCGATATTTGTCCGCCGTTATATGGATGGCGCTATATTGATTCGAGGCAGCATCCAAAATCACTGCAATGATTATAGTTATGACATCGAGGGCGATAAAGATTCTTTTTCAATTGCATTTACAAATAATAACCCAAGAGTAAGTTTTGAACTTGACAGTAAATGTTTTGTCTATAGCTATCCACAATTGCACCTTTCAGTCAAAAGTCAATGTGCTGATGAATTTACCTATACCACTTTATTGACGGCTGCAACAAACCATCTTGCAAATGGGTTAGAGACTCCAAATGTCGAAGAAAGTTCCTTATACAAACAGAGTCAGGCCTGTAACAAATATTCAACAACGTTTTATTGTCATGATCAGGAACTAAAAATTTCCTTGGCGCATTCGGGTGATAATCCCCAAGCCTATCATTTATTCTTATCGACACTTACTCGTTATCTCCAACAAAATCTCATCAGAGGTTTGCCAATTCCAGAAAGTTTCGATCATCCTGTTGAAGCTGAATTTGAAAATAAGGTCGATCTTACACTTGTTTCTCTGCAGCAGATAAGAGCGCTCAATAAGTTATACCAAGAAATACGCAACAAGCTCGAAGCACAACAGCCCTCTTTGGATACTTCGTTACGTCTTTCAATGTAATTGTATGACAAAAACTTATTCAAGTAAGGTCATCAAAAAATATTCACCGAATCAAGCGCGTGTTATGCGCGTGAATACCTCGCATGGCGAATTTTTAACGCCAGCGTTTATGCCGGTGGGTACGCGTGCATTTGTGAATCATCTAACACCTCAACAACTAGTTGATGCGGGGAGCCAAATTATTCTTGGCGGCAATACTTATCACATGCTCTGTTCACCTGGGATGGATATCATCGAAAAAGCAGGTGGCATGCATCAATTTATGGGTTGGAATAAACCAATGCTGACCGATAGCGGTGGCTTTCAAGTGCTAAGTCTCTCTCGCAATAGTAAGATTTGTAAAATCGATGAAGATGGCGCGCACTTTAAACACCCTATCACTGGAAAAATTTTACATTTGAACACTGCCACTTCGATTGGTGCTCAAAAAATTATTGGCGCTGATATTATTATGGCATTTGATCAATGCACGCCTGAAGCAGGCGGACGCGAAGCCGCGGTTCAAGCGATGGAACGTACGCATCGCTGGTTATTTGATGCCAAAGAAATGCATAATAAAAATCCATTATCCGCTTACGGCTACTATCAAGCGTTATTTGGAATTATTCAAGGCGGAAGTTTTCCAGATTTGCGCGAAAAAAGTATGCAAACGATTTTAGATTTGGATTTAGATGGCACAGCGATTGGTGGTGAAGCGATTGGTTATGACATGCCAAAAACTTTGGAAATTTTAGATTGGTTAGGTGCGCATTTACCTGAACAAAAAGTACGTTATACCATGGGTCTTGGTATGCATCCGCAAGATCTGATTGACGTGGTTGCAAAGGGCGTTGATATTTTTGATTGCGTTGCTCCAACTCGCAATGCACGCCACGGCTCACTTTATTCTGGTCGAATTGTCGATACCGGTGATTGGATTAAATTTGAAAGTGATTTTGATCGCGGGCGTTTATTGATTAAAACGGCTTGTTTTGCTACTGATGAAAAACCCATTATGGAAGGTTGCGAATGTTATACCTGCAAAAATTTTTCGCGTTCTTATTTGCATTATTTGTTTAAGCAGAAACTCCCTTTTTATCCCAATCTCGCCACCATTCACAATATTCATGTGATGCACAAAGTTTGTGAAGTAATGCGTGAAAAAATCATTGGAGATTCTTCGCTTTGCTCAGAATGACAGTGTGATGATGTGTCATCCTGAGCGACAGCGAAGGATCTCGGCCTTTAAATTGCAGTAAAAACGGAGATTCCTCACTTTGTTCAGGATGACAACTTTTTCTCAGACAGCAATGCGCTTTGTTCGGGATGACCCATGTGCATATCAATAAGCTCGCTATTTCATGTTACAATTTATTGAATTAAATTAAGCTGATCCTTATGAAACCTTGGCCGCTGATTCCAAAAAACTCTATCGTTGACATTATTGCGCCATCAGGAAGAATTGAACCCGCCAATATTGTTGCTATTCGCGATTATGTATTTAAACTCGGATTAACGCCGCGTATTCCCGATAATTTATTGGGCGATCACCCTTTTAGTGCGAATACGGATGAAATTCGTTTCGAACATTTGCAACGTGCGCTTAACGCGGAAGATAGCACTTTAATTTGGTGTGTTCGCGGCGGACATGGCGTAACAACTATTATGCCAATGCTCACACAAATGCCCGAGCCAAAAAAACAAAAACTGCTTGTTGGATTTAGTGATATCACCTCTTTGCATTTATGGTTAAATCAAGCCTGGCATTGGCCAAGTTTACATGGCCCCATGGCACGCCAAGTAGCGACGGGGCAATCGAATCCTGATGATGTTGCCATGCTGACCAAAATTTGGTTTGAGGGAATTCAACATTATCAAATTCCTCATTTGCAACCAATGAATCAAGCAGCACAAAATACGCAACCTATCACTGGAATTACCGCGGGAACTTGCTTAAGCTTATTACAAACCAGTTTAGGTACGCCATGGCAAATTGATGCAAGACAAAAAATTTTATTTTTAGAAGACATCAATGAATATCCCTACCGCATTGATCGCTTGCTCATTCATTTAGTCAATGCAAAAATTTTTGATGAAGCGGCTGCCATTATTTTTGGCGATTTTGGTGAAAATTTAAAAGAACCGCAACAACAAGAATTAGATTGGGCGCTCAAAAATTTTGCGGAAAATTATTTACCCAAAATGAGCCAAAAAAATATTCCCTGTTTTCGCTCAAAAGGTTTTGGCCACGAAAAGCGCAACCGCCCAACTCCTTTAGGAGTAAATGTAGAAATAAAAAACAATGTTTTATCCTTTTAATCCTGTCATTCTGAACGCAGTGAAGAATCTCCGTTTCCCATGGAGATCTCTCACTTCGTTCGAGATGACAGTAAGTTCGTAATAACAAAAATTAAATGACAATTGTATTGCATTCACCGCGCCTGATAATGCTCGCCAATATACGTTAACACCATTTGCTGAAATTCTTCAGAAATATGATCGCCGCGTAATGTGGCGGCTTTTTTTCCATCGACAAATACAGGTGCGATCGGCGCTTCACCATTACCTGGCAAACTAATGCCAATATTCGCCAGCTTACTTTCACCCGGACCATTTACCACACAACCCATCACCGCCACATGTAAGTTTTCAACGCCGCGATATTGCGTTTTCCAAACCGGCATTTGCTCATCTAAAAATTTTTGGATTTTGGCAGCAAGTTCTTGGAAATACGTACTCGTTGTTCGCCCGCAGCCGGGACACGCCGTCACACTCGGCATAAAAGTACGCAACCCTAATGATTGTAAAATTTGTTGGCAAACTTTCACTTCTAACGTGCGATCGCCATTCGGATCGGGTGTCAATGAAGCACGAATCGTGTTACCAATACCTTGATGCAGCAAAATCGATAAAGCCGCTGTTGTCGCTACAATTCCTTTGGATCCCATACCTGCCTCAGTTAAACCCAAATGTAATGCATATTCACAACGTCGCGCTAAATCTTCATACACCAAAACTAATTCAGGAACATTACTCACTTTACACGATAAAATAATTTTATTGCGTGACATGCCTAAATTTTCCGCCAAGGCTGCGCTCTGCAAAGCCGATTGAATCAAGGCTTCGCGCATCACTGCATCCGCGGGCAAAGGATTGGCCAACTTAGCATTGGAGTCCATTAAACCCGTTGACAACTCTTGATCTAAGCTTCCCCAATTCACACCAATACGCACGGGCTTGTCATATTTTAAAGCCACTTCGATCATGGCAGAAAACTGTGCATCTTTTTTCTCGCCAAAACCTACATTACCAGGATTGATACGATACTTAGCCAACGCTTGCGCACATTCAGGATACTGAGTCAGCAAACGATGGCCATTGTAATGAAAATCACCCACTAACGGTACATAACAATTTTTCTGTGCAAGCCATTCTTGAATATGCGGAACTTGTTGCGCTGCTTCTTCGGTATTGACAGTAATTCGCACAATCTCGGAACCGGCTTTCCATAACGCTTCAATTTGACGCGCTGTTGCCTGCGCATCTTCTGTATCGGTGTTAGTCATAGATTGCACTACCACAGGGGCATCACCACCAACAGTAACAGAACCTACTTGTACGGGAATGCTTTCACGCAGTTTTATCATAAATTTGTTATACTCAAAAACACTAAAAGCACTAATTATACCTGAATTTATTTATGAAAAAACTTATTTTATTCACCGGCGGGGGCTCTGCCGGCCATGTCACTCCCAATATTGCACTGATTAAGCGCGTTCAAAGCTTAGGATTTGAGGTTTGCTATGCCGGTTCAGAAGATGGCATTGAAAAACGATTAATTGAGCCGTTAAACATTCCTTACTATGCTATTGATTCTGGCAAGCTGCGTCGTGAACACGAATATATCTTAAACAATTTATTATCACCTTTTAAAGTACTGCATGGCGTTTGGCAAAGTTATCAATTACTCAAAAAACTACGTCCCAATATCGTATTTTCTAAAGGTGGTTTTGTTGCGGTACCTGTGGTGGCGGGTGCCTGGTTAAATCATATTCCCATTATCGCACATGAATCAGATTTAACGCCTGGGCTTGCCAATAAACTTTGCTATCCTTTTGTCAAAAAAATAGCGCTTGGTTTTCCGCAGAGCGAAAAATTTTTTAAAGCTAAATCTAAAATTGTTTATACAGGAACGCCTATACGCGATGCGGTATTGCAAGGTGATGCTAACAAAGGAAAACAGTTTTTAAACTTTACCGATAATAAACCTATTTTATTAATTTACGGCGGCGGTTTAGGTTCGCTTACTATCAATCTAGCGATTCGTAAAATCTTGCCCGCATTACTTAAACAATTCAATGTTGCGCATTGCTGTGGCAAAGGTAAATGCGATTCTGCATTTGACAATATTCAAGGTTATCGACAATTCGAGTATTTACAAAACGAATTACCCGATGTGATGGCCGCATCAGATTGCGTTATTTCGCGCGCGGGCGCCAATTCAATTTATGAATTACTTATTCTTCATAAACCGCATCTATTAATTCCGCTTTCAAAAAAAGCTAGTCGCGGCGATCAAATTGATAATGCCAATTATTATGCCAACCTCGGATTAAGTAGGGTTTTACCTGAAGAACAGCTTTCTTCAGAAAGTCTTTTACAAGCAATCGAATCTTTATGGGCGCAACGAGAAACGATAAAAAAAACACTTGAGGCCTATCCGCTACCCGATGCCACAACAAAAATAGTGAATTTGATTCAGGAGTATATGAAATAAGATAGGTTGACTCGGAGATCCTTCACTACGTTCAGGATGACAACCTGCCTAAAATGACGCTTATAAGCCTTCGCTGGAAGTCATAGTTAATCAGAAGACAACTTTTTAACTCACACTTTTTGTCGCTGCCGGGCTTGCAGCTTGTTGTGATTGATTCAACGTAGCACGATTATTATAATTTTGCATCAATAAATTTATTGCCAATAACAATTTGTTTTGTTCTTCATTCACTTCAATTTGATGCATTTCATATAGCATCTCCGCTTGCAAATATAATTGTTCGCGTTGCAATTCTACCGGTGAGGCCGCTTGAATATGTTGATACCAACCACTGTTAGGATCTAAGCGACGCGTTGCCATTAATTCATCAAAATCTCGCTGATTATTGGGTGTTGGGACAGGCTTATTATTGGAACCAGCTGCCCACTTCAAATCATTTTGCATCATGTTATTTAAACGTGTTCCATCGATTCCTTTTAAAGGCATACTGCGATCATATATTTGTTGCAATGCATAAACACCCGCAGTTTGTGCGGCAGCAATTTGTCGCAGCTTGATCATATAAGTCGCTGTCATACTATTCGAATCTGGAGAAGGTGTTGGACTTAAAGCGCCACTCACCAAAGACATATAGACTTGTCCAGGATTCGCCGTGTATGCCGCTGGATTATTATTATTGGGATTGCTGGGTGGTAAAGTATAATGAAATAAAGAAGAAGCTTCATAGGGCGCAGCAAAAGATTGAGTAATGGTATTGATATTAGTTTTTGGATCGCTAATATTTGCAATCGACGAATTACCATTCAAAGGAGTGCCGCTTGTCGTGGTTGGCGCTTCAAATGCCGCATCTTCCTGTTGTAGATAATTATTTATTTGATTAGCTGGAATGTTTAACAACATACTTCCAACGGTAAGTTGTGATTGGGTATTAGCAATAATGGCGGGTTTAAATGGCGCAGCGGCATTGATAATAAATGGGGCATCTGAGGCAGATTGTTTATCTATGACTGTAGTCAACGCGTTTCCAGTAATCAATGGGTAAACATCTTGTGCGCTTAAGTTTCCATAAGGTGAAATTTGTGGTGCTTTACTCAACAAAGTTAAACTATATCCTGCATAAAGATTTTGTGGTGGTTGTGGTTGCGGCGCTTGTTGAGCGAAAGCGTGATTAATTGCACTTATTAAACCACCTGTTAGTACCAAACCAAGTGTAATCAATAATACTTTTTTTTGTAGTGCTTGAGTTTTTAGCGCAACACTTTTCATAATCTTCCTCTTTTAAGAGTAACTATATAAACCGCCGTGACTCGTTGATGACTGTGCGGGTGTAGATGGAGCTGCTTGATTAATTTGTGGTGAAGGCATCGCTGGCATTGGTGCGGGTGCTGGCTGTGTAAAGCCTGCGGAAGGCGCAGAACCTAATGTCAATTTACCTAATGCACTGTTGGGACTTTCCACTTGTTCTGATTGAGCCTGCGATGTTAATGCATTTTGCATTGAAGCGCCTGCAGCACATAATCCTTGTGCATATTTTGATATCGTTGCATCGCTTAAAGAAAGTGAAGAACAAATATTTGCTTCCTGAGCTTGCGCACCACCTATTAAGCACAAACCAAACAAGACTAAAATTTTAATCCTATTCATAAGCATTTCCTTCTAAAGCTTTTCGAACCAGGGCAAAACGCTCCGGTGATAATACTCTAGCCATTAATCGCAAACGCTCGAAAACAACATTGCGTCTTAAAAACAATCCATTGTTATCATCTTCACCTAAGGTATTTTCTTCAGCATACATGAGCAAACGTGAGGCGCAACCAGGATGCACTGCGTCCATAATATGTAAAAAACGCAGCGCACTTCCCGTTTTAAATTGCACTGCCATTGCAATTTGCAAATCTTTATCTGCAAATTCATTGAAATTGACAGCGCTGATATCGTCAAGCTCCTTACCCAATTTTTCCAAGGCAGCTAAGAACTCTGCATCATTTCGATCCAGATAATGTTCTACAGCTTCCATAAACATGATCACTCGATAAATAAGAGGATCAGGGTAAGATTTCCAAAACGCATTGACGTCTTTCGGTAATAGACTTGGCATAGCGGCTATAACCTGAATTAGTTATAACGATCATAGAACATGCAGCGCATACTGTCAAAGGCTATTGAATGATCGTTTAACTCTTAAAATTGGAGACTTGTCATTTTTGACTGACGTTCAGATAATTCCCTATTTTCTGAATTTGCATCGATGCCACATAAGAGCGCAACCGCACATCTCATAATTTCTTTGTTGGTAGGCATATAATCAGTACTATTACTATAACGAGTGAGCGCATCGGTAAATCCACGCGCGTAGTCATCCGGTAAATACATGCGAAATAAGGTTAGTAAATTACCACCCAAATAGCCATTCGAATCAATAAGACTGTGCATCACATCATTATATAACCAAGAAAAAATACTTTGTAAGCTATCGTTTACTCGAAAAACAAAGTTTTTTAGCTTAGTGGCTTGCTGTTGGTGAGAATGCCAACCAAAGCCTGATAGATAAAATCCTGATTTTGGATATTTGTCTAAATATTCGATGCCAATATTATTAATATAGCTTACCAATTTTGTTAATTGTTCAACATCTGACATAGCTTTCGATGCCTTTTTGTTCTTAATATCTTAACGCCGTAAAATCATCTATAATTTTCTTAAGGAACTTAGAAAATTTTACGGCGCACAGATATTCTTATAATTTTTACTGACAAGATTCACACTCAGGATCATTGATTGAACAAGCCTTTGGCGTATCTGTCGCCGCAACAGTTTTCACTGCATTTAATGCGCCATCATGAATCGTAGATTTTTCTGTACTCGTTGCGCCTAAGCTGCGTAAATAATACGTTGTTTTCAATCCACGAATCCAAGCCATACGATAAAGAATATCTAATTTTTTACCGGAAGCTTCTGCCATATAAAGATTCAAAGATTGCGCTTGATCAATCCATTTTTGTCGACGCGACGCCGCATCAATCAACCATTTGGGTTCAACTTCAAATGCTGTCGCATACAACACCTTCAATTCTTCTGGAATTCTTTGAATTAATTTCAAGCTACCATTAAAATATTTCAAATCATTGACCATCACCTCATCCCATAGATTTCGCGATTTCAAATCACGAACTAAATAAGGATTCACAACCGTAAATTCGCCCGACATATTCGATTTCACAAATAAGTTCTGATACGTGGGTTCAATTGATTGCGATACGCCACAAATGTTAGAAATAGTTGCTGTGGGTGCAATGGCCATCACGTTAGAATTACGCATTCCCTGTTTTTCAATTTTGTCACGTAAGGCGTTCCAATCCAAAGTAGAGTCTGTGTTTTGCTCTAAATATTCTCCGCGAGACTCTTTGAGAAGTCGAATCGAATCGATAGGTAAAATACCTTGACTCCATAATGAACCTTGAAAACTTTCATAGCTGCCGCGTTCTGCAGCCAAATCTGAAGAAGCCTCTATTGCAAAATAACTTAAATGCTCCATTGAATAATCTGCAAAGGTTACCGCATCGTCTGACATATAAGGAATACGCATTTCGTATAAAGCATCTTGAAAACCCATGATACCTAAACCGACTGGGCGATGTTTTAAGTTTGAATTTTTAGCTTGTGGAATTGAGTAATAGTTGATATCAATCACATTATCCAACATACGAATTGCCGTGCGCACCGTATGGCGTAAGCGTTCAATATCTAGTCCATTTGCGCCCATCATTTCCGGCATATTGATACTACCCAAGTTACAAACGGCCACTTCATCTGCAGAAGTATTCAATGTAATTTCTGTGCACAAATTTGAACTATGGACGACGCCAATGTGTTGTTGTGGCGAACGCAAATTACAAGGGTCTTTAAAAGTTACCCATGGGTGGCCAGTTTCAAAAAGCATACCCAACATTTTGCGCCAGAGACCAACTGCTGAAATTTTCTTAAATAATCGAATTTCGCCCGCTTCAGCTTTTTTCTCAGCCGCAACATAAGCCTTCTCAAATTCGTTTCCAAATAAATCATGTAGATAACCCACATCACTGGGTGAAAATAAAGTCCATTCTCCATTTTCGAATACACGTTTCATAAATAAATCTGGAATCCAATTCGCGGTATTCATATCGTGCGTGCGGCGTCGTTCGTCCCCCGTGTTTTTTCTTAACTCAAGAAACTCTTCGATGTCTAAGTGCCAAGTTTCTAGATAACCACAGATTGCCCCTTTACGTTTTCCGCCTTGATTTACCGCTACCGCCGAGGCATTTGCCACATTCATAAACGGCACCACCCCTTGAGATTTGCCATTCGTACCCTTGATATGTGAACCCATTGCCCGCACCGGCGTCCAATCATTACCTAAACCACCCGCGTATTTCGACAATAACGCATTATCTTTAATCGCACTATAAATACCATCGAGATCATCTGGTACTGTGGTTAAAAAACAACTAGATAGCTGAGACTTTAATGTGCCTGAGTTAAATAAAGTCGGGGTCGAACTCATGAAGGCAAAACTTGATAGCACTTCATAGAATTCTATTGCTGCGGATTCTTTATTCTTTTCATTCAGCGCCAAGCCCATTGCCACGCGCATAAAAAATGCTTGCGGCAACTCAAAACGCACACCGCGTGAATGAATAAAATAGCGATCGTATAAAGTTTGCAGACCCAGATAAGTAAATTTCAAATCTCGTTCTGGTTTGATCGCTTCACCCAATTCATCTAAATCAAAATCTGCTAATTTTGGATCCAATAACTCTAATTCAATACCACGAATCACGTAAGACTTGAAATAACCTGGATAAGTTTTGACCATCTCATCAAAGGTTGCATCTTCACGTAAACGCAGAAAACGTAATGCTTCACCACGCAAATCATCCAACAACAAACGCGCAGCTACGGTTGAATAGTTTGGATCGGTTTCGATCAATGCACGAGCACTGAGCTGAGCGGCTTTAGCAACATCATCAACCGGAATACCCTCATAAATATTGCGTAAGGTCTCTTTGTAAATATGATCTGCACTAACATAAGATAATTCGCGGCAAGCTTCATTGATAATCTGACTCAAACGGGCAGTATCTAATTTGCTTTGTTCGCCAGAACGCAAAAGAACATGTAGGTCACTTGAAGTAGCCTGCGCTTCAACAGCGATGGCTTCACGTTCTTGTCGACGCGCTTCACGATACAACACATAACTACGAGCCACTTTATGCTCACCTTCACGCATCAACATCAATTCAACTTGATCTTGAATATCTTCGATATGCACTGTTCCACCACTGGGTAAACGACGCGCGAAAGCATCAAGAATCATTTTGGTTAATCGTCCCACCATTTCATGAATTCGTGATGAAGAAGCCGCTTGGCCACCTTCAACGGCAAGAAATGCTTTCGTCATTGCAACAGCGACTTTGCTGGCATCAAACGGCACAACTTTGCTGTTGCGTTTTATCACAACTAAAGCCCCTGGTGAATAACTTTGTAATTCTGAAAAATTTGACATAACTTCTGGAAGAATTGTTTCTGCTTGATTCAAAATTTGGGGTTCCATGATAGCTGACATAAGTAAAGCTCCTTGAAAAATATTGGCGTGATTTTTTATCGATTGGTATGGAGTTATCTTACCTTTTGTCTTCGAAAAACACAAGATCTTGTGTTTTTGCCATCCTTATGGCACAACATATGCCAAATACCTAAAATTATGGCTTTTCAGTAATTTTTTTTGTCAAGACATTTGACTGGAGTGATTTTTTTGAGTAAATCACCCTCAAGGGGCTGTTTTTATTGTATTTTTTATACAAGCTCCTTGATTGGAGCGGAAAAATTCGCTATTGAACATTCTTAGTGATTTATGCTATGCGAAACTCAGCTTGCGCGAAACATGCTTTAATTTCTTATTTTCGTAAGGTGAATGCGTCATCGGAAAAATTTTCAGTTCAAATAATGGCGCATATGTTTCCAGATATCGCTCGCAATCATACCACGCTGACCGTGAGTTTTTGTATCCGCCTCCGCAGATTTGGAATGAATCATCACCGCCAACTTTGCTGTATCTATCAAAGATAAACCTTGCGCTAACAATCCCACTGTAATTCCCGCCAACACATCTCCTGTACCTGCTGTGGCCATTCCTGGATCACTTAAATCATTCAAAAAAACTTTTGAATGATCCGCCACCAATGTGTCTGCGCCCTTCAATACGGAAATAGCATTATATTTTTCCACCAACATTTGCACAGCTAAAACTCGATTGCTTTGAATTTCCTGTGTTGATGTCTGCAATAATCGACTCGCTTCACCAGGATGTGGTGTTAAAATCCAATCGGTACGCTTAGTATTTCGTGTGCTTGCTAAGATATTGAGTCCATCGGCATCTAACACGAGTGGTTTGGCTGTTTTAATTGCCGCGTTCCAAAGTAATTTTCCCCAAGTGCTCTGACCCAACCCTGACCCCAATAAGATGACTGTAGCACGTTCCAATAACGGTGCTAAATCTTTTTTAGTTTTTACGCCATGCACCATTAATTCTGGGCAATCACAATTTAATGTGGCCGCATGCTGAGGATGTGTCGCTACACTAACCAGACCCGCTCCAACCCTTAACGCGCTTTCTGCAGCTAATCGAGCAGCGCCATTAAAACCGGGCGCGCCACCTATGACCAATACGTGACCAAAATCGGCTTTATTCGCATCGGGTTTTCTTTTGGGCAAAATTTTTCGCAAAACATCCCAATCTAATTTTTGTAATGCCATGACAATTCCCCATATATTTCAAACTTAGGCAAAAATATCATTAACTGATTATTTATAACTGATATTTTAATAGCGTTTGCAATCAGTAAAACCTATCACTCCACTTAAATAGTGGGAGCAAATATTTTCGGACTCACCCGATTCATGCATTTTTAGAATTTCAATATTTATGGGTTTGATTAATGGTGAATCCTGTTTAAACACAAATCCAAACTTTATTTCTTCTAATGTAAATGGAGCAAAATACAAATCCACATATTTCTTACTTAAAACAATACTTGTCAATGAAAATTGATCGGCAATCACCGCTACCAACTTACCTTGTTGCAATAAATCCACTGCTTGGTCAAGAGAATCAAGTGATTCCACACGTAAATTTAATTTTTTGGCTATGGTCTCATCGTAAGAACCCGCTAATACACCAACCGATTTGTTGGCATCAATTAATTGTTCAAGCGTTTTGATGGGAAAATCGTCCTTTGTCGCATTTATCACAAAAATTGATGTAATGGTTGCGGTAATTGATGAAAAAAATAAAAATATCACTATAGACCATAAGATATATATGACTTTACTAGCTAAACTGCTGGGAAAATAAGGGGTTATTTTTTTCTTCAGTGCCGACATGAAACATAAATACGCAATTCCTTTAAAATAATTCTTAGGAACATCGTCATGGAACTCTTTTTCGTAGAAATAAAAGATAGAAAGATAAAGATAAAAAACAATTAAAAAAGCTACGAAGCCGTATAACGCAAATTTATTGATGATTGTTATAGAAAATAAATTATGCTCACTATCTTTTTTTGCCAGCACAGAAATATGGCTAGTCGTATAAGGTTGCGTAAAATATTGATTCTCTAGCCTTGATGCAGTCGTAGCAAAAGGCCCAAGAAGCATATCTACTTTATTATTCAGCAAACTACTTTCGGCATTATTGACGTTTTGACCAAGGGGCACATAAACATATGCTATGTGATTTCTCTCCGCAATTTTGTTCCAAAGATCAATATCTATGCCGTAATAACCTCTTTGATCGTGCATGACAAAAGGTGGGACCTCAAGGACCCCAACTCTAAGCGGCTTATTATCGGCGAAGGCGTTCCAGGGTAAGAAAAAGCAAAATATAACAAAGAGGAATAATTTTCGCATACTTTATATAATTGCATTAATTGAAATATAAGAGTAACAGGTCTTTTTTTGTTTTTCAAATAAAGCAACTATTCAAAAAGTTTTCTACTAGATTATGTTACTGCGCTTTAAAAACTGCATCACCTCTATGCTTGTAATGTACGTCATCTTTTTCTCCTGTTCAATTTCTCTAACTTCTTTCCGGTATTTTACCACATGTTCATCGGGCAATTGAATTATCCAATCGATAAAACGCAGTATATTCATCACTTTATTTTTAGTGAATCCTTTCATATAAAGCATTCGCAGTAAACGAACTTTGTTGACAAGTTTTATATCAGGATCTGCTTTGACGCAGGCCATGGCTTCTAATTGTGCGAGAATGACTACCGCAAAGGGATTCGCAGAAATTTCTAAC
>Ga0206987_1054_pt1 | contig 15296 bp, 18 predicted proteins | sample Alteio_BWMinCont_11_FD_153281 | JGI IMG/M metagenome (GOLD analysis project Ga0206987, IMG submission 153281) | Enriched cells from forest soil in Barre Woods Harvard Forest LTER site, Petersham, Massachusetts, United States -... | ecosystem: Environmental > Terrestrial > Soil > Temperate forest >... | reverse complement strand
CGCCCACACCGCGCTCCTCCATGCGGCGCGGCCGGGGTCGAGGTGAATGGCTTCGCGGGCTTGGTCTTCAGCTTGGACAAGCGCCGCATGGAGGAGCGCGGTGTGGGCGAGCGCGGTGCCTGCTTGCGTGATGTAGAAGTTTGCCGCCTGGGTGCGCGCGTAGTAGAGCTTGGGATCGGCGGTGATGGCTTGCTGGATTAATCCCTCGAGTTCGCTGGCGGCCCGCTTTTGGTGAGTGGCGATATCGAGCTTCAGAAGATATCCGCGAGCGGGGTTGACGCGGAGCATATGGTCGGCGATGTCGGCGGCTTTTTGATTGTCGCCGCCGGCGATGCCGGGAGCTTCGAGACAGAACTCGAGCAGGTCGCTGTTAGCGTCGAGATTGTTGGGATCGAGTTGGAGCGCGAGATCGACTTCTTTGCGGAAGCGGCGGGCGAGCGACATCTTGGCGAACATTCCGGCGTGCGAGGAGCCCAGATTGGAGACGACGGCGTCGGCGAGGGCGGCCTGGAATTCGGCGTTCTTATGATTGAGCGAGACGGCTTTTTCGGCTTGCTGGATGGCCTGGTCCCAGCGCTGGAAGGCGGCGGAGACTTTGGACATTTCGTACCAGCTTTGCGCGTCGTTGGGATTGGCCTTGAGACGCTCGGCGAGAATTGGCTGGGCGCGTTTGTAATGGCTGCCCTCGATGAGAGTGGCGGTCGGGGGATCGGCGGCGTGGAGTGGGAGAGAAAGTGCGCAGACGAGAAAGGAGATGATGCGCTGAGGCGTGCGGCGCGAGGAAATCCGCATCACTGAAATTCCAGGGTCACGAGTTTCGCGTCGGCGGTTCCGACGTTGGTGAGGCTGTGGGTTTCGCCGGCTTCGACCCAGGCGACGTCGCCGGATTTCATCTCTACGTTCGACGCGCCTTTGCCGACGACATCGTTGCGGAGGAGGAGGTCGGTGACGGCGATGACGAGATGAGGGTGGGAATGGTGGTGGCGGGGCACGGAGCCGGCGACCTGGAGCTCGATTTCGGAAACGCGGACGCCGTCTTTGACGAAGAGGATTTGCTGGGTGCCACCGTGGAGGACGACGAGGCTGCGGTCGTCGTCCCATTTGGGAGGAGGCGTGGTGTGGGCTTTTTCGTCCTGGAGCAACTCGATGGTCACGTTGCGGAAAGGCGTGGTGGCGAGGTTGCGGGCGAGGTGAGCAAAGCCGCCGTCGGTGGCGCGGGCTTCGCCGTCCTGAAGCTTGAGCGTGACGGGGGCCTTGCCGACAACTTCGTTGGAAACTTCACTGGGGCCGAGACTGACGAAAATGTAGTCGTGACGATGGCGGTGGATCAAGGTAGAGGCGTGAGCGGGGACTTCAACTTGAAAGACGCGGATGTATTGATTTTGCAGAGCGAGGTGGTGAGAAGGCTCAGCGGTGATTTCGACTTCCGCGGGAGTCTGGGCAGCAACGGTGGTGGCGAGCAGTAAAGCGACGAGAAGCTTTGCCAAGGATTTCATGAGGAAAATTCTAACAGGGTGGCAGGGTGGGCGAGCACGCCGGTGCTATAGGGAGAAGTAGGTCTTTCGGTGAAGCCAGCTGTTCTCGTCGCCGATTGCAACATGGTCGGGCCATTGCGGAGTGGTGGTTACGAGCAGGCGCAGGTCACGGGCGTCGGGTGGAATGCGAAAAGAGAGTTCGGTGGTGTAGGACTGGCCGGGGATGAGCGGCTTGGTCAAAGGGGTTCCGGCTACGGATTCAGGTGAGTAGATGGCGCCATGGGAGTCGATCAGTTGGACGGTGCGGGGTGAGGGACTGAGAGGCGCGTTCTTGGGGCGCTGGGGAGAAGTGGTGGTTTCATCGAAACGAGTACGCAGCGTAATAAGGTAGCGAGTGAAGGCGCTGGCAGGTTCGGCCTTGACCCCGGTGACTGAGTAGGCGAGATGGCAGTCGATCTCGCAGAAATATTTTTCCTGGCCCTGGGTGAGCAGGTGGTCACGGCTGGCGAGGGAGAATCCGAAGAGCAGGCCGAAATATACGAAGGCGCCGCAAGCGACGATGAGCAGGGTCAACTGGGCGATCTGGCGCTTGCGAACGAATGCGGCCATGACCAGCGCGCACAGCGAAAGCAGAGTGCCGCAGCAAGCCGCGAGGAAGCCCACGGCGGCGGCGGGAGCGGGGAAATTCATATTGCTATAGATGCTGTGCCACATGGTTTCTCTCCTCGCGGAAATGTACTTTACAATGCAAAGTGACAACTCAAAAAAATATCAGGACTGCTCGCGGGTTTGCGCGATGAAACGCTCCATCTGTTCCAAGTAAGTCTCCAGCGCCTTGCGGCCCGCGGGGGTGAGGCGATATTCGGTGCGGGGGATGCGTCCGTGAAAAAACTTGTTGCAGCGGAGATAGCCGGCGGCTTCGAGCTTTTGAGCGTGCACGCTGAGGTTGCCGTCGGAAGTTTTCAGCACGCGTTTGAGATCGTTGAAGCTCAGAGAGTCGTTGATAGCTAGCGCGCTGAGGATGCCGAGGCGGAGGCGCTCGTGAATCAGGCGATCGAGTTCGGGCAACTCGCGGGGAGAGCGAGGCGGACGAACCGGGGAAGCGGCCCGTGAGGAAGGCGCCGAGTTTGATCGCTGAGTTCTAGCCACCGTATCTCCTGGCGATGCTGAATCCGAAAGCGAGGTGGAGGCCGCCGAAGCCGAGGGCCATCCAGAGATTGCCCCAGACGGGAAACATGAGGGCGGCTGCGCCGAGCAGCATGAAGCACGTGCCCATGGCCGGGACAATGGCGACCGAGAGGGCGCCGGCCGAAACCACGCCGGCGCCGAAGAGCAAAAGCCAGGTTCCGGGCAGGAAGCGAGCCATACCGGATTGATAAAGGATAACGGTCAAAATGGCGGCGGCGGCGACTGCGGGCAGGAAGCTGAGGGCAAATTTGCGGCCGGGGCCGCTGGTCAGCGGAACCCCTGCGCGTTGAGCTTTGTTTTGGGTGGCGGCAATCCCGAGGGAAGACGCGAAGACTGCTTCGACCAGCCAGACGGTGAACCACATGGAAGGCGAGTTTTGCCGGGCCGCGAGCCAGGCGGCGGGCAGAGCGGTTGCGCCCATGGCGACCTGGCCCCATCCGGGAATGGCGGTGAAGGCGGAGGAGCGTTCGAGAGTCTCACGAATGAAGCGGAGATCTTCGAGAGCGCCGGCCGGGGCGGGGGAATGAGAGCGCGGGCGGCGGACGCGATGCTGGCGGTCGAGCATGGGCCTGAGTCTAGCGGGATGATTTGTTTTTGTCAAGTACTTTATAATATAAAGTACAAATACCTCACCGACCTTCTTCTGACGACTGGGCGGGTCTGCGCAGAACTTCTTTCACATCAAAACCTTAACCACAGAGGGGACAGGGGAACACAGAGGGCCGGGCAAGGACATTTCGGTAATGGTGCAGTTCAAACTGCACCAACACCGACATTTCCCATGCATTGACTTGCCTCAGGTTGGCTCCTAATATGTTCGGGTTCCAGCGCGAGTTTCGTCACTGATCGACCAAGCATGATCGGCCAGACCATTTCGCACTACCGCATTGTCGAGAAACTCGGCGGTGGCGGGATGGGTGTGGTCTACAAGGCCGAGGATGTCAAGCTCGACCGCTTCGTCGCCCTTAAGTTCCTGCCCGACGATGTCGCGCAAGACCCGCAGGCATTGGCCCGTTTCCAGCGTGAGGCCAAAGCCGCGTCGGCACTGAATCATCCCAACATCTGCACGATCTACGAAATCGACGACCAGTCCGGCCAGGCGTTTATCGCCATGGAGTTTCTGGATGGATTGACGCTGAAGCACAAGATTGCCGGCCGACCGATGGAGACGGAACTGGTTCTCTCGCTGGCCATCGAGATCGCCGATGCGCTGGATGCGGCCCATGCAGAAGGCATCGTCCACCGCGACATTAAGCCCGCGAACATCTTTGTGACCAAGCGCGGACACGCCAAGGTTCTGGATTTCGGGCTGGCGAAGCTGTCCCCAGTCAGCAAACGGGACGCCTCGGGCGCAACCGCCCAGGAGACCGTGCCCAGCGAGGATCACCTGACCAGTCCGGGCGCCACGCTCGGCACCATCGCCTATATGTCGCCGGAGCAGGCGCGGGCCAAAGAACTGGACGCCCGCAGCGATCTGTTCTCGTTCGGCGCCGTCCTCTATGAGATGGCGACCGGGCAGTTGCCTTTCCGGGGTGAGAGCACGGCGGTCATCTTCCGCGAGATTCTGGATCACAACCCGATTCCGGCGGTGCGGCTGAATCCCGACGTATCCGCGGAACTGGAACGGATTATCAACAAGGCGCTGGAGAAGGACCGCAATCTTCGCCACCAGCATGCTTCGGAGATGCGGTCAGACCTGCAACGGCTGAAGCGGGACACGGACACGGGGCGGATCGCGACTGTGAGCAGCGGCTCAGGTCACGTGGAGGCGGCCGTGTCGGCCGTCGAAGTGGAACGAAGCTCCGCAGATGCTGTCGAGCTGCGCTCGACCGGGCGGAAAAGGCCGTCCGCCGCTCCACGTACTTTCTCGCGAGCCGACGGCTATATTGTGGCGGCTCTGCTGCTGGTTGCTTTGATCGCTAGCGGCCTCTACTACCGCTCGCGGCAGCACACTGCCCACGCCCTAACTGAGAAAGACACCATCGTGCTTGCTGATTTTGCCAACAGTACGGGCGATGCGGTGTTTGACGACACGCTCAAGACCGCGCTCAGCGTTTCTCTTAACCAGTCGCCGTTTCTGAATGTGCTCTCGGATAATAAAGTCGCGGCGACCTTGAAACTGATGTCGCGTCCGGCGGGCACGAAGCTCACGCCTGAAGTCACCCGCGAGCTTTGCCAGCGGGTGGGCAGCAAGGCTTATATTGCCGGATCGATTGCCAGCCTGGGCAGCCAATACGTGCTGGGGTTGAAGGCGGTGAATTGCCAGAGCGGAGACCCGCTGGCCGAGCAGCAGGTGACGGCAGCGGGGAAGGAGAAGGTGCTGGACGCGCTGGGCGAGGCGGCATCGAAGCTGCGAACTGAGTTGGGCGAATCGCTGGCGACGGTGCAGAAGTTAGATGTTCCGTTGTCAGAGGCCACCACTTCTTCGCTCGAAGCTCTGAAAGCGTACAGCCTTGGACGGAAGGCCTATGACGAGAAAGGCCCCGCCGCAGCCCTGCCGTACGATCAACCCGCCATTGAGCTTGATCCGAATTTTGCCATGGGCTACGAGGTGGTGGGCAACGACTACTTCAGTCTCGCTGAGGTAGGGCGGGCCAGCGATTACTTCTCCAAGGCATTCCAGTTACGGGAACATGCCAGCGAACGGGAAAAGCTGACGATTGCCGCCAACTACTATTCAAATGTGACCGGAGAATTGGATAAAGCGGTCCAGGCCTTTCAGGAGGGGATTGAGAGCTACCCGCGAGACTACCCAGCACATCTGAATTTGGGCAATGTGTACTCAGCGCAGGGACAATATGAGCGGGCCTCGGAGTCGTTTCGCCAAAGCCTCCGCCTCGCCCCGGATAGTGGAGGCCCCTACACAGACCTTGCCAACAGCCTGCTCTCCTTGCAACGCTTCGACGAGACGCGGCAGATCATCCACGAGGCGCAGGCAAGAAAACTGGATAATTACCTGCTCCACAATGCTCTCTACGCTCTGGCCTTTCTCGGGGCGGACTCTGCTTCGATGGCGGAACAGCAACAGTGGTTTGCGGGAAAGCCGGAAGAGAACCAAGGGCTTTCGCTCGCATCCAACACCGAGGCGTATGGCGGTCATCTGGGCAAGGCGCGGGAACTGACCAAGCGGGCTGTGGACTCGGCCATTCGGGCGGACAGCAAAGAGAATGGAGCGATCTGGCAGGAGAATGCCGCTATCACACAAGCCGCTTTCGGCAATCCTGTTGAAGCGCGGCGGTCAGCGGCAGAGGCTTTAACGCTGGTTCCCACGAGTCAGGGCGTCGGGGTCGAAGCCACGCTGGCGTTTGCCATGGCGGGCGATACGGCGCGCGCCGAATCGTTGGCGCAAGACTTGGGGAAACGCTTCCCGCTGGATACGCAGATGCAGTCGCTTTGGCTGCCTGCGATTCAGGCGCAGTTGGCGCTGGACAAGAAGAACCCGGCTGCTGCCCTGACTGCGCTGCAAGCGGCCTCATCCATCGAGTTGGGGCAAATTGCGTTCGTCGCCAATATGTCCTGCCTGTATCACGTGTACGTTCGCGGAGAGGCATACCTGGCAGCCGGACAGGGAAAAGAGGCTGCCGCCGAGTTTCAGAAGGTCATCGACCACAGCGGCATCGTCTGGAACTGCTGGACGGGAGCGTTGGCGCATCTGGGCGTGGCTCGTGCGAATGCCTTGCAGGCGCGAAGTTCGCAGGGGGCGGATGCCGATGCGGCGCGGGTGCGGGCGCTCGCCGCTTACAAAGATTTCCTCACGCTCTGGAAAGACGCCGACCCCGACATCACCATCCTTAAAGAAGCCAAGGCGGAGTACGCGAAGCTGCAATAGCAGTGTGGCGATCTCCACCCATGCCTGACCTGCTTGCACAAAGATTGTCAACTGACGCGCTCAGGCGTTTACACTCATTGAGAATTTCTGGCTCAGCAAGACTGAATGCTTCGCTACCGGAGATCCTTGGCTGCAGCGAGCATTTCGTCCGCGCGCGCCCGCACGCGAACGTCCTCGGTGAAATTGACCCAACGCACCACTCTGGACGAGTCCACGAGCAATTCTGCGGGCCGGGCTATGTCATGGCCGTCAGGCCCTCCACCCACGTGCAATAGATCGTAACGGCGGATAACCTCAGCGTTGGGGTCGGAAAGAATGGTGAAGGTATAACCTGCCTTGTTGCTCAGATCCCGCGAGACCTCGGGAGGGTCCACGCTGATCGCTACGGGCCGGACGCCTGCGGACCTAAATTCGCTGAGCCGTTTCTCAATTCCTCGTAACTCGAGGTTGCAGAACGGTCACCAATATCCGCGATAAAAAATCAGCAGCACGGCTCTGGGTGGGGGGATGCCCTGCGAGTCGCCGGCTGCAGGGGCGAACAACTGGTCTAAGGAAACTGGGTGACCAGTAGTGTCGGCCAGCGTGAAGTTAGGCGCTTTTTGCCCTACCTGCGGCGCGCTCGAAGAGGGCGGGAGCGCCCGAGCGTGGAAGAACGCGAAGATTGCCACGCCAGCCAAAAGCAGCGAAACCAGAGAGAGGATCGAGCTAAGAATTTTTCCACGATCGACCCGTGGTTGCCCGAAAACGCGCCACAGTCCAATCGCCAGGAGAATTATCGCGACCACAGCCAGCAGCACGCTCAGCCATGGTAAAGCCCGTTGTTCAGGAAAGTTGGCGAAGAAAACCACGTTGCACAAGCAAGCGCCCAAGGCGAGCAGAAACCCGGACCACATGGCCCCATTCCGGCGCTTTTCGATCATGCCTGGCATGGTGGCGCCCAGTTTACCAGACTCATGTGGCTACGATTGTCGAGTGACGGGCAAGTCGGAAATTATTGTTGTTACCGGGCGTTTACACTCATTGACCGTCAATGAATGTAATAGAGATTTCGCAACAGTTGACCCGCCGACATCAAGAGCTCCTGCAGAAAACATTTCGCGTATTCGAGCAGCTTGAAGATGTCGTCAACGACATTGTCAATTTTGCTGCGGCTAACGATCCACCGGGTCTCGAAGGCAAATATCCATTCAACCAACTATTGCACTCGCTTGAGATCCATTATCCAATCCGTTTCCCACGTTTTACCACCGTCGGTTGATTCTGCCTGCTCCCAGTGACCTGAGGTGGGTGTGATCTCGGACCATAGGAGCCGTGTGCGGACTGGTTTCCCGTCTTCGGTATCATCGTTCGCATAGAACGTTCCTACACCATTGTGGAAGCTGCCTCTCACCGGCGGATCCATCGGCCCAAGTGGCGTCCTGCTGTCCATCCACCAGATCGACCACTGCCCCGTCTTGGCGTCGAACGATCGGGAAGCTACGCCGCGGTAAGTGCCGCCCGGAACTTCGAACACGGTGTCGTCGACATTAGCGTAGCCACCCATCAGCGGCTGGCAGAATAATGTCCCTTCGAATTCGATCCACTCGTGACTGTTGACGAGGCGATGCTTCAGCTTTCGATGATGGACTTGCCAGCGTCCGAATAAAAAATCGAAGTCATGCAGTCCGGGCGGCTCGCGATCTGCATGTCCCAACCCCGGAGAGGACTGCGCCACAATGAGCCCCGACGACGCCAGGCCTATCACCAGGCAGAAGATCACAGCAATGCGCTGACTTATTTCCACGTATGACTCCTCTTCGTGCCGAAATACTGCCGGCCCCAGTTTAGCGCATGGCTGAAGCAATCAGGCGTTATCACTCATTGAGAATTGCTGACTCGGGTCAATGAGTGCACTGGGGATATTTCGCAAATCGACCCAGGCTTCGTAATTTCCGAATTGCCGGACTCCAACAGGCGAATGGGTGTGGTGTATAAGGCCGAAAATGTTAAGCTCGACCGCTTCGTCGCCCTCAATTTCCTACTTCACGACGTAGCCAAGGACCGCAGAACCGCTGCTCCACGCAAAGGCGAATGCAATCATCGAGCCCCCGGCGGACGCCCGGGTGTTGGAGCGAGATAGAATTAGTTCGTGACTGATCTGGGGAAGGTGCTGGTATTGCTGGGTGGGGTGATCGTGCTGGTGGGATTCGGGATGGTGCTGGCGGGGCGCGCCAACTTTCCGCTGGGACGGCTGCCGGGAGACCTTGTTTATCGCGGAAAGAATACGACGTTTTATTTTCCGCTGGCGACGTCGATTGTGATCAGTGTGGTTTTGTCGGTGCTGATGTATGTGGTGGGGAGGGTTAGGAAGTAGGGAGCTGTCAGCTTTCAGCTTCTAGCTTCTAGCTTCTAGCTCCTAGCTCCTAGCTTCTAGCTTCTAGCTTCTAGCCAAGCTCGAGTCTGAGCAACCCTCCCGGCCGTACTCATCAACCTAACACTGGACCGCCGCCAGCCTGATTGCAACCGAAAGCCACGCCCACGGCACCGTTGGTGCTGTTGAAGTTGAGCAGAGTCTTCAACGTTCGACTCTGGGTGAGGCGAGATTGCTTACGACTGCTTCAAGTTGATGGTGTCTTGTGTGATTTGGTCAAAGGTAGTGACGGCTTTGGCATCGGCTTCGAAGGCGCGCTGCGCCACGATGAGGTTGGCGAATTCCGTCGAAATATCCACATTGGATAGTTCCAGAGAGCCCCCCGCCAGACTACCTCTTCCGCCGGTGCCCGGACTCCCCACGATGGCTTGCCCCGAGGCCAGAGTCTGGGTGTAGTCGGTGTTGCCTACACGCTCCAAACCTTCATCATTGGCAAAATTGGCCAGCGCCACCTGACCCAGGGACGCTGTCTTTCCATTGGTGAAGGAACCGGTGATGGTGCCATCCGCGCCAATACTGAAATTGGTCAGCGTGCCGCTACTGGCGCCGTCCTGCTGAGTTGAGGAAGTGGCACTGGGAGCACTCACCTGGGTCACTACCGGAGTGGTTCCATTGAGGAGATCCCAGTTGAAGGTCAGGTCTTTGGCTCCATCTGCAAGAGACGTAGCTTTGATTCCGTCGATATTGGTGAGATTTCCGCTTCCATCGACCGGACCGATAAGATTGCCGCTGCCGTCAAAGGTCAGCGTACCCGTAGCCAGGATGCCGCTTTGTGGAACCCCAGCGATGGGGTTAAGGTCCGCCGGAGGAATGGAGAGCGAGTAGCTCCACGTATTCGCCGCGGTCTTGGTGAACGTAAAAGTCAAAGTGTGACTGGTGCCCAGCGAATCAAAAATGGTCACGGGGGTAGAGTAGGTGCTATCGGTGCCACCGACCGTCGCAGCCGCATTTAGATTAGTTCCAATGGTCACGTTGCTGGTCGAAGCTGGCGGGCTGATGGTTCCTGCACCCAGTTGCAGCGGTGCGAGGGCCTGCCCGGTATTCACTACGCCGTTGACCGCCGGGTAACCGAGCACGTCCTGCCCTTCGGAGGTAACCAGGAAGTTGTTCTGGTCTACTGAAAACGTACCGTCACGGGTATAGCTGGTGACGCCGCCTTGTTGCACCACAAAAAATCCGTCGCCCTGGATGGCTACGTCGGTTGGGACTCCGGTGGAACTCACGCTGCCTTGCGTGAAGTTGGCCGGCAAGGACGCGATTTCCGTTCCTGCTCCGAGTTGGACGGGATCTCCGGACCCGGTGGTGCCAAGATTCTGGTAGAACAAATCGCTGAACAGCACCGACGTGTCCTTGTAACCGGTGGTGCTCTGGTTGGCGAGATTGTTGGCGATAGTTGACAGCGCGGTTGATTCGGCGGTCAGCCCGGAAAGAGGAATTGAAAAATTGGGCATTAAGATACTCCTTGGGTGGATGGATTCGAATTGTTGCCGGCACTGGCCGGGGGTAGCCCCTGCGGCGTCAACGCGTTTTGAAGAGTTTGATTGATCTGGGATAACTGGTCGAGCATATTGAACTGCACCAACTGGCTGGTGAACTGGGTGGGATCGACGGGATCGAGCGGGCTCTGGTTTTCGAGCTGCGCCGTCAGCAATTGCATGAACATGCCTTGCGTATCCACCGGATCCGAGGCGTTACTCGCTGCCGTACCGGCGGTGGGGCCTGCGCTGGTATTCGTGTTGGGGGTTGGAAGCACGGTGTTGGCTGGTACTGGAGCAACGTTCATCGGATTATCTCCTTAACTTCTTGCTGATTTTGCCTCAGGCATGCACGCTCAGTCGGACGGTGCTGGGCTGAATCTCGGATGTTGCAGTGTCCGGTTCCGGCGTCACGTCTTGCGAGAACCATGACCTCGAGCCGCGACCATTCCCAGAGTCTTGGTGGGAATCGGAGCCACCGGTAAAGCCGGTTCCGGTTCCACTGCCGGGCGCCATGAAACGGATCTGATCGAATTGCAAACCTTGTTGATGAAAGACAGTCTGCAAGCCCGGTACTTCCTGGGCGAGAAAGCCGCGCAAGTCGCCTCGTTCACTGCTCACCGCCAGACCCAACTGGGTGTCCCGCACAGCGGTGTGCACTTCCACGCTGCCAAATGCCGGCGTGCGGAACCCGATGTGCATTTCGGATTGTGCGATCCCTTCCACGACGCGCGCTGTTTGCACCAAACCGGCACTGACGGTTGGGGCCTCGGCGGACGTTTGGATCGGATGCTGAAGTGGCTCGTCGCCGGGGCTGGTCGCAGAAGCCTGACTGCCTGGGGCTTGGCCGGTCGATGGCGGAATTACGGCTACCACTCCTGCTGTTTGCACATCGACTGGCTGCGCGTCCATTTGCAGCGGCGGTAGCGGACTGTCCGCAGCTGGAGTCGCTGGCTGAGGGGCGGTGTCAGCATCAGCAGCTGTCGCCTTTCCTCTGGGTGCGGAATTGGCAAAATCGGAAAGCGGAACAGTGATTCCGGTTGCTGTGGTTTTGAACTGGGCCGGCACTCCAATCGCTTTCGGAACCTCTGGCGACACCGGAGCAGTTGAAATAGCTTCCCGCAGCGGTAACGACCCTACCCGGCGTGCTTCCGGATCCACGACTCGCGGTGGTTTGTCTGCAATCGGAAGACCCACTCTGGGCAGAAGAGCTGCTGTAGCTGTGGCCATTCCAGGGTCCGGCAAGAGCGCAGGTGCGGCGGGTCGCTGCGGTGTGATCTCTGCCGGATGAGATTGGCTGTCGACTGCTATTTTCGTAGACTTGGTCGTGAGCGAGGATGCATCCGGCACGGTTGCGTCTGGGCTGGCAACGACAACCGTCGCCGCAGCGAATTCGGTCTGAGTCATCAACGAATCGGCCGTGGCGTTCGCGGCGGGTGATGCGAAAAGCTGGGGTTCGCCGGTTGCACAAGGCGTCGCAAAGAGAACCGGCGGTGTAAGTGAAACCGATTGCGTTGGCCCCAAGATCGGGTCGGCTGGATTCGTGAAACCCTGCGAAGTACCCGCAGGAGAGTCTGGCGGCACAGGAGCGGGGGAACTCGATGAAGTGGCGGATGGCTTATCTCCATGGGTGCCAGGAACGCGCATCGAAAAAACGAGAGGCGTCGTCGGTTGCTGCCAAGTGTCGTTCGCAGGCGACGGTTCAACGCCCTCAGATTGCGAAACATTTTCCTTCCCAACCTTGCCCGGCAGAGAAGCAAAAGGCAGCTTCGGATTTTCGACTTTAGGAGCCGGAACCAATGGAGTAGGAGCAAGAGGCACACTCACTGGGGAGAGCATTTGCTGAAGGCTTCGTGCCCCTTCTTCTTGAGAGGCCTTCGGTTGCGTGTCGGCCTTGGCCAGCGAGCTTGTCTTCGCAGACGCAGTGCTGTTCACCGCATTTTGCAAAGCCGTAGCAAATGAGCCCTGGCTGCTATCGTTCCCGGTCGTGGTAGCGACCGGCTTAGCCAATTGAATTGGCAACGAAGCATCGAGTTGGATCGGATTCGTAACCACTGCATCGACCTCACAACTGCGCTTGTCAGCCCTGAACAAAGCATGTTGAAGACCAAGTCAACCGGCCACTTCTTTTCAGCGGGCGTCATCAATTAACTTCTTGAAACTAAAGCTGGCGCGGATTCGGTCGATTCGTCGCTGCCTCTGAATCGGTGCGGGCGGTGGGGTTTGAGGGAAGGGCCTGCCTAGTGGGCTCGGCAAAAGCTACCTTCGCCGGAGGTAGGCGCGACGCAGGAGTAGCAGATCGTCGAGGTCCCGTTGACTTTGTCGGGCTTCGTTTTGACGATAGGCCTGGGCTTGCGTCTGGCGCAGCGTTTCCAGCACTTCGCGCTGCTGGCGCGCCTGGCGAAAGCTAGTCATACAAGAGTCGCGTATCGCCTGTGCCGTGGCCAGTCTCTTTTCCAGGCCCTTGCGTTGTCCTATTAAGACGGAGCGGCAAAGCTGCATGAACTGCAATTCTGCGCCGCTCAGGATGGATTCGAGCTGCATGGCTTCCTGGTTTGTGCGCTCCGACAATTCCGCATTCAGGTGGTCGATTCTTAGCTGCACTGCGGCGACCTGCTGGTTGGCCTCGCGCAGCAGCAATTCGTGCTGCCGTTCCAGACTCTGGCGTAGATGCAATATGGCGTCAAGAGAGAATTGGAAGGCCATGAGGCTAAGTTGGGATGGCGAGGAGCCGGGTAACGGTGTCTTGCAGCGTGTCTGCTTCGCCGGACCGTTGCTCAAGAAAGCGATTTAGTTCGGGCAACAGTAGAAGGGCCTGGTCGAGCAGGGGATCACTGCCTTTCTGGTAGGCACCCACGCGAATCAAGTCTTCCGACGCTGCATGGGCTGCCAGCAGTTTGCGCAGCACATTGACTTTTTCCAAGTGGGCCGGCGAACACACTGAAGGCATGAGACGGCTGACGCTGTCGAGAATCGCGATCGGAGGGTAGTGGTTCCTGGCCGCGAGTCGACGGTCCAGCATGACATGGCCATCGAGCAAAGCGCGGGTTCCATCTACCAGTGGATCCTGCTGATCGTCACTTTCCATGAGCACGGTATAAAACGCGGTAATACTGCCGTGGCTGAACTTGCCCGCACGCTCGATGAGCCGGGCCAGCAAAGTGAAGACCGAAGGAGTGTAGCCTTTGGCGGTTGGCGGCTCACCGGCGGCCAGACTGATTTCGCGTTGCGCCATGGCTAAGCGGGTAATGGAATCAACCACCAGCAGCACGTTCTTTCCGAGCCCGCAGAAATATTCTGCGATGGCCGTCGCCGCGAGAGCTGCACGGATGCGTAATAACGGTGATTGGTCGGAGGTGGAGACCACTACGACCGAGCGCTTTCTACCTTCCTCGCCGAGGGCCTCTTCCAAGAATTGCCGCACTTCGCGGCCTCTTTCTCCGACCAGCGCCAGCACCGTGAGGTCAGCACTGGTGTTGCGCGCCATCATGCCGATCAAGGTGCTTTTGCCAACGCCGCTGCCACCGAAAATCCCCACCCGCTGGCCGCGTCCGCAAGTGAGGAATCCGTCCACGGCACGAATTCCGCATCCGATGGCCTCGTGGATGAGGTGGCGCTCCAAGGGCAGAGGCGCAGCGGCGTCCAGTAACTGCGGTTCGAGGCCGGAATAGGCGCCCAGGGAATCGAGAGGCTCTCCCCTGCCATCAATCACCCGACCCAACAGATCTGGACCTACGCGCAACACCGGTCGCGCTCCCCAGGTCACCACCTGATCGCCATAGCGGATGCCGGTCGGCCGCTCCAAAGGCATGGAGAGGACGGTGGTCCCGCGAAAACCAACAATCTCGCCGGGAAAGATTCGTCCCTCGGCGTCAATCACCCGGCACAACTCTCCCACCGAACAGAAGGGGCCATCGGATTCGATCAGTTGACCCAACACCTGAGTGACTTTTCCTGTCCAACGCAACGCAGAACAAGCATTGAGCTGGTGGAAATAGGGAGCCAGCAAACCCGGGGCACTCATACTGCTGCCTTGGGACGCCGTTCGAGCAAGTCCAGCAGGCCCTGCTCAATTTCTTTGAACTGAACTTCAGGGCCCAACTCGGTGGTTCCCAGGACAGTCTGAAGAACGCAGTGGTCCATGGCCAGATTCGGATCCTCCACCACTTCCGGCACGTCGTGGGCTTCCATGCGCTGCGCAAAGTAAGCTCTGCACTCTGACACTTGTTGGGAATGCACCCGCACCGTGACCTTGGTGCCGCTTTCAATTCGTTCCAGCGCCACACGCACCATGCCGGCCAGGAGTACAGGGTCGATCTCTGCTTCCCGCCGCAGAATCTTGCGCGCAATGCTGAGCGCCAACTGCACCACTTCGGCCTCGACTTGCTGGAAGTAGAGAGAACGTTCACGGGCAAAGTCTGCCAGAGTGGTCTGCACGCTTTCGCGGATTTCAAGCAGACGCTGCTCAAACCCAGAGCGCACCTGCGCTTCCCATTGCTGACGCTCCGCTGCCATGGCGGCGTTTTGGTTCTGGACGCTGAGGTTGTCTTTACCCGGGGTAGATTCGCCTTCGCGCGCCGATGGGTGCCGATTCTCAACCACAACTCCAGAGTCTGCGCCCGGAGGAGCTGACAGCTCGGCATAGGGAAACGGGCGAATTTCCGGCGGGGTCTCGGGCTCGAGCGCCGGATTAGAGGACGAACTCATCTTCCTGCGCTCCCAGACTGATCTTGCCTTCGGCTTCCAACTTTCGTATCACCGCCACCCCCTCCTGCTGCGCCTTGTTGACGTCCCGGGCCTTCACCGGCCCCAGCACTTCCATGTCTTCTTTCAACATCTCCACCGCGCGCGAAGACATGGACTTGAAAATGTAGTTCTTCAACTCTTCGCTGGCACCGCGCAGCCCAAGCGCCAGCGTC
>Ga0206987_1075_pt2 | contig 15414 bp, 6 predicted proteins | sample Alteio_BWMinCont_11_FD_153281 | JGI IMG/M metagenome (GOLD analysis project Ga0206987, IMG submission 153281) | Enriched cells from forest soil in Barre Woods Harvard Forest LTER site, Petersham, Massachusetts, United States -... | ecosystem: Environmental > Terrestrial > Soil > Temperate forest >... | reverse complement strand
GGAACCGTGGTGTCGTACGACAGGGTGAAGTTGCCCGGGTCGCCAAGTTGAACATGGTTCAAGATGTTAAATACCTGTACTCCAAACTCCATGGCAACACGCTCCGTGAGTTTGGTTGTCTTCACCAGAGCAAGATCAATCTGCCAGCTATCCAAAGCGCGAACGAGACCGTTGGGGGCGTCCCCGAAACGCGTGAAGAAGCCTTCGGCGTTGACCGGAGGCGCCGTGAATGCGGCGGCATTGATGAGCGGCACACCGTTGTGTCCGCCGCCTGGAAGAGTCAATGGCACACCAGGAACAAGATCAGGGCGTTGGCTGTCTTGATCGTCGCCATTGGGAAGAAGATAGGTGCTGGCAAGACCGCTGGGGAAGAAGGGATTATTAGGATTCTGTACGGCATTGCTAAGATCCATCTGCACAGTTAAAGGATGGCCTGTGTGCCACAGCCCGATGCTGCTCAACTGCCAGCCTCCAACGACTTTTCCCAAAGCACCGGAATCGTTCAGAAACGTTTTCCCCGGGCCAAAGGGGAGTTCGTAGACTGCATTCATAGTGAAATTCTGGCGGACATCGAAGATGCTTGGGCCTTTGTCGCAGGGAAGACAGTTGACGTTTTCCGGACCATTCGACTCACCACCGCCAACCGAGCCGTCATTGATGGAGTGGGACCAGGTATAGCGGGCTTCAAGGGAAGCACCATTCCTCATACGGCGCTCAACTGAGAAGTTCAGGCCGTTATAAGTGCTTGAACCGACATCATGCTTGTAGTCGACCGAACCGAACGGATTTCCGCCGGGGTAAAACTGATCTAACGGGCGAACGCAGTCCCCATCGACGGGGTTGAAGGTAACCGGCTCGGTGCAGAGATTTACCGCGCCGCGTGAAAAGAGGTGTACACCGCGGCTCCCCAAATACTGCGCCGAAACCAGGAAGCTGGCCGGCAATTCGTGCTCAACCGTGAGCCCCCATTCTTCGGCATATAGGTCCCTGCGACCCTGGCGTTGCAAGGCTCGAGGATGTTGGGCCTGCTTTTGAGCAACCAGGCCAGAGAGATCCGGCGTCGTCTGCTCGAAGGCGGGGCTTAATGGAGTGTTTGAGTTAACCAAGACGCGGAAAGTGTCGCTCTCGAGCCCGGCGTTGAGGTCATCATTCTGAGCCGCTCCGTGATAAAGTCCAAAGCCTGTCCGGAACACAGTCTTTCCGTGCAGCGCACTGGGAGCCCAAGCCAGGCCGACTCTAGGATCGAAATTCCTATAATCCGGATTGTAGAGCGCAGGGTCCTTAGGACAAGGCGGGGTATTGATCGGACCCGGGCTGGGCGCAAGGTTGAACGAACCTTGCCCCAGGCAGACTCCGTGGAATTGATTCACGTCGAAAACTGTCGTCCGATTCGTCGCTTCGTGCGCGACTCCGTAGTATTCCCAGCGCAGACCCGCCGTCATGGTGAATGTGGGCGTGACTTTCCACTCGTCCTGAAAATAGGGCATGTAGAACATGCGCCGTAGTCCGTGACAGCACCAGGGAGCGATGTAATCAATCGAGGAAAGTGTGGCGGTCGTCATGTCTGCTTCGCTGGCGAACGTCAGCATGTTGTCGGCGGTTTGCCCTTGATTGAGGCGGACGCGACGAATCTCCATGCCGGTCTTGAATGCGTGCCGGCCACTGGTCAAACTCAAATTGTCGACGACTCCGAACGTAGATCCAATCTCGATGTCCGCAGTATTGTCGTTGAGCATGACAAAATTGTTGCTGGTGTTCACTGAAAATGGAAGTGCGCTCGCCTGCGGATTGTGGAATGGCGCCCGGTTGATGTAGCCCTTGACCTCGTTAAAGAGATTCGGAGAAAAAGTATGTTCCACCGCCACCATGTAATTTGCCGGGTGGTTAATGGTCTGCAATTTGTCTCCGGGGAGGCTGGCGCCATTGGGCGCGTCTACCAGACTGATGTCACGCTGGGCACGTCCGTATAGCAGCGTCTTGTCGCTGAACTTGTGATCGATTCGAACCAGCCAGGTATCCTCGTGGACGATGGTGGGAGTTGGAGCCGTTAGCAGATCGGCGTTGGGATCGACGGAGGTGGTTTGCTGGAATGCGCTGTCCGGGTAAACAAAGCGAGGCGTGCAGTTGCCAATCGACTTCACCGAGGCACGCCAGGGGAATGCCTGCATGATCGTACACATCTGAGGAGAGGTTTCGAGCACCTGTTGTTGGAAAGAAAGCGTACCTCCCGGCGGCGCAATACCCGATGGCACCGTGAATTGCTGGGTGGTCGATTGCAACTGGCGAAGCCCCTCGTAGCTAATGAAGAAGAAGGTTTTTTCCTTTTGGATTGGGCCGCCAACCGTCAGCCCATACTGACCCATGCGGAATGGTGGGACAGCGGGCTGGCCCTGTATGTTGAAGTCGTTGAAGTTGCGGGCATCGAACACGGAATTCCTCAGGTAGCCGAACAGTGATCCGTGATACTCATTGGTGCCGGACTTTGTGACCACGTCGACCTGCCCACCTGCCTGAGTGCCATACTCCGCATCGTACAAGGCGCTGCTGACCCGATACTCCTCGATCGCGTCGGGGGATATTTGCAGCCGTGTTTGCGATTTCTGGGCCTGTTCCTGGATTCCGCCGGCGTCAACGCCGTCAAACTGAAAGTTGTTATCATCCCGCGCCCGGCCGGCGAAACGAATCGTTCGCTGATCGCCGCCACCGTCGTCCTGAGCAAAGGGGGCGAGAAGTGTAAAACTTGCCCAGTCGCGTCCGTTGTTCGGGAGATTCGCGATCTGAGCAGCGTCTATGACTGTGGACACATCGCCGCTGGTCCGCTCCGCGGGCGCTGCCGTGGCCTTGACTTCGACTTTCTCTGCAACCCCGCCGACCTCCAGCCTGATGTCCAGTGTGCGCGTCTGCCCGATCCGCAGGATGACGTCGTCTATGATCTTGGTTGTGAATTTTGGGCTCGATGCCGTCACTCTATACTTGCCAACCGCTAGGCCCGGGAAGCGGTAGTAACCATTCGCCTTGGTTAGCTGTTCCTCGCTAATGCCGGTATCCACCGCCAATACTTGGACTTTGGCTCCTTGGATAACGGCGCCGGTTGGATCGGTCACCGTGCCTTCGAGTTCAGCACGATCGATCTGCGCAGATGCTCCTACCCAGGCGATCAGGAGAAAGAACGGAATCGGAAGAGTCCGGTGCAGCAGCGCAGGAAGTGAGGTTGAGTGACATGAGCGACCCGATCGCATAAGCCTCCCAATCCGCAGGAAATTTTATTTGGCGGTAGCCGCGATATTAGGAAGGTGATGTGACGAGGATGTGAACGCACGGTTAATTCTCATACATGTGCCTTGCCAGACTGAAAAAAGCGGGGAGCTTGCGCTCCCCGCTTGGCGGCTGGTGTCGACGGCCGTGCGGTTGGCTAGAAGGGAAGTCCAGGCAGCTCGGTCGTGCCTTCCTGCTGGACGGCTTGAAGCTGGTTGGGATTGAGTCCGAGGGCGTTCAGAATGGTAGGCGCAATCTGACGGGTCTCGACCTGGCCGTTGAAAGTCGAAGGTTTAAGGGCCGGATTTGAAACCACCAGCAGAACATTGCGGTCATCATTGGCGAAGCCGCCGTGCTCGGCCACCTTGGCCTTGCCTCCGGTGTAAACGACTCCCACGTTGGGCGCCACGACGATGTCGGGAGTGCGGGAATCGGTTAAGGGATCGTTGAAGATCAGGTCAAGCGCGGGACCCGCGAAGATCTCGCCCTGTCCGTAGATGCTCTCGTTGGCTGCGAGGAGTGCGACGTCGGCCGTGGTCTGGGTCTGGTCAGCCAGCCACAGCAAGGAGACATCGTCCTCGTCAGCCTGAACGACGGGGTTGCCGGGACCTACACCACCGGGGGAGAGCACTTGGGATGGTGGTTCGTCGGAGGGATCGTCCGCGGGAATTCGCAGAACACGGTTCGGGTCGATGGCCGATTGTCCGTGCTTGGCGGAAACCACAATCAGAGTTGAGCTCAACAGACCCTGTTTGCTGAGTTCGCTGATCATCTTTCCAATGGAGGCGTCGACGTACTCGACTTCCTGCTGCAGCGACGCACTGGGTGTGCCTACAGGATCGAGATATCCGCCGGTCTGGCTGAAATTGGGATTGGTGGGCGGAAATTTCTCGACCAGCTTTTGTCCAACGCTGACTGCCTGGAAATTCATGCCGAACAGGGCGGGTACGGGTGCAGAACTTCTGCCGTCGTGGGTCTTGCCATTGATCTCATTGAGAATGGCTTGGACCTTGAGTGTGTCGTAGCACTGGATGTTCTGAAAGCTGTCCGTCCAGGCGTTGGTTTTCGTAGCGTCATTCGGATCGGGCAGCGGGTTGCAGCCCGGAACCTGCGGCAGGTTTACCGGGATCGAGTTGATTTCCGGTGACCACAAGTCAGTGACGCCGTCTCCCGTTGGACCATTGGTGAAATCGTAGGAAGGATGTTTGTCGGACCAGGCGGTGTAGCCGCCGGAGTTGTGGACTACGTTGAAAATCGTGTTGACCCGGATGTAGTCATGAGGGTAAACGGGCTTGCAGCCATTGTAGGGATCGCGCGGCAGGTACTTGGGGTTGATTCCGTTCCGTCCTTCGTCGCCATTTGGCCGGCCAGCATCGAGTTTCTGAAGATCGTAGTCGATCTCCTCGTCGAAGCCGACCTGAGTCCCGATGACTGACGGACAAAGTTTTGGGCCACCCAGAATGCCGTACGGCGTGGTTGAGTAGGGCGGGGAAAGAGCCCGATCATAGTTAACATCGTAAAACATGCCGGCAGAGCGCGGTGTGCCGCCGGTAATCTGTGCCGTCAGGCCGGGAAACGAGTCGGATGGCCTGGGGGTAAACGCCTGCGCATAGCTGACCCCGGTGCTGGCGAGCGAAATCAGATTGGGGCAGTAAGGCTGGTTGCCTGAGGTGGACACGCCTTTGACACAGTTGACGAAATCGACCGAGTGCATGCCATCGATGCTGATCAAAAGGACGTGTTGATAAGCGCTTTTGGTTTTCGACTGGGCCTGCGCTGGGAAGGCAGCCACTATCAGCGCCAACCCTAGCGCAACTGCGAGAAGGCCAGTCTGCGATTTTCTTGCCGTCGCTATCATTTTCTTCTTTCTTCCTCCTGGGAGAGTTCAAACACAGAAGACACCACCTTAGTCAGCGCGGACGACGGGCAGATGAATGCCGTATAAACAATGTGTAAAAAAATGGATACCGTTTGTGACGGAGAGGAAGGGTCTCCTCAGGGCTGGCTTCGTCAAACACGGCAGGCCGCGGCATAGACCCGCAGGACAGTTCGGATGTGCTCTTGAATCACGTCTTCGACGTTCCCTGATGGTCGTCTCAGACGGATGGCTTCGTATTGAGATGGCAAGTATTGACTCCACAATGTGGGAGGAACCGGGCAGGAATCGAGGTTGGCGCGAAGCCGTGTCAACTCTTGCTGTACCGCTGCGTCCGTCCAGTAGTAACGGCAACGGTCGCTGTAACTGTAGAGGCGAGCCAGACGTTGCTCGTTTTCGCTGCCGCGATAATAAGAGCGCCAGTGAGTTGGATCAAGCAACATGGCAGCTTCCAGCGTTTCTCTGACTTGAGAAACACGAAATCCCTTGCGATTCGCCAACAATTCCCGTTCGATTGTGCTCAACGCGAAGACGGCCTCGCGGAACGCGAAAGTCAGCCAGGGCCCTACTTTCAATATTGCGAAATGGTCCTCGACCATCTGTTGGAGAGCAATCGGCGATTGGTAATCGGTTGAGTGAGCCTCGTAAACCAGCACCGGGTGCTCTGGCAAAGCGCAAGAGAGCGCCCTTGCGTTCTGCCGGTCGTAAGGGAAAATCACGTTCTCACCGAACTCGACTCCGGGCTGCACTACCATCCCGATCACTCTTTCCCAAGCCGAAGACACTCCCTGCCTCTCGAAGGCCGCGCGAAAAGTCTCCAAAGTGCGCCGTACATTTTCCGATGGGGTCGCCGTCGGGGGCTGGCCTACGGCCGATTCACCGCCTGGAGCTGGAACCTCGGTACCGATGATGTAGAGAAGAGGTGATGCGCCCGCCGGCAGTTGGGCATACGCCGTCTCCGCTGCACGGCATAGAATCGCGGCCCGCTGTGCGACTGTGGGTTCGTCAGGCCCTTGCACGTCATCAGCGCATGCGATGCTCGCGTCGAGATGAATCTTCCCGTATCCCGCGAGCACGCATTGGCGAACCAGTTCACAGGCCTTTTCTAAGGCAACGGCAGATTGTTCGTTTCTCCACGGGTAAGGGCCGAGGTGGTCGCCGCCCAGCAGTGCGCTTTTTTCGGAAAATCCAGCGCGCGCCGCCTCAGAGCGAACGAAACTGGAGAATTGATCAGGCGTCTGCCCAGTGTAGCCGCCAAACTGATTTACTTGACTCGAGGTCGACTCGACCAGCAACATGGAGCCGTCCTCGATGGCCTGCTGGACGGCCGCAGCGATGACACTAGGATGAGCGGAACAGACGGCGTAGATTCCCGCCTTCTCGGACTGGCGATTGCGACGGACAATATTTTGCAGTTGTTGGCTCGCATTGTCCGTTCGTGCATCCACTGGTTTGCCGGAGTTATTCGGGTCGCGCCTCGAGCAACAGGTGTTGGTTAAACTCAGCGGAAATGCTGGCTGCGGGGCCGTGCACGCTTCCGAAATCTTTACCGTCCACGTAATCGACAATGTGATACGCGCGATCCTCTAGACCGCGCAGTTCGATTCGTCCCTTCCAAGTGCGGGCGTAGAACGCGTAGTACATCTCTTCGTTCTTGCGGATCACGTGGGCCTCCGGACGGTCGAATCCGATGTCATAAAGACTGCCGAGATATTCCCCGCGGGAGAGCATTTTGTCTTTGTAAATGTGGACCCACTTCTCAAACAGCTTCTCACGTTTCGGGGTCAGATCCGATGTGCTGCGTTTGCTGACAAGACTCGGAAGTACGAATTGCGTGCCGACGACTCCGCCCACGCCCACGGTGGAAGCGAAGTCGTTGGCACCGTCGCTTAGCTCGACGTGGTCACCGAAGTAAGGCACGTTATCGCCCATCAGAGCCTTCAACGTCTTTCCCTTGGAACGAACCTGAAACGAACTTTCAGGATCGGATGCAACCGACATATTGAAATGCGGCATGGTGAAAAACGAATACGCTGTACCGCAAGGGCAGAATTCGACCAGGGCGTCCGGTTTCACGCTGCGGGCGGTTTCGTAGATCTCGCGGAAGAAATCGGGCAACGCTTCGACAGAGTCTTCCGGCCGCTTGTGATGATGGGCTGGGTTGTAGCAGGCCGGAACCCCGTTCATGTGCTGGCCGTCAAGCTTAAGGCCGTCAAATCCCCACTCGCCCAGAATCTTGCGAACCAATGCTTTGTGATACTCCACCACTTCGCGGTTGGCGGGACAGAGATAGTCTGAGTTCCACCAGGAAATCTTCCGCATGGACCCATCTTTGTTTAGCAGAGCCCAGTCCGGATGATCTTTTAGCAAGCTTGAACTTGGCACTGCGCTCAGCGGCGACCACCACAGTTGTGCACGGAAGCCCTCTTGGTGAATTCGATCCACCAGCGCTTTCATGTCGGCGTCGCCGTTCGGAAACTTCTTGGGATCGACCGCCCAATCGCCATAGTTGTTCTGCCAGCCGTCGTCCAGTGTGACCCAGGAGAAACCCAGTTTCTTCGCGGTGGGAAGTGTGTCGTATACCTGCTTGAGCTGAACCGAACGGCCATAACCCCAGGCGCACCAGATGGGGCCAAAAGCGCTGTCGGGCGCGGAAGCCATTTGAAATCCCTGCCGCACCATCAGCCTGCGGTATTCCGTGAGCGTGCGGAAATAGTCGCCTTGGTGAACAGACACGAACGTGCGCAGAGTATGGAAACTCTCTCGGGGCTCCAGCGTTTGCTGATGAGAGGAGCGCACGGCGATATGAGCATGCGTGGCATCCGGCATAGAAACCGGCAGGGAGATGAGCCGCGGTCCGGGTTCGATGTGGCCGACTGCCAACCCAACGTCTCGCCTCCAAACATCAATGATCGGCGTACCTCCGCCGTAGTCGCTGGCATTCATGCCAAGATAATTTTCCTGGCGAAATCCCGGACGCAATGGGCGCACCCAATCCGGCCGCTTTTCGTAGGATCCGTTTTGGTAGGACCAGAAGGCTGGGCTTTTGGTTGTTGCTGCGCGGGCACTCAGCGAGTATTGGTGATTGGCCCAGCCGTGAATGCTGAGCTGGGTGGCACCTTCGTTCGTGTACAGGACGTCAAAGACGGCGATGGACGGAAACTCGTCGTAGATCGTCACTGAAATGGTCTTGCGCAGGTCGCCGGCCTTGCCGGTCAGCGTCAACCGTTCCCCTGCACCGAAAATGTCAGACACGCGCTCACGATGGCTTGAGGCCAGCGCAAAATCACTCCAGGTAGCGCCCACTCCCGTGACGGTCTCCGACGTAGAAAAGGGAACCAGGCGCTTTGCGGCTGCGTCAAACAATGGAACTACTCGGCTGTGCAGTTTGCTGTCGAATTCGATCTGCAAGACCTGGCTTTGGATCTGTAGTTCGGTAGGCGAGGAACGCGAATCTGTCGGGGCGGGCGTCTGAGTCCCGGTGCTCTGCCGCGAGTTCCAGCCGGGCAATGGCACGCTCAGCAGAACACAGAGAACTGTAGCGGTTGCCTGAAAGCGGTTCATCATCGAAGCGTACCACCGATCATTGGCTCTCCAGCCGTTTGCTTCTCCGTTTGAGGCGTCCGCTCTTGGAGAGCTAGCGAGATTGCGGTATATTGCGAACGATTACTTTTACTTTCGTTTGTTGGAAATTGTCAAGGCGATACTGCGCACGCAAGGAGGCCAGCCTGCATGTCGAAGAACCTCACGGTGCTATTTTCATTGTTTCTAGCTTCCTTGGCAGGGTCGGTTGCGCAAGACACTGCTCAACCGCAGGACCAGATCGGCTACAAATCGGCGGCTGATGCCGATCAGAAGAAAACTCTGCTATTGAAGGACTTCCAGCCCGTCTCCATGCTTCACACCCCCGTCCACAACGTAGATCGCGCCAAGTACTACGTGATTGATGTCCACAATCACGTCAACGACGCCATGCGCATCGACGATCACATGCCGCCCGAACGCGTCGTCGAGATCATGAACAACACCAATGTAAGGACCGTGGTCATTCTGACCGGCATGTGGGGGGACAAGTTGCAGAAAGTGATCGATGAGATGGTCAAGCCTTATCCCGGACGCTTCATCGTCTTTGCGCAAATCGATTGGAGCAAGATCGACGACCCCAACTTCAGCCGGGAGATGGTTGCCCAGCTCGACGATGCCGTGGCCCGCGGAGCACGCGGTCTGAAACAGTTGAAAGACCTCGGCTTGAGCATCCGCGATAAATCAGGAAAGCTGGTGGCAGTCGATGACCCGCGCATCGATCCAATCTGGGAGGAATGCGGGCGGCTGGGCATTCCAGTATCGATTCACGTCACCGACCCCGAAGCATTCTTTCATCCGGTAGACAACACCAATGAGCGCTATGAGGAGTTGACGGAGCATCCGGACTGGAGTTTCTACGGGTCAAAGTATCCCAATAAAGAATCGATTTTGGCAGCGCGTGACCGCATGTTTGCCAAACATCCGCACACCACATTCGTCGCGCTCCACCTGGCAAACTGGCCGGAAAACCTCGACTATGTTTCTCACCTGCTGGATACGCTTCCCAATGTGATGGTGGAATTCGGGGCGCGGCAAGCGGAGTTGGGGCGTCAGCCCCGTCGAGCCCGCGAGTTCTTCGTCAAGTATCAGGACCGCATTATGTTTGGCACCGATAACGGCATGGACGAAGCCATGTATCGTAATCATTTTCGCTGGCTGGAGACCGCCGACGAGTACTTCAACTATTGGGGATATCCAGGGCAGGGCCGCTGGGAGATCTATGGAATGGAACTCCCCGACGAAGTTCTCGAAAAGGTGTACCACAAGAATGCCGAGCGGATGTTCGGGCAGTTCCGGGGAACTACCCAAGGGAAGTAGCGCTGGACTTTAGCGCGCCTAAACTAGCGTCACCTGGATTCCCGCTTTTTTCAGCGTGGCCAGGTCGGGCTTGTGAATGCCCCGGTCGGTGATCAAGTGGTGAATCGCCGAAAGCGGCGCAATCGACGACAAACTCCGCCGGCCGAACTTGCTGGAATCGCATACCACCACCACCAACCCAGTCACGTCCATCATGGCACGATTGACTTTGGCTTCAAGCAGGTTCGGAGTGCTGAGTCCGTAGTGCACGTCAAAGCCGTCGACCCCCAGAAAAAGAATGTCTGCATTCAAACGCCGCAGCGTCTCCTCGGCAATGGGGCCCACCAGAGAAAACGAGTTCTTTCTCAGAGTGCCGCCGGTAAGGATGACCTCAAGGGAAGATCCCGACAGTTCCGCGGCGATGTTGGCGGCATTGGTAATGATGGTGAGATTTTCAAATTTCCGCAGCGCCCGCGCGATGGCTGTAGCCGTGGTTCCGGAATCAAGGATCACGACTTGGCCCTCTTTCACCATGCGGGCAGCGGCAGCGGCAATGCGGAGTTTTTCCCGGCGATGCAGCTTTTCTTTTTCTCTTAGAGTCGGGTCCTCAAGCACACTTTCCCGGGCCGGCAAAGCCCCGCCGTGAGTGCGGTGGATGCGGCCATGACCATGCAGAATGTCCAGGTCTTTTCGGATGGTGACCTGGGAAGTGTGGAACTGTTTTGCCAGGTCCCCGACCAGGACCCGGCCATCCCGGTTCAGGATTTCTAGGATCAGTCGGCGGCGCTCTTCGTTCAACACGCATTCACCCGGAACGGCTCGCTCTCAGATTGGACGCAAGGCATGGCTGGTTGACACTCTTTTATCGTCACAGGTGTAATTTGTCCATGACGGGCGGCCAAGCCCCGAACACCGGCCGCCGTGCAGCCGTATTTTACGCTTGACAGGTCAGTATAAACGAAAGTAAAAGTGTTGAAACGCAAGGATACGAAACCTTGCAACATTGACCTTCGGGGGCTCTTCGATGCGATTCCCGGGCGCTGAGTTTCTGCCGATCCGTCTTTACCCGATTCTTGTCATTTGTCTTGTCCTTCTGATCCCGCACGCCTTCCTTGGACAGGCAAACTACCAGGCGCAGATTCGGGGTGTGGTGTCCGACCCGACTGGAGCGGTGATGCCGAACGTCACAGTCACCATCACTGAAGTGGGCACCAACCTGTCGCAGACCACCAAAACCGATCGCTCCGGCGAATACACTCTGCGGGCTCTACGACCTTCGACCTACGTGGTCAAAGCGGAGGGTCCAGGCTTTCGGCCTGTGGAGCAGAAGGGGGTTGTCCTGGCGGTTGGCCAGGAGACCAGTATCAACTTAACCTTGCATCCTGCCGGTTCCTCCACCGAGGTCGAGGTAACCGAAACCGCGCCCCTGCTGGATACCGAAAGCTCGGGGTTGGGCACGGACGTCACCAGTCGGTATGTAAAAGAGATTCCTCTGCTGAACCGAAACTTTTTCGGTCTGGTGTTCCTGAATGCCGGCGTGACTGAGACCGCCGGATCGGGAACCGCCGACAATTATCCGCAAGGTACCAATTTCGTCTCCAACGGCCAGCGTAATGCCACCGCGGAAGTGCGAATGGATGGCGCGCTGATCAGCGCCCCGGAACAGGGGGAGGGTGGCAATTCCAACGTTTATTACGAGCCCTCGGTGGAGGCGGTTCAGGAGTTCAAGGTCCAGAGCAATGCTTTTTCGGCGGAGTTCGGCAGCAATGGCGGCACCGTGGTGAACATGGCGCTGAAGAGCGGAACCAACTCCTACCACGGCAGCGCCTGGTGGTTTGGTCAGCGGGACGCGCTGGATGCCAACGATTTTTTCAGCAACCAGGCAGGCCTGCCCAAGCCAAGCCACTCACGCGACCAGTATGGGGCCTCTTTGGGTGGACCGATCCGCAAAAACCGGACATTTTTCTTCGTTGATATCGAGCGCGTGCTCGAAGCAATCCCGGTCGGCATCGTGGCCACGGTTCCGACCCAGGCCGAACGCACCGGCGATTTTTCCCAGGCTCTCATCACTGATCCCAACACTGGAAGTGTGGTCCCAAACCTAATCTTCAATCCTCACTTGGTCGACCTGAACGGAGTACGCACTCAGTTCCCCGGCAATATCATCGGCAAGCAGTGGCAGGACCCCATCGGCCAGAAAATTCTTGCCCTCTATCCGCTTCCCAATCAGCCGGGCGGCCCTGATGACACCAACAACTTTCGCGCCAACACTACTTCCAGCACCAAGACTCTGCAGTTTGACGCCAAGATTGACGAGCAGATCAATGACGCCAACCATCTTGCCGGCCGTTTCAGCCACTTACATTCGTTCAACAGTGTGCCCACAGTCCTGGGTGACGGCGAGTTCAATGACGGACTCAACCAACTCACCAGCGTAGAAAATGCCAGCGTGCAGCACGACTGGACCATCCGGCCCACCTTGCTGTTGAGCAGCCGTTTTGCCATCGACTACGTTTACGCTCCGGGGTTCACCAACTATCCAGCCGCAACCACGGTCGGATTCCCGTCGCTCCTGGACAACGCCAACGCCGGCATTTCGCGCATGCCGGGAATCCTGGTGGATGCGCCCTGGACCTCGCTCTTCGACCAGTGCTGCGTGGACACCAAGTTTTCCCACAACCTGTATTCCTACTCTTCTGCCCTCTCCTGGACGCGGGGCAAACACAATTTCAAATTCGGCGGGGAACAACGACTTTTCTACAACAACTTCCAGCAGCCGCCCTACCCCACCGGCTCGTTTCACTTCGCACAGAACGTGACCGAGAACGTGATTGGCGCCAATAATCCCGACCAGGGCAACCCCTTTGCTGACATTCTGACCGGAGTTGGTGACACCGGGAGCATCGCCATCTATCCCGAGGTGCATAACCGCTCCAAGGAAACCGGGTTCTACGCACAGGACGATTGGAGGATAACTCCCAAGCTGACGCTAAACCTCGGCCTGCGCTACGAATGGAGTACGCCCTACGACGAGGCCCAGAACCGGCTGCAATTCAGCGATTTCGCGGGAAGCAGCGGAGTAACCGTTCCCGGCTTGCCATTGATCACAGGGCCGCTGAAAGGTATCACACAGTTTGCGACTTCGAGCAATCGCAGCGTGCCCGTTGACCGCAACAACTGGGGGCCTCGTTTTGGCTTCGCCTATCAGTTCTCCAAAGACACTGTCATCCGCGGCGGAGCGGGAGTCTATTACGGCTTCAACGTCGCCACCAACTTCCAGTTTCCCGGATCAGCTTTCCGCAAAGACGGTGTGGTCTACTTCACCCACGATAACTTTCAAACCCTGTCTGCGACCTTCGCGAACCCCTTTCCCAACGGATTGCCGGCTCCCCAAGCCAGAAAATACGGTCCGCTCGCGGATTGGGGATTCGCCAATCAGAATGACCTGGGCACGACGCAGGCTCAAAATGCGGACATCTACCAGTGGAGTCTCGGGGTGCAGCGGTTGCTGCCGGGCCAACTCGTGGTTTCCGCGGATTACTCCGCCAACCGCAGCACCCACCTCCCGTGGGGTGGTGAAGGTGGAATCTGCGGCTGCGGCCCCTCAACGCGGGACCGCAATTTCATTTCATCCTCGGTTGCCGAACAGTTTGACACCCTGGCCCTCTACAATCAGCTGCACAACCCCGTGAACAATCCCTTCATGCCCCTGTTTCAAGGGGCGGGAGCGATCTTCAACGAGCCGGACTCGCAATACAACAACCCGCAGATCCCGCTGATCAATTTGCTGCGACCCTATCCCCAATTCGACGGGCCCTTCGAGGGGTTGCCTCTTTTGGAAGCACAGTCCTATTACAATGCGCTTCAAATCCGCGTCGAAAAGCGTGCCAGCCACTACATCAGCGTCGTCGGAGGCTACACCTTGTCGAAGTCGACCGACGATTCCTCGGTCGGGCGCAACGCGTTTATCGGCTCACTGGCTTCCGACAATCCGCAGGAACTGGACAATCTGAAAGCCGAACACTCGATCAGCGCCAACGACGCCACTCACCGTCTTGCCCTGGCCGTCATCGCCGACTTACCCATCGGACGGGGGCGCTGGATCGGGAGCGGCATGAACCCCGTTTTGGACGGCGTGGTAGGCGGTTGGACGGTTTCGACCATTCTGACTGAACAAAGCGGGCAGCCGATCGACATCGGAATATCACAACCTACACTGGATGATGGCAACCAGCGCCCCAACATTACCTGCAATCCGGGCAGCAACGTGAGCGCGCACCAGTCCGCCCTAAGTCAGTCGTCTGCCAACCCCCTGAGCACCTTCAATTCGAGCTGCTTCTCCTTTCCCAACTATGAACAGCCCGGCAATGCGCCGCGCTACTTCTCCAGTTTGCGGACGGATGGAATCCATAACATCGACATCGCGTTTGAGAAAGCCTTTATCCCCCACGAAGGTATGAGGCTGGAGGTGCGTGGGGAGTTTTTCAACTTCTTCAACACGCCACGGTTTGCTCCCCCTGACACACTATTTGGAGACTCAACCTTCGGACAGATCACGTCCACAGCGATGGGGAGCACACCGCGTCACGGGCAAATGGGAGTGCGCTTTGAATTCTAGTGCCCGCTTGCGGGTTGCTTTCGCTTTTCTGCTGCTCGCTCCCGTAGTGGGAGCAACGCCGGGTTCCAGCGGGCAGAATTGGACCCACTATGTGCGCATTGGGGCTTATGGGTTACAAAGCGACAATGCCGACAGGATCGTCCGCGACGCCCAGGAGAGCGGCGTATTTGGTATCGAGGTGGACAACGACATCCCTGGCCGTTATGAGAGCTTTCTTAATCCCGAAGAAAAGCTGAAGGCGATTCATGCCGTTGCGGAGAAAGCGCACGCCATCGGAAACCGGGCGTTCGTATATATCGCAGGCACGGAGTGCATCACTGCAAACGCCGATAAGACCGCGCACACGCTGGCGAAAGATCATCCCGACTGGCTGCAGCGGAAGCTTACCGGCGAACCTGCCATCTTCGGCGGTGGCACCGCGTTCTGGATCGAGAAAGGTGACGAGGATGTGTGGGTCACTCCTTTTGCTACCGAGTGGCGGAAGACCTACATGCAACGCGTCCGGCAAATTGCCGCCACCGGTATCGACGGAATCTATGTGGACATTCCCTACTGGATGACACACTTCGACGGATGGGAAGATACTTGGGCCAGTTTCGATGATTACACCGTCGCCGCGTTCCGCAAACAAACCGGATTGGACGCAAAGAAAGATCTGAAACTTGGTGACTTTTCCGATCCCAACTTTCGCACCTGGGTCCGGTTCAGAATCCAGGCCATCACAGATTTTGTCGAGGAGATTGACCGGAATGCGAAGTCCGTCAATCCGGCCATCAAGACAATT
>Ga0206987_1121_pt1 | contig 15585 bp, 11 predicted proteins | sample Alteio_BWMinCont_11_FD_153281 | JGI IMG/M metagenome (GOLD analysis project Ga0206987, IMG submission 153281) | Enriched cells from forest soil in Barre Woods Harvard Forest LTER site, Petersham, Massachusetts, United States -... | ecosystem: Environmental > Terrestrial > Soil > Temperate forest >... | reverse complement strand
CTATGCTGGAAACTCTGGGCGAGGCTTTTGCTCTGCTGCGGAAGTCGGATGTTGACCCCGCGGTCTTTCTCGAAATCATGGTGGGGTCGTTTTTTCAATCGCCCATCTATGAGAACTATGGAAAGATCATTGCCGAGCAGCGCTACGAACCCGCCGGTTTCAAGCTGCGCCTGGGATTGAAAGACGTGCGTTTGATGCTGGCGGCGGCAGAGGATGTGGCGGCGCCCATGCCCGTCGCCAGCCTGATCCGCGACAACCTGATCAGCGGCATCGCGCAGGGGTGGGGAGATTTGGACTGGTCCGCCGTGGCGCGAGTCGCGGCGGTAAAGTCAGGACTGAAAACTTAGACGACGTAGGCGGGCTTAAGGCCCGGCACGTGCCGCCCTAATGGGCCGCTTTACGCTGGCCACGCGAAATGCGTGTGCCATTTACCGACAGTACCGCCCTCAATGACGGCGCAACAATCGGAGGCAAAATGAAAGCCATACGCGTACACGAATTCGGCGGGCCGGAGGTGATGAAGCTGGAAAACGTTGCCGACCTTCAACCGGGACCTGGACAGGTGGTGGTGAGAGTGAAAGCCGCGGGCGTGAACCCGGTGGACAATTACATTCGCACGGGGACCTACGCTATCAAGCCGCAACTCCCGTACACGCCAGGAAGCGATGCGGCGGGAATTGTGGAGTCCGTGGGCAAAGGTGTGGAGGGCCCGGCTTCCGGCGACCGCGTTTACTTGGGCGGAACGCTGACCGGCGCCTATGCCGAACAGACTCTGGCAGAAGTGTGGCAGGTGAATCCGCTGCCTGCCGGCGTGACGTTCGCGCAGGGAGCGGGCGTCAACGTTCCCTGCGCCACGGCGTTCCGCGCCTTGTTCCAGATCGCGCGCGCCGTGCCCGCGGAGACGGTCTTGATTCACGGCGCCAGCGGCGGAGTGGGTGGAGCGGCGGTGCAACTCGCGCGCGCTGCGGGCCTGACCGTGATCGGTACGGGAGGCACGGAGCGCGGACGCAAGCTCGTCGCAACCGAGGGAGCGCATCACGTGCTTGACCATCACTCCCCGGGCTATCTCGACGAACTGATGAAGCTCACCGCCGGTCGCGGCGTGGACGTGATTCTGGAAATGCTGGCCAACGTGAATCTGGCGAAAGACCTCACGGTGCTGGCTTCCAAAGGCCGTATCGTCGTGATCGGCAATCGCGGCAATATTGAAATCAATCCGCGCGAAATCATGCGCCGTGACGCCGCGGTGCTGGGCATGGTGCTGTTCAACGCCAGCCGCCAGGAACTGGCCAGCATTCACGCGGGAATTGTGGCTGGCCTCGAAAACGGTTCGCTGCGCCCCGTGGTGGGAAAGGAACTGCCTCTGGCCGAAGCTCCCCGGGCGCACAAAGCTGTGATGGAGCCCGGCGCCTACGGAAAAATCGTGCTGACCACGTAGCGCCGCACGGCCGCAGCGTGACCCGCCGCGCATTTCGGTGGTTAGGCCGTTACCAGCCACTCGTTCTTTTGGCTTGAAAACCAGTTTTTTGAATGTTATCAATAAACGCCGGGGGACAAGGCAGAGCACAATCCATGTGGCGCCGTTGACCGTCCTCACTCCGCGAAAGGCGCGTTGATTGTTTAGTCAGAAAAGAATCATGCGTATTTCAGAACCCAAGTCTGCTGGGCCCGTAACCCACCGGAAGGGCCACGAGCCACCGGTGGCTACTTCGGTACGCGGCTGGCGATATCACCACATCGGCATTCCGACTGACGTTCAGCGTCCCGACGAGACTTACCTGGAGCGGTTTAAGATGTACGTCTCTGCGTTCGAAACCAGTCCCTGTGGCATTCAATGGATGCGCTTCGAGCCCGATAGCCCAGTGCACGCCTTGATCAAGTCAATCCCTCACATTGCGTTCGAAGTAGACGATCTTCAATCCGCTATAGCAGGGAAGCAGATCCTCACGGAACCGAACTCACCTTCGGAAGGCGTTATGGTAGCGATGATCCTCGATAACGGCGCGCCGGTTGAACTTCTCGAATTTCGGCGTGATGTGCGTGACGGATCAACGCATTGAGGCCCTTGGCGGAACGCCGGACTTAGAGAACAGATTCGTTCCCCAGAGTGGGATCGCCCAAGTCGAGCTGGATTGCCCGCCAAAAACGCGCTTATGTTTACCGGTTGGCTTTCACTTCCCTGGTAGGTCGCCGAGCCATACATACGATCCGCTGTGTATTCCCGGCTTGCCATGATTTCAGACAATCCGGGACCGCTGGGTGTAAAGGCAGAGTGCGAAGTTTGAACAGCTTGCGTCGCGACGATACGCGGCACTGGCCGGTAGGGAGTCTTCCCAATCCACCCATATTGGCGATTCTCGCCGCTTGGTCCTTCCTTTGGCTCTAGAACAACCACCCGTGTTTCGCCAGGAAGATGCCCAGGCAAGCGACGGCCAGAATTGCACCACCCACGATTTGCTTCGCCGAGCGATGGCGCAGCGTCTTTCTGATTTCCTTTTCACTTCTCCAGGTGATGAGAAACGTTGGCTCGTTAGTACCCTTCACGATCATATTGCGGTCGTGCTCGTCCCCCGGGGCGGAATTCTCCACGCAGGTTCCGGTAATATCGTACCAGTGCTCAGGGAAAATCAACGATTCGGTCAACCGGTAGCGCTCCTCCGCACCCTTTCCCGACCCGGAACCGGCGCCTTTCAGGCGTGCGACCGCGCCGGAAGCATAGTACCAAAGGTCGCTGTTCGGCAGCGGGGAACTCGCCACCCGGGGGGAAGCGCCGAGGTCCGGCAAGGGGCGCCCGACGCCTCCGCCGGAGCCTGGTCTCGCCTCAACCACGGCAGTCTGGGTTATATCGAATTCCGCTTCGTGCGCGTATACCAGGACCTTGCCCGTCGAGTCCGCAACATGGAATTTTATTCCCGCCATATCGGTGGCGAGGTGACTCCAGTAACTATTATTCCCACTCTTAATCCAATGCTCGATATTTACCATATAGAAATGGCACGGGGTATGGGTGACAGGGCTGGGGATGACGGGGTTACCCGTGGCCTTGCCGTGGATTTCCACCAAGCCCATGGCGAGACTACGAATCGGGGTTTCGGGAGTGTCCATCAGCACCCGGTACTCGCGAAAGGTGCGAAACCCCTGGTAAAAGCAGCCCAGGCCCACGCCAACGCCTGCAATCAGCAGGCAATCCATCTTGACCGAAGCGTCTGAGTCTGATGACATGGGATCACCTGACGGTGTTGCCTTCATACCTTAGACGTCAGGAAAAGGCAAGTGCCCGCGTGTCGGCGCCTTTGACGAATTACTAACAAGGCAGGATGTAATTCCTAGAACCCCATGTCCAGCGGTTATGCCGGAGGGATTCTATCCGCGCAGGCCCCACCGGCTATCCCATCCATTGTGGATTCTTGGCCGTCCCGTCGAATACATTCGACGTTTTGAAACGCTCCAGTTGCCCCGTCACGGCGACCGGCTTCGTCTTCGCCCGCAGCGTGCTCAACTGCGCCTCCGTCAAAGGCTTGAACGTCCGCGCGGCCTCCAGCGCCTGCTCCAGCCGCTCCATGCTATCGCACCCGTTGATCACCACCGTGGTCGGCAGACTGAGCGCGTAGTGCAGGCATTCGATCGCGCTCACCAAGCCGCTCCGGGGGATCTCCCCCTCCGCCAGCGGCTTCATCCCCAGCACGGCAATCCCTTGCTCCACCAGCTTGGGTACCACGTTCTTTTCAAAGCTCCGAAAATGCGCATCCAGAACGTTCAGCGGCATTTGGCAGCTATCGAAATCGAACCGGTGCTGCGCAGCCAATTCCAGCATGCGCAGGTGCACAATCGGATCTTTGTGCCCGGTGAACCCAATAAACCGGATCTTGCCCGCTTGCTTAGCTTCGACAAGCGCCTCCAGCGGTCCCCCCGCCGCAAAGAAACGATCCGGATCCTCCAGCCGGATGTTCTCGTGAAACTGCATCAGGTCGATATGATCCGTTTGTAGCCGCCCCAGCGACTCATCGATCTGTCGCGCCGCCGATGGCTTGGTGCGGCCGTCGAACTTGGTCATCAGGAAAACCTTCTCTCGGTATCCATCCCGCAGCGCCTTGCCCATCACCACTTCGCTCTTCCCGTCGTGATAGTCCCAGCAGTTATCCATAAACGTGATTCCCCGGTCGATGGCAGTCCGTACGATGCGGATACCGTCGTTCTCGTCCGGGGGCGAGCCCACGTGCGAGCCTCCCAGGCCGATGGCCGAAACCTTGATGCCCGTTCGTCCGAAGGTGCGATAGACCATGTCGCCGCTGCGCGCGCTGGCGGCCGCGCCCGCCGGAAGCGCCGCCGCCAGCGACGCGCTCGCCAGAGCCCCCAACACTTCTCGCCGGCTGCAACCACTATCAGATCTCATAACGCTGCCTCCCCTCAAAAGATGGAACATGCTCATTCTACAACGGCCATCGCCTTGGGCCTATCTGTCGCCCCGAGAGCTGAGTGCAGTAAGCGATGTTGAGCGATTTCCCCTGCGATACGGTGGCTTAATTACACTTCGAGTTGACCCGCGAGTCAACTCAGAAATATCCGTCGATTGGCCCAATTATTTGCTCTCCTTGGGCCGGGCGAAACCCCACCTTTCCGCCGGCAATGCGGGATAGATCCCCACAAACGGCGTAGGATTCGCTTATCGCGGTTCGCTTTGACGGGGGAGTCGCCGAACCATACTTACGATCCGCTGCGTCATCGCCGAGGTCCGTGCCGGGGGACGCACCCATCAGAAATATAGAAACTCCAGGCAAGGAAATCCTGCGCGTGCTGGAGACATCGGCGTGACGCTACCCTGGGTGCGGCTCTGCCGCGCGGCCGCAGCGCGCCCCTGCGGCTCATTTCGGGGGTTAGGCCGTTCTACGTCCAAGTGAATTCTCTCCGAGTGCCCCATGACTACGGATTGTGCCCACAGATTCGTCCATAAACAGCAGACAACGAAGTGTAATCAATTCCAAAGACTGCCGTTTGTTTCCCACAGGTAAGAGCGAAATGAAGAGGATTTGCTGCCAGTGGCCTATAATACTGAGACAAATGGACATTCAAGGATTCCGTCACGCCCTTAAAGGGCATCCGGCGGTTTCCAGCCAAAAGCGGACCTCGGGCTATGGGTTACGCTGACAATGCGGCGCGCCGATCGTGTACAATCTCATTTTTGCGGAACGTCGGCTTAAGCTACTCTGATGGACCTGGGATGGAGGTTTTGTACCATGGCAAAGCTCGTCTACGGATTGAACCAGTCCTTGGATGGCTACGTCGACCATCTGGAATTTAGGCCAAGCCCGGCGCTCTTTCGTCACTTCATGGAGCAAGTGCGCAACCTGACGGGCAGTGTGTACGGTCGCCGCATGTACGAGGTCATGCGTTATTGGGACGAAGACTGCCCGGATTGGGACGCGGAGGAACACGACTTCGCGGCGCGGTGGCGGAGCCAGCCGAAGTGGGTTGTGTCGCGCTCGTTGAAGTCGGTCGGACCCAACGCCACACTTGTCGAGGATGACATCGGGGCGGTGATACGTGGGCTGAAGGCTCAGCTCTCCAGGGAGATTGAAGTTGCCGGACCAGAATTGGCGGGAAGCCTAACCAACCTTGGTCTTATTGATGAGTATCGACTTTACCTCCACCCCATCGTACTGGGTCGCGGCAAGCCATTCTTCTCCGGCCCCCGGCCGCCGCTCCGTCTTGTGACTAACGATCTGATTGGCGACGACGTGATTAGGTTGACGTACGTTCCCGCTTAATCGCGCGACTCGCCCGACGGATTGCGCTGGGGCGTCAGGTCCGCTTTGGGTCACGTCCAGACATTCCAGCCTGCGCCCCAATCTTCCCCGAAAGCGGTCGCACAAAGGAAGCGTTTTGCAACGTGTCACAAAGGACCCCTTTCGGGACGGATTCCGTCGCACTTGGTCAAACAGCTTTGTGGCAGGATTGTCCCGGGCAACGTGGGTTCCGGCAAACTGCGGGAGACGCCGCTGACGTAGGCGATTTCGGTTTCACTCGTGCCTGCCTTGTCCGCCCGGGCGGCTGAAGCGCCTTTCCTCGCCCTGATTTGTTGACTGCTGCGGGGCGCGATCACCGGCTGGTAGAGAATTCGGCTGACTCCCGTCGGCACGGCGATATCAAGTATCCACGATTGAAAACGGGAGCGGGTGGGGAAAGGAATCCCCACCCGGATTTTTGTGCGGTTAGTAAATTTCGAATCGTTCCTGGTGAACGGTGGCGTCACTTTTGATGATGACGTCTTTCTTGGTCAGCGATTCGAGTTCGGCAACCAGTCCGCCTTCGCGCGACTTCAGAGCTTTGGCGACTTCCGGATTGACGCGCAAGGTCATGACCGTGCCATCAATTCCCTTGGCCATTTTGCGGGCTTCCGCCAGTATTTCATTGCAGACCGTATTGACGGATTTCACCCAGCCGGATCCCGTGCAATAGTTGCACGGCACGCAGAGGGTGCGCTCCAGAGATTGCTTGACGCGCTTGCGAGTAACGGCCACCAAGCCAAAATCGTGGAAGGAAATAACCTTGGTGGGTGCGCGATCGTAGCGCAAGGCCTCTTCCAAAGCCTGCACCACCCGGGCGCGATTCTTGCGTTCATCCATATCGATGAAGTCGATCACAATGATTCCGCCCAGATCGCGCAGGCGTACCTGGCGCACAATCTCGTTGACCGCATCAACATTGGTCTTGACGATGGTGTCTTCCAGCCGGTTGGTCTTGCCGACGTACTTGCCGGTGTTGACGTCAACGGCCACCAGAGCCTCAGTTTGATTGATGACGATGTAGCCGCCGGACTTCAGCCACACTTTGGGTTTGAGTGCCTTGTCGAGCTCCGCCTGAATGCCGAATTCTTCATACAACGGCGTATCGCGGCTATAGAGTTTCACCTTTCCCACCAACGCGGGCTGGCAGCGGTTCACAAAATCCAGCACGCGCTCGTAGTCAATTTCGCTATCGACGCGCACGCATTTGAAATCAGGCGTAAGCAGATCGCGCAGCAGACGCTGGACCAGGTCAAGGTCACGATGAATCAATGCCGGCGCCTTCATGCGGTCATGCTTGGAGCGGATCTCGCTCCACAGCGTGGAGAGAAATTTCAAATCGGCTTTGAACTCTTCTTCTGAGCGGCCCTGTCCGGCGGTGCGAACAATGAAGCCTCCGGTCAACGGTCCTTTGTTCTCCAGGATAATATTGCGCAGGCGCAAGCGCTCCTCTTCGGAAGCAATTTTTCGCGAGACGCCAATGTGGTCAATGGTGGGCATGTAAACCAGGTAGCGTCCGGGCAGCGCTACGTGTGAAGTGATGCGCGCGCCTTTTGTGCCCAGCGGCTCTTTGGCGATTTGCACCAGGATTTCCTGGCCTTCTTTCAGCACCTCGGCAATCTGCACCGGATGATGATTGCCTCCCGAGCGAGGCTGCGAATCGCGACGACCCTCGGGGCGGCGCGGACCACGATCTGGACCACCACGATCAGGGCCACCGCCACCGCTTTTATCGCCGGGACCTCGGCGGCCACGACGGCGGCGCGGGGCAAATCGCGGGCGCTGGTGGGGCTCGCGCAGAGTGTAGCTGCGGTCGCCCGGAGCGCCAGTCCCTCCAGAAGCAGATGCTTCTCCGGACGCGGCCCCGGGCGACGTGGATTGACCTTCGCGCTCATTTCCGGCGATGCCCTCAGCCGGTAGTTCGCCTTCGTCGTCGAGTTCGCCCTCTGAGGCTTCGGCGAGCAATTCGGCTTGTTCCGAACTTTCTCCTTCGAGTTCGGCGTCATCCTCCAGAACACTATTTTCAGCTCGCTCCGAGGGCGATTCCGAAGCGGCTCCCGCAGATTGCATGGGAGTCTCGGTTGTGCCGGCAACTTTCGGCTCAGGTTCTCCGGAAGGGGGCCCGGCGATTCCTTCCGGCGCGTACGAGGCGGCAGCTTCTGCCGTGAAAGCTACGGCCGTAGGGGGGATCTCCGGAACGTGCTCCGGCACGACAGTGGGGCTGACCGTCGAGGGTGCGACGTTTTCGGAAAGGGGTGCTTCAACAATTTTCGCGGCGGTGTTTCCCGCAGCGGCGGGAGCCTTGGCGGAGTACATGGCGCCAGGAGTAAACGGAACGGCATCGATGATCGTGTCTTCGTCCCGCGGCAAATCGGACGACGTCACGCTGGGCGCGCTAGGTTCAGCCGGCGGAACAACTGAGGGCGTGCCTTGCATTTCACCCCCAGCGGAGGGGCCGGGCAATGAGCCACTTTCGTCCAATCTTTCGTGGAATGCGGCTTCAACCGCTTCCAGGGGCCTCTCTTCAGGCGCTTCTGGCAGCAGGCCCTCTGGCAATTCAGTTACAGTTGGCTCCGATGGCGCCGAACCGGGGTGGCTATATTTGGCCAGGGACTCGCCTGGGAGGATTTCAAAAGCGTGAGTTTCCGCCGGGGGCTCTTCGGCGCGAGCGGGAACGAGAGCCGCGGGCGGGAAGCGCCGGTCTGGGGGGCGGCCCTCGCCGAACTCCGGCCGGCCGCGATGGCGACGCCTTCGGCCACGACGCGGGTCAAAGCCTCGGCGGTCACGGGAATCCCGGGGGACTGGGGGTGCGCTTGCCGCTGACGATGGCGCAGGGGCTGGCGCCGCCGGTTCCATGACAGGAAGCGCTACGGGGGATGGCGCAACGGGTGCAACAAACTCCGCGGCAGCAGGTGCAGGAAGCTCCATGGCGACGGGAGCGGCCAACTCGGGAGCGGCGACGGTTGCTATCTGCTCTTTGGTGAATTTGGTGGCACGGGCTTCGGCTTCTTCAAACACCTTGTCATATTCTTCCTGATCTTCGTAGAAGAAGTCGGAAACGTAAAGGAAAGCGTCGCGCTCGAGGCCGATATCCACAAATGCCGACTGCATCCCGGGCAGCACGCGGTTTACGCGTCCCTTATAAATGCCGCCTACGAGCCCGACGTCGGTATCGCGCTCGAAGTACACCTCAACCAGTTGGTCGTCTTCCAACACGGCCACCTTCGTCTCGTGCGGAGACGAGGAAATATACATCTCCTTTGCCATGAAAACTCCTTTTTCCGGAACGCGGGGGAATCGATCCGTCATGCGACGGAGATCTGCCAACAGCGTTCCTTGCCGGACGGGCGCCCCTACGCAGCGGGGCAGAATGCACTGACCTCGACCGGCTAAAATTCGGCGCCGGATATTTTCCAAGTCACGCCATTGGGCGCCGAACTCATTGGATCCATCCGGTTCGCGATTCGCAGCTGAAAACCAGCCGCCCAATCGCCTCGATCATTGAATCGCCAGGCGCGAGTGAGGAACCCCACTCCGCGGGCGAAGGGCTGCGGTCAATTCACGTATCGCCTTGCTCTTACGCTCATCGCCAGCCCCAGGCCGAGGAACGTGAACAGCAAGGAGGAGCCGCCCTGACTCATGAGCGGCAAGGGGATCCCCGTAATCGGGAGAACCCCGATCATCATCCCCGTATTGATAACCACCTGAAAGAACAGTACAGCGGATAATCCGATCAGAAGGAATGCCCCCGCGCGGTCGGGAGCCATCTGCGCTCCATCCAGCAAACGCAGAAGCAAGACAAAGTACAACAGCAGAACCAGCAGCGTTCCAACAAAGCCCTGTTCTTCGGCGAAGGCGGCGAAAATGGAATCAGCGTGGGATACAGGGATAAATCCCAGCCGACTCTGCGTACCGTTCCCCAATCCTTTTCCCCAAAAGCCGCCCGAGCCGATGGCAATCTTGGTTTGAGTAACCTGGTAGCTGGAGCTTTGAGTGTTCTGTGCAGGGTGTACGAACGTCATCAATCTCTCACGCTGGTAGGGTCGAAGGAAATGCCAGCCCACCGGGAGTGCGAGAATTCCGAGCAGGCACAAGACGCCGATATGTTGCCAGCGAATTCCGGCAAAGAGAACGCCGGCTGCGACGATAGGAATAAAAGTCAAGGCAGTGCCCAAGTCGGGCTCCAAGGCTACAAGGACGGCCGGAATTCCGGCGCAGATCCCGAGCTTTATTAAGTCACCCCAAGTGACCGCCTTCGTTCGTCGGTCGGCGAAGTAGGCTGCCACAACCAGTATTATAATCAACTTGACGATTTCTGACACTTGGAAACTCATGGGACCCAATTGCAGCCAGCGACGCGTGCCGGCGATTGAGTGGCCGGCCACGAGAAGGCCTGCCAAAAGCAGCAGGGAAATGCAATATAGCCACGGCGTTTGCTCGAGCACCATGTGGTAGTCAAGCCGGCTCACCACCAGCGCCAGAACGCCACTCAGGAAAATCCAATAGATCTGTTTCTTATACTGTCCGGCCAGCGGCGAATGAAGAGTGGTGCTGTAGATCTCCACAACTCCGATGACGGCGATGGCCAGTGCCACCGCCAGCAGGAGCCAGTCAATGTCGCTGGCGCGAAATCGTTTTCGCAATTCCTGATCCTCTGTTGTTACTGACCTGACGCGGGTTTCGACGGCTCCGCCGGGCCGGCCGGCGATAATTGACTTAGCACTCGTGCCTGCGTTTCCATCTGGTTGCCGGGGGGCTTGGGGCCCAGCTTTTTATCGAAATAAGCCTTGATGACCTCGCGCACAATGGGCACGGCGACGGCGGAGTGCTCACCCCGCATCACCAGGGCCGCCACCACGATCTCCGGCTTGTCGGGTGGCGCGTAGCCCACAAACCAAGCCGTGCTCTTGTACTCAGAAGAGCTCTTCGCTGACTGTTCCAACGTCTGGCTGACCACCTGTGCGGTTCCGGTCTTTCCCGATATCTCAATTCCTGGGCTGCGCGCGGCGCCGCCCGTACCACCGCCCTCATTCACGACGGCCCACATGCCCGACTTCACCGTTGCCAGGGTATTCTCGCTAAGGGGGAAGTCGCTCGGGGAGGATTCGGAGGGATCCTGGCCGAGCGCCTTTAACTGATCCTGAAACACCACGTGAGGCCGGTGAAAGACCCCGCCCATGGCGATGCCGCCAATTGTATGGGCAACCTGAAGAGGCGTGACGGAGACAGCGCCCTGGCCTATGGCCACGGAAATCGTTTCACCCGCATACCACTTGCGCTTGAAAACGCGTTGCGCCCATTCCGGAGAGGGAATCAGCCCCGCCGCCTCGGAGGGCAAGTCGATGCCCGTCCGCGCCCCCAGGCCCAGGCCCTTGGCGAACGTAACAATCTTGTCAATTCCCAGCATCTTGCCCACGGTGTAAAAGAACACGTCGCAGGATTCGCGGATGGCCTTGTGCATGTCTACGGCGCCGTGGGACCTATGCTTCTCGAACACCCAGTCGTGATACAGGTGCCCGTAAATCGTGACGGCGCCCGCGCAGTGCACAATGAATTCCGGACTGACGGTGCCTGTCTCCAGGGCGGCGGCGGCCATCACGATTTTGAATACGGAACCCGGGGCAAGCTGCGCCTGAATGGACTTATTCATGAGCGGCTTCATGGGGTCGTTCATGAGGTCGTTCCATTCCTTGGGGTCGATGCGTTTGGCAAAATCGTTGGGGTCAAACGAGGGATGGCTGACCATCGCTAGAACTTCGCCCGTGCGTGGATCCAGAGCGACCACCGCGCCCGCATGATCACCCAGCGAGGCCTCAGCCGCCATTTGCAGGTCCAGGTCGACGGTCAGGCGCAGGTCGTTGCCATTCTGAGGATATTTATCTGAGAGTTCTCCGACTTCCTGCCCCCGGCTGTTTACCACCACGCGCCTCATACCGTCGACGCCTGCGAGCACATGGTTATATTCCGCTTCCACGCCGAACTTTCCCACCACATCCCCCGGGCGGTAGCTGGAGCCTAGTTTGGCGATCATTTCCTCCGGAACCTCGCCCACATATCCGAGCAGCGCCGCCGCCACCTGATGCCTGGGATAGAGCCGCTGCTGCACCTGGATCAAGTCGAGTTCGGGATATTCGACGCGGTGGGATTCGACAAAGGAAATATCTTCGAGTGTGGCAGCCTGCTTCAGCAGCACGGGTTGGAAGCGCGGCAGGCTGGCAGTACGCTGCAGGGTGGCGCGTAGATCCTGGACGTCAAGTTGCAGCCCGCGGGCGATTCCGGCCACATGCTCCGGCGTGAATTCAGCCGCAGATTCGCGCAGCAACAGCACGCTGAAGGCGGGGAAGCTATCTGCCAGGACGCGGCCGTCGCGGTCCAGAATGCGCCCGCGAGGCGCGATGACGGGAAGGTTGCGGATCCGGTTGCGCTCCGCCAAATCCATGTACTGCTCGTGTTGGCCAATTTGCAGCCGCCAGTATCCCATCAGCAGGCACAAAAAAACTGCGGCGATGACATACTGAAGGAAAGCTATCTTCCAGGCGGGGGGACGTTCATCACTGGGAAATCGGACTTCCATTCCTACCCATATTGCCGGGGCTGAATTCCTGCGTGCGACCTCAGCTAAATTATTCAGTTAAATGGTTCGACCTGGCGATTCGGGTACCACGGAATCGCGGAGCTGCCCACTCCTTGACCGTAGCACACCACGCGTTCGATGACAAGATATCGAATGGTCAAAACGTCAATAAACAGGCCGATGCACCATTTTCGGAGCAGCTCGCCTGCCGCTTGACACCGGGGGGTTCCAAAACGCTTTGCGATATACTCTTGGCATGCGACTGGGCTGGATTACGGACATCCATTTGAACTTTGTATCCCCTGCCATGCGTTCGAGGTTCTACGCTCAACTTCACCGGGAAAAACTCCAGGGCCTGCTGCTGGGCGGAGATGTGGGAGAAGCGGATTCCGTGCCCTCTTACCTTGCCGAAATCGCGGACGAACTCCGCATTCCGGTATATTTCGTTCTGGGGAATCACGATTTTTATCACGGCACGATCGCTGCGGTCCGCGAAAAGGTAGGGCGTCAGGCCTCCGGGTCTCCCTGGCTGAAATGGCTCACGGCAAGCGGCGTGATCCCCCTGACCGCCAATACGGCTCTTGTGGGGCATGACTCATGGGCTGATGGGCGCCTGGGCGACTTCTTCCACTCGGAGGTCATGTTGAACGACTACCTCCTCATCGGGGAACTAAGCGAGTTGGACAAGCAGGAACGTTATCGCAAGCTGAATGCCCTGGGCGATGAGGCGGCCGATCTCCTCGAAAAGTGTGTGCTCGAAGCCCTGGCAGGTTACAAGAACGTGATTGTCCTCACCCATGTGCCGCCGTTTCGTGAAGCGTGCTGGCACGAGGGCCGGATTTCCAGCGACGAATATTTGCCGCACTTTGCCTGTCGCGCCGTAGGTGAGCGCCTGGCCTCCATCATGCGCTTCCACCCGGAACATACCATGGTGGTGTTCTGCGGACACACGCATAGTCCTGGCGTCGCCCACATCCTTGACAACCTGGTGGTAAGAACCGGCGGCGCGACCTACGGCAAACCCGCGCTTCAAGAGGTTCTGGAGGCAAGTTGATACGGCCGTTTTTGCCCCCTGCGGGAGTGCCCGGGGCAACTTCATGGGTTTGATGCCGAGGCTGATTTGCCCGTCAAATCTTCTTCCCACTTCCAGATGATTTGACACGAGAATTCTGGTACCATGGCGTCATGCGTAACTTGCTCGCCAAGGCGGTGATTGCGGCGGGTCTGCTTTTACCCCTGTGCTTGTTTGCACAGCCGCGCGGCGCGCCCCGCTCGTTTGGCCGTTCCGGAGGCTCCTTTCGGAGTTTTTCATCCTCTTCGCGAGCCCCAGTCATGCCGAGGCAGGCCAGGTCCATCGCCCACATCCCTTCCCGCCGCGGGTTCGGATTTCCGCGGGGCGGACGATTCAATCACCGGGGTGCCTTCTGGGGGTTCGAACCTGTCTACCCCGGCTACTCCGGTTGGTTCCCCCCAATGGATTATGATACCGATCAGTCGGACCAGCCCGCTCCCGACGCAGGGGAAGATCCTCAACTCGCGGCGCAGGTTGACAATCTAACGCAGGCCGTCGAGTCGATGCGAGAAGATCAACGGTGGCGGGATTTCCGTGGCGCTCCCCGGGCCGCGGCCCCCAGGGCAACGGAAGAAAAACCTCCATCCACGCTGCTCGTATACCGCGATGGCCGCCAGACGGAAATCCAAAACTACGCCATCCTCGGCCAAACCCTTTGGGTTTTCTCCGGCCAGACGACTCGCCAGGTCCCCCTTGCTGAGATTGACCTTCCCGCCACCGAGCGCGTGAACGGAAATCGAGGAGTTGATTTCACCGCGCCTGCCTCGCAATAGTTCCCACGCCTCTGACGAACCACCGTAAATGCTATGATGATCAGGGATCCTTAAATCATGGGCGAGAGGGTTGGCGGCTCTGAGGACTGAAATCCTTTCCAGGAAATCCGCGTCGCGCCTGCCGGTAATGTTCCGCGCCTTGCGGCACAGGAATTTTCGGTTGTTCTTCTGCGGCCAGATCATCTCCTTGATCGGCACCTGGATGCAGTCCATTGCGCAGTCGTGGCTGGTCTATCGTCTCACCAAATCTTCGCTGCTATTGGGCCTGGTGGGATTCTCCGGGCAGATTCCCGTTCTGCTCTTCGCTCCGCTGGGCGGATTGATGGCGGATCGTTACAGCCGGCATCGCACCGTCATCGCCATTTTTCCCCTGGATGACCTGCCGGAAAAGTGGAACAGCTTTACCGAACTGAATTCGCAGTATTACAAGAAATAAGAACGCCTCGCTGGCACGAGGGCGCCGAGTGGGAATCCCCCGGCGCCCTCACCCCGCATGCCGTCACCCCGCCCTTCGCTCGCCACCAGAAAGAACGGCTACTGCGCCCCAGGTTTGCTGTGGGGCAGGGCGTCCAATTGGCCGCTCATTTCTTCCGCGGGTTCGCCGCTGCGCATGCCCTGGGCCAGGATTAGCTCACGTGCTCCCCCGCGCAGGGCCGGCCACTTTGATCCAAACACCAGCGAACCCACAATGCAAACTACGCCTCCCAACGCTACGGTCAGGGGCGAACCGATGCGATTAGCCATGCTTCCCGCCACCAGCGCACCGAATGGCGCCATACCCAGGAACATCATCGAGTACACGGACATCACGCGCCCCCGCAGCTCGTCAGGCACCATGGTTTGGATCAGGGTATTGGAACTCGACATCTGGATCATCATGCAGAAGCCCGCGGGCAGCAGCAGGGCAACGGACAGGGGCAGCGAGCGCGAGAACGAGAACAGGATCAGGCTCAAGCCAAATCCGGTGGAGGCGTAGATAACCCAGCGCCCCAAGCCGCGCACCTCGCGCCGCGCGGCCACCACAAGGGTGGCAACCAGCGCTCCCACTCCCGTCGAACCCATCAGCAAGCCCAGGCCGCGCGCGCCGGAAAGCAGTATCTTGTCCGCAAAGATGGGCATCAGCACCGCGTATGGCATGCCGGTCAGGCTGACGACTCCGAGCAGCAGCAGCAGTGCGAGAATCGGTCCAGTATGCGCCACGAAGCGAAATCCTTCCTTGACGCTTTCCAAACCTGACGCCGTCCGGCGGGATCGACCGCGCGGCGTGACGGTCATGAGCAGCAAGCCAATGATCACGGCGATGTAACTTGCTCCATTGACGAAAAAGCACCAGCCCTCACCAATGGCCGCCACCGTGATCCCAGCGATGGCCGGTCCCAGAAT
>Ga0206987_1120_pt1 | contig 15598 bp, 12 predicted proteins | sample Alteio_BWMinCont_11_FD_153281 | JGI IMG/M metagenome (GOLD analysis project Ga0206987, IMG submission 153281) | Enriched cells from forest soil in Barre Woods Harvard Forest LTER site, Petersham, Massachusetts, United States -... | ecosystem: Environmental > Terrestrial > Soil > Temperate forest >... | reverse complement strand
TGTCTCCGTGGTGAAAAGGCCCAGCCCGGACACTTGACATCCCTCCTGCCATCAGCTAGGATATCTCCTGTCATACCTGCCCGGCGGACATCGTGAGCAAGAAACCGGCCACCAAAGCCGTCAAGCGGGAAAAAAGAGTTGACGAGACCCTGCATCTCTCTGGCGAAAGACGGGGTGCAATACTTAAGGAAGAAGTCTGGTTCGAGGGTAATCGGTTGGTGAAGTACAGTTTGGCATACATCAATCCTCGAATTTGCGCTGTCGATAATGGCCGTGTTCTGGGCTACGACAACACTCATCAATATCACCACCGGCATTTTAGGGGGAAGACAGAAAAGATTGAGTTCTCCAGCTACCCGGCCCTGTTGGCAAGATTCGAACGGGAGCTACACCAACTCTGGAAGGAAGAAGATGAGTAAGAAGATCAAAGTCCGAATCACTAACGACGGTGTGAAAGGATTTTTCGACCGTGCCCGGGAGCATGCTCGAAAGTTGGAGCGAGGCGAAGAACTCGCGCCCGAGATGACCATCTCCTTTGAAAACGCCGCTGACATGATGAGGGTTCTCTCTCCTCAGCGGGTTCGTGTTCTGCGTGTTGCCAGGCAGGGGGCAGCCCCAGTTTCCAAACTGGCTAGCGGCCTGAAACGCGATACCCGCGCCGTCAGCCGCGACGTCGACTTGCTGGAGCAGTTCGGACTGCTTCGCACCCGCTACCAGGCCAACCCCGGGCACGGCAAACAAAGAATCGTTGAGCCGTGCGCTGCAAAACTCCAGCTAGTCGCCACAGTCTAGCCCCCAAAAGTAAACGGGGCAGCTAACGCCGCCCCGTAATGACCAAATGCCAAGTGCTAAATGCCAAGTGCCGTGGCTGAGTGCTGAATGCTGACTGCTAAGTCCCCTCACTCCACCCAGCCAAATACTCTTCCTGCTCCGGCGACAGCTTGTCGATCTTGATCCCCATCGACTCCAGCTTCAACTTAGCCACGCGCTTATCCAAATCGTCAGGAACTTTGTAGACTCTCTTTTCCAGAGTCTTCGCATTCTTCACCATGTAATCCACCGACAGCGCCTGGTCGGCGAAGCTCATGTCCATCACCGACGGCGGATGTCCCTCGGCCGCAGCCAGATTGATCAGCCGGCCTTCGCCCAGCAGATTGATCTTGCGCCCGTCTTTCAGCGAATACTCTTCGACCGAAGTTCGCGTGGTGCGCTTCGAAGACGACATTTTCTCCAGCGCCGGAATGTCGATCTCGCAATTGAAGTGCCCCGAATTGGAGATGATGGCACCGTCTTTCATCGCTTCGAAATGGTCTTTGTTGATGACGTTCTTGTTGCCGGTCACGGTGCAGAACACGTCGCCGACTTTCGCCGCGTCGTGCATCGACATCACGCGGAACCCATCCATGACCGCTTCCAGCGCCTTCGTCGGATCGATTTCCGTAATGATGACCTCAGCTCCGTTGCCGCGCGCGCGGCTGGCGAGGCCTCGTCCGCACCAACCGTAGCCGGCAATCACGAACTTCGATCCCGCCAGCAGGAAGTTGGTAGCGCGAATGATCCCGTCAATCGTGGATTGCCCGGTGCCGTAGCGATTGTCAAAAAGATGCTTGGTATCAGCGTCATTCACCGCGACGATCGGGAACTTCAGCACACCTTCTTTCGACATGGCCCGCAGACGAATCACGCCGGTGGTCGTTTCTTCGGTGCCGCCGATGACACCCTCGAGCGCGTCGGTTCGCTTGGTGTGAAGGATCGTCACCAGATCAGCGCCATCGTCCATGGTGATGTGAGGTTTGTGGTCGATCGCAGCGAGAATATGGCTGTAGTAAGTGTCGTTGTCTTCACCCTTGATGGCGAAAACTGAAATGCCGTGATCGCGCACCAGGCTGGCAGCAACGTCGTCTTGCGTAGAAAGAGGATTGGACGCGCAGAGCACCACGTCGGCTCCGCCGTCGCGCAGAGTAATGGCCAGATTGGCGGTTTCGGCAGTCACATGCAGACACGCCGAAATGCGAATACCGCGTAGCGGCTGGTTCTTGATGAATTCCTTGCGGATGATCTGCAAAACTTTCATCGACTGATTGGCCCAGTCAATTCGCTTCTTGCCCATATCCGCGAACTCGATGCTCTTAACATCGTTACGAACTTGTGTCGGTATCGTTGCCATTAATTCTCCTGTGGCGCTTTCTTCCGGATTCTCTTTGCGATCTTTGCGGTACGTCTTTGCGCTCTTTGCGGTTAAAAGGTTTTTGGGGGGCGGGTGCCCCACTCCTTGCGCGTTCTGTGCGCAAGGGGTGGGAGGGATCACCACTACTTCTTCCCCGCGTGTGCCGGTTCCCGCAAACCCGCATCACTCGCCAATTTCGCCGCTTTGTCCGTCGCTTCCCAAGTGAAGTCGGGATCAGTACGTCCAAAGTGTCCATAAGCCGCCGTCTTGCAATAGATCGGCCGCCGTAAATTGAGCGATTCGATAATCCCCTTGGGCGTCAGCTTGAAATGCGAACGCACCAACTGCTGGATGGTGGCATTGTCCACTTTGCCGGTGCCGAACGTATCGACCAGCACGCTAACCGGATCAGCCACGCCGATGGCATAAGCCAGCTGCAACTCGCAGCGATCGGCAAGTCCCGCCGCAACAATGTTCTTCGCGATGTGCCGCGCCATGTAAGCCGCTGAACGGTCCACCTTGGTCGGATCTTTTCCGCTGAAAGCCCCGCCGCCATGCCGCCCCATGCCGCCGTAAGTATCAACGATGATCTTGCGCCCGGTAAGCCCGGTATCGCCCATAGGCCCGCCAATCACGAAACGTCCCGTGGGATTGATGTGGTACTTGGTGTCTTCATCCAGCAGATGCGCCGGAATAGTGGCCTGAATAACGTGTTTAAGAATATCTCCGCGCAGCTCCTCGTTGCCAACATTCTCCGAGTGCTGCGTCGAGATAACAACAGCATCGACTCGCACCGGCTTCCGGTGCTCGTCATATTCCACGGTCACCTGCGACTTCCCATCCGGCCGCAGATAAGCCAGCTTCCCATGCTTGCGCACATCCGACAACCGCATGGTGAGCTTATGCGCCAAAGAAATCGGCATAGGCATAAGCTCCGCAGTCTCATTACAAGCATACCCAAACATCATTCCTTGGTCGCCGGCGCCGCCGGTGTCTACGCCCATGGCTATGTCGCCGGATTGTTTGTTGATGCTGGAGATTACGGCGCAGGTGTTGGAGTCGAATCCGAAGAGGGCGTTGTTGTAGCCGATGGAGGCGATGGTCCCGCGGACCAAAGTCTGGAAATCTACGTAGGCTTTGGTGGTGATTTCGCCGGCGATTACTACCAGGCCGGTGGCGGTCAGAGTTTCGCAGGCGACGCGGCTGCCGGGATCGTCGGTGAGGCAAGCGTCGAGGATGGCGTCGGAAATCTGGTCGGCGATCTTATCGGGATGGCCTTCGGTCACCGATTCAGAGGTAAATAAAGAACGATTCTTGTGGGACAAGCGATTTCTCCTTATGGACATCTGGCAGGGAAAATGTGAGTGCTTTCGGGTCTCTAAAAAGCTATCAGAGAGGGGGGCGGGGGCGCAATTGTTTTGGGCTGGAAGGCGCGAGAAACCAGTGAATGGAAGTGTCTAAGTGGTAGATGGGAAAAGGGGGAGGGTGAACGGGAAGTCGCGTGTTTTGAGAAGCGGTCGAATGTTGGGGAACGTCCCCAGTTTTCTTGTCTCACGCGAGGGGTGCACTCCACCCGTCTGTCCCCGTATTTCCTGTCCGCGTGGCGCGGTCAGGGTTGGGTTGCGGGTGAGTGCACGCCGGTGGTGTCGAAGATCAGGGTTTTTACTTCGCCTTCGGCGCCTTGGGGGGGCAGCGGCTTGCCGTTGAATTCGAAGTCGATGGCACCGACGTTGCCGGCCTTTACCACGATCTCTCTGCTTGCGTGTACGGTTTTTTCCGTCAAAGCGCCGAAGCTGCTGCCTTGGAGAACTTCGTGTCCGTCGGAAGTGATGGAGAGCCAGGAATCGGCGCGCAGGCGAAAGTGCAGCGACAGAGGCCTGGGGACTGCGGGCGGCGGTGGGCTGGTCGCTGAGACTGGTGTGGCTGACACCGGTGTGGCGGCAACTGGTGTGGTTGGGACCAAGTTGGGCGAAGCGGGCGCGGAGACGTTGGGGGATGCAGGTATGGATGATGGAGCAGATTTTCTAGTGTTTTGTCTGGATTCGCGGGAATAGAACCCCCAGACGGCGAAGCCTAACGCGACCAATAGCACCAGGATTGCCAGCGTGCCCCAGGGAAGGTTGGAATCGCTGCGATCGGCTTCTGCCTGGAGATCGAACGAGGCTTCGGCGATGCCGTCGGAGCGCTTGTCTTTTTCTTTTTCCGAAGGGACGTTGCCGGAAGCGACGAGATAGTCGGCAATGGCTTGGTCTTCGTCCAAACCTAGGCAACGAGCGTAGGCGCGGATGAAGCCTTTATTGAAGATGCCGCCAGGGAGCTGGTCGAAGTGATCTTGTTCGAGAGCGACCAGCATGCGGGTGCCGATTTTGGTGGTACTGGAGATTTCTTCCAGCGTGATTCCACGCTGCTCGCGTTCCTGTTTCAGTCGGACGCCGAATGAGGCCACTCGACGGTTCTCCTCGTTCTTTAATATACGTTAAGTGGGCCTTCACGAACACCATTCACCACGGGGCACGAAGAAAATCTTAGCCGCAGATTGCGCTGAATACGCAGATCACAGAGCACGGGCTTGACTTGAAAGAACGGCCCCCAGGGATCGGAAGATCCCCGGGGGCCGGGTGAGTCAGGAACAAACGCTACTCATCCGATGGGAACTGGTAGCGGGCGGCGCCAATGGCGGTTCCCCAGTTTCCGCTGCCGTTGGCGTACTGGCCAGAGAACCACATGGAGGGCAGGTTGGCGATGGTGAGATCGGGTGCGGTGGCAGTGTAGTCTCCCCAGCGAAACTGCCCGTAATATGCCGCTCCCTCTTGCAGGAAAAACCCGACGCCATTCATATTGCTGTCGGCATAACCGACACGCCGGCTGGTATAGACGATGCTCGGATAGACGGTGTCGGTTGAGTATTCGAAGACCATGACCACATTGCCTTCCGGGTCGGGCTGGAGGTCAGCGTAGTAAGCGGAACCGTTGTTGGCCCAGCCGTTACAAACGAAGCAATCCTCCTGCCGTTCCTCGGCCCCGGTAACATTTCCATTTGTATCGAGGATGGGATGGACCTCGAACCAGATGGGACCGGCCTCGCTGCTGCCGGAGATACCGGTGTTGAACGAGCCCCACAAGCTGCCCGCGTTGTATTTCACCTGGCCGGAGATGCGGACGTCGTCGGTATCGATGCACCCGGAGCAGGTGCCGCCGAGGCCGTTGGGTTCGTCGGCGCCGGGAGGGAAATAGTAATTGTGCGCCGTACCGATCACCACGCCGCTAAAGCCGCCGCCACCAAATGGATTGCCGAAGCCCCCCACACGATCAGGCCGTTGCACCCGCTGAAGCATTGACCGCCACCCCAATCGATGTTGAAGGTGTTAACGAAAAACACGGTTGCGGGTTTGTCGGATCGATCGGTCATATTGGCTGGCTGCATGGTGTCGACCAGGGTTCCGTTATCGGTGAAGTTTTGCCAGACAACGGGACCGAAGCCCCCTCCGACGTAGATGGCATCGTTGGGGATAAAGAAGAGGTAGTTTCCGATGAGCGTGCCGCCGTTGAACTGGTTGAGGCTGACGTAGGTTCCACCTTTGGTCGCCCCCGATCCCCAGTTGGTGGAATCGTGGCCCAAGCCGGGATAATCGGTACACTGGCCGGTGCTCCCTACCTGGAAGGCTGGGCCATAGGCGTACCAATTCCCGCGCGGGTCATGGGTCACGCTTGCCGCTATCATCAGACTGCTTACATCATCGGGCTGACAGCGGTCGGTATCGGTGATCATGATGAAGACGAAGCGGTGGTTCACCCAGTCGTAGAAGGCACGCGGGTCGGTGGTGTACTGACCCGAAGGCAGTCCGAAGAAGCTGTCCATATCCTTGGGGAAACCCGCCTGCAGGTTGCCGTTCTTGTCGTACACGCTAATGAAGGTGTTCACCACCTGGACGACAAAGTTCTCGCTGACGGCGAGCGCCATGTCCGGGGGTGTGCAGCAGCTTTCCTGCTGAGCATCAAAGGCAGCGAAGACGCCCACGGATGGCGGGCGGGATTCTTTGTCACGTGCGACGGCTTCCTTGCCCGAAGGGTTTCCGGCCCAGCGGCGCGCGGCTTCCAGCTTGAGAGCGTCATACTGCTTCTCAGAGAGATTATCCAGTGGACGACGATCGGGCTCGTATCGAGGTTTAGCAGCAAGCTGGGCTGGTGTGACGACGGGGAGGTCCGCCATATTCACTGTTCTTGCCGCGCGAACAGCGATGGACCCGCCCTTCTGCGCGGCAAGGGGTCCGGAACTGGTCGGCTGCGCCGAGTGTGCTGCCATCAGGGTGGTCGAGAAGGCAAAGACCAGGATCACCGTGCTGAGCAGCAGGTGCAGGGAAAGAAAATTCTTATTGTTCAGATTTTCAGACATATCCTTAAGTTCTCCTTCCGCGAAATATTCGCGATCTGATCGAGTGGGCGTGGCTACCAACGGCTGCACACCTCTCGGTGGTTGAAATGTCCCGCGTGGATCCCTGAGGTCGATTGGTCAAGGGCTACACGAGTTATTTCGATTCCGACGGATCCTGCCGACGGCTTATTAGCTTTGCGTTGTGGGCAGGGAGGGTTGGCCGAACTCGCTTGCCCATGAGTTTGGCAGTGACATCGGGTAGCCGAGCGGACTCAAAGCCCTTGCGATGGGCAACGATCCGATAGTCGAAAGGAACGCTCGAGATTCCACGTTTGAGTTCACGGACCTCAAACGAGTTGGCGGTGCGGTTGGCAATATAGAGGCCTTCGCAGTCACCGGAGGGGGTCAGAAATACGTGATAGTCGGTTTGGCCGCTGATAGTCCGGGCAAAACGCGATTCGAGTTGAATCGTGGCTACGCCACGGGAGAGCGTGCCGGAGCCGAAATCCTCGATCCAGTCCTCGGACGACTGCATGGTGTAGAGGCCGATCTTCTTGTTGTCCTGGCCGTTCACGGATGCGCCCAGAACACCGGTACAGAACAGGTTGCCGCTAACATCGACCGAGCATTCGCCGCCGAAATTGGGGCCCTGGACGTCGAGGGCCAGATCGCCTGCGAAGGTCTCATCATCGTTTTCCACATACAGTGCCGGGTTGGTGGGGACAGTGCTGGCGTTGAAGGCGTAAAGAGCCGTGCTATCGCCAACGACGGACTCGAGAAAGCCAATGACGATCTGGTTCGCGGTAAAAAAGTTTTCGAGAGCGAGTTCGGGCACGACGGTGGTATCAATGCCCAGGGTGGGATTCTGGCCACCGGTGTCGGTGATGCCCGATCCAGTGGTTACGCTGAGGACTCCGGAGTTGTTGAGAGTGACACTGTTACCGAGCGATACGGCTCCGCCGCCACTCATCCCTGTGCCTGCAGCCACGGTGACGGAAGAGTGAGCGAGCATGGCGTTGGTAACGCCGCCGGTGGCGATGCTCAGCGAGCCGCTGGTGGTGATGGGACCGCCTGTCAGACCGGCTCCGCTGCCAACGCTGGTCACGGTTCCGGATCCCGCATTGGCGCATTTCCAGGCTCCGCTGATGAATTGAAGAATCTGGTTTGCGCCGCAACTGGTCAAGCCGAGACTCGTACTGCCGCCCAAGGAAACCGCGCCGCCGCCGGACAGGGGGCTATTCGCAGTCACGGTCAGGGAGGAGTTAGCGAGCATGGCGTTGGTCACGCCGCCGGTGGCGATGCTAAGCGTGCCGCTGGTGGTGATAGGACCACCCGCGAGCCCGGCACCGCTGCCCACGCTGGTCACCGTCCCCGCACCCGGAAACGTCTGGCCGGTGGCGAAGGTGAACAAGCCTTTGCTGCTCAACTTCAAGCCCGTCTCCGCGGGGGCGGCGGGATCGATGCCGAACAACAGATTCAGTGTGGCCGAGGGAGTGCTGGTGTTGTTTCCCGCCGGCTCCGACTGCCATTGGAAATGCTCCAAGGTGGAGGCTTTGGTGCTGCTGTTGTAAGCGGACGATTCAAAGTTAAAGGGACTCGAGTTAAAACCCTGGGAGGCGGTTGCCAGGCCGGTGGTCGCCATCTCGGACAGTCCCCGCAGCAGTGTGGTTCCGTTCACGTCGAGAGTGGCTAAGGGAGCGGTGATGTTGATTCCAACCTTGGCGCTCGCGCCCGAACCCGACTGAAACAGCACTGAGTTGCCGAGAATCGAACCGCTGGTCCACAGAGGAAGAAAATCGGTGGTGCCTGAGCCGGTCACGCCAGCGGTGGTACCGGCGTTGGAACCGGCGCCAGAATCGCCACCGGTCGTCGCAGTATTGGAGGCTGGCAAAGCCAGCACGAAGGCTGAAGGCGGCAATCCGCCGATGGTTTGCGCGTCTGCGGCTTTGAGGGCGTAGGGAACACTGAGCAGGAGCACACGCGGCTGTTCGGCTTGTCCTTGTACTTGCACACCGAGCCAGCGGGCTTCACCGGAGACAAAAAGCTCCGACGGCAATCCGTGGCTGGTGGTGGCACCAAGCATCACTTTGTAGTGCCCGGCAGTGTCTGCCTGCACATTCTGAGTTTCCAGCCACAAGGGCGATCCGCCCTGAGAATCTTTGTATAGATAGAAAGTTACGCCGCTGGTTCCGGTGAGGGGTTTTCCGTTCACATCCGTCAAAGTGCCGCTGAAGTTCACCATTGCGGGCACGACTCCGTTCGCCGATGTTGCCGCCTGCTGTGCAACCGAGGGGAGGGCACAGGAGAGGAAGACTAGAGCTGCACATATCCGAGCGATAGAGCGCATCATAAACTCCTCCTAAATTTTTGTCTTACGGTTGGGGTTTAGAGCAAGGGGATCCGAAGGACTCCGGTGAAAGAAAATGTCCAATCACGCCAGCGTCGCCCCAGTTTGAGGCTGGCAAAAAGAGCTGGAGCGGCGAGATCGAGAAAACCTCGCAACAGGGTAGCTTGTGGAACCGTCCGCTGCTCTGACTGCCAGTTGGTCGCTCATTCTGGGCCGGGTTCAGAGGAATGTCAATCACAATCTACTGTCCCGACGGTAGGAACTTAGTTTTGGCATCAGTAGCTTGTAGGCCGTTCGACTCCATGCGCGGTGCTGTCGTCGGGCACGAGTGAGGGATGGGTGGAGCGTGCTCGGCGGGACAGCCTCGTGGAGGCACGGAGAAGCCTTAGCCGCAGATTACGCAGAGCCCGAACTAGGCACCCGGCTTTCACCACGGAGGCACGGAGACACGGAGAACGCTCCAGCCGCAGATGACGCAGAATATGCAGATCGGAAAAAACGGATTTGGGCCAACGGCATGGCTCGTGCCTTATGGACTTCGAACGATCGGATCAAAGAGGCGGAGGATTTCCATTGCCTATGTCGGCGATCCAACGCCACGCGCCGTCGCTTTGACGTTGCCAGACGTCCAGGTACTTTCCGTATTGAACGGCGAGCTTGCCGTTGCTGTCGTGGACACTGGCAACGTAACGTCCCCAGGTGAATCCAAGCTCCCCGCTTTTTGCGACCACGGCTTCTTCCGGTGTCCAGTCGATGGAGAGCCCGACGGGATATCGGGCCATGAGAGCCAGGATGGAGTCGCGGCCGATCACCGGTTGCTTACCGTCATCGAGCTTGCGCGCGTCGGGCGCCATAGCCTTTGCGTAGGCCGCCACGAATCCGATGGTATGGCTTTCGTCCGCAAGGGCGCGGTCGGTATTGAGGAGTGATTCAGCCGCCTTCGACGGTTTCTGGTTGGCCTTTTCTGGGGGCAGTAGTTTTCCCAGGCTGAAGGTCATGCTGGAAAAATCCAAGGTGAAACTTTCGACGTTCGCGACCACGTCTTGGCCGAGATTCCCGTAGAGGTTTTCGTTGCCTGTCCCCGTACCGGAAGTAAGAATCGATACTTTCTCCAAGGTTACGGTCTTATCGCCGATGCCGAGTTTGACTTGCGGCTGAATATAGATCTTTTGCTTCACGACTCCGCCCGCACCAGCCTCGTTGGTTGTGCTCTTTTTCCAAGCCCTGGACTCACTGTGAAATCGCCGATAGTAGCGGACTAGAAGGTCTGTCGAATCTGCGCCGGTATCAAAGCTGAACGGGAGATCCGTTCCTTCGACTTTGCACTCGATGATGGGGGTTAGCTGATTCATATACATCCGCGCACCGGTACCTGTCGCTCGGGTTTTGTCTCCAGCTTCGAATTCACCATCGTGGAGAAATGTGATCGTGCCAAGGGCCTGAAACACGGGATAGCCAATGATTCCGTTGATCTGATAGGCCCCCCTTGCCGAGGTTTATATTCAGGTTGGCGTCGTCCAGCACCATCACCACGACGTTGTGCAGGGTGGCGCCTCCCATCTGAAGGGTGGGAAGCAGTGCCACACGTAACGGATTCTCGATCCCAGTCATGCCCGCCTGGGTCTCGGCAACACCCGACAGAAACTTCAGCCCCAGGCGCTCGGCAAAACTCTTGCTCACCACGGAAAGGTTGGCGCCGGTATCCAGCAGCCAGGGTCCCTCGACACCGTTGACGGTCAGTTGCACGTTCAGAGAGTTCAAGGGATTGCGTTCGGTCTTCAGCTTCACGGGCCCATCCCAGGTGAGGGTTTGCGGCGGCGCCTCGCGCAGTATTCGAACCAGCCCGGCATCATCTTTCGTGGTCTTGAGCTCTTCTGGTTTTAGCTGACTCGGGAAGTGGGTCAATAAATCGTCATCGGCCTGCGCCGCATCGCCATACTGAAAACTCTTGGTGTAGTCATCCGCCAAAGCCTGGAGGGCGACCGCGGCGCGGTCTGGACGCGCTGTCCGAAGGCTGGGAAGAACGCTGTTCAGCAGGCGGATGGACTCCGGAATGCGACCTGCCCGGTTGGCCAACACTCCGGCGAAATAGTCGCGTTCGGCTCCGGGCTGCATGGTGGTCAGGGTTGCCTCCAAGTCGCCGAGCCGAAACTCCTTCAGTTGCTGATCTGGTCCATCTTCAGCGACTGCGACCTTGCCCTGTGCCCAGACGAAAGACAACGGGATGAAGAGCGATGCAAAAAGTAGAACGACTTTGCCGAGTACTGCAACCGATTTCGGCATTTCCTGTTCCTTTCTTCCGTTCCGATGGGGAACGGTTGTGGATGCCTGAGGTTCATTTCGAAAAAGGAACGCCGGCCCGAGATTTCAGTTGTTGAATATAGTTAAATATATTCAACAACCTGATAACATCTTACCTCATGAGCATCCTGGGCGACAACTACATCATTCGAAGCAAGCGGCAAATGCGGGCCCTGGCAGCCCCAACCCGGCAGGAAATCGTTGATGTATTACCCGGGATGGGCACCGTCTCGGTTGCCGAACTCGCAACCGCATTGGGAAGACCAGCGGATTCCCTCTACTACCATCTTCGAATGCTCACGCGGGTAGGACTGGTGCTAAGCGCAGGATCTCGCCGCCTTAACGGACGCCGCGAATCCTTGTTTCGCGCAGTTGCTCCAGAGATGAGCCTTTGTTACGAACTGGGGAGAAAGGGGAACGGAAGTCAAGTCAATGCGATTATTGGTTCGATGTTGCGATTGGCTATGCGCGATTTCAGAAACGGCTTTAGGAATGGAGAGGCGTCCGTGTCAGGCCCGAACCGAGAATTGTGGGCATTGCGCAAGACCGGCTGGCTTTCGCAGGAGCAGATTGCAGAAATTAATCGCTATATCGGAAAGCTTATGCATGTGATGGCAGTGCCGGGCCGCAATGGGCGGCTTTATGCGGCGACCATCGTATTGACACCGTTGGCTCGCCCCAGGCGGGGTGCAGCAAGATCTCTTCGGCACGTATAACCCCGGCAATGCCGCGCCGGTTGAGCCTCGCTCAACTGCCCAGACCCTTCAACTTCGCTCAGTGCAGGCTGGGGGCGTCTGGGCCTACGCAGTTCGTGGGGTAACCATGGGCGGAAGGTGCGCCAGAGGGCACTCTTGGACCGTATCTGGGTGGGTTCGGGTTACCAAGGTTCCTTCCCCGGAACGGTATGCGGAGAATATAATTTTGGGATTCCTACTGCTACGCGAGGTCGCGCTTTAATGACCGAGGCCGCTGAGCCCAACCCCAACCGGCTGACCCAGGAATTGGCCATTTTTTCATGACGTGGCCAAGGCCCTGACGTCGTCGCTGGACCTCGATTCCATCCTGCAAACCATTATGGAGAAGATGGCGGAATATTTCCGCCCGGATAACTGGTCGCTGCTGATGCTGGATGAGGAGCGCGACGATCTCTATTTCGCGATTGCGGTGGGGAATGCTTCGGAGGCGTTGAAGAATGTCCGCATGAAAGTGGGTGAGGGGATTGCAGGCCACGTGGCCAAGCATGGCGAACGGCTGATTGTGCCGGATGTTTATACCGACCCGCGATTCACCAAACGGATTGACGAGATGACGCGGTGGGAGACACGGTCGATTATCTGCATTCCATTGCGATCACGAACGCGGGTACTGGGCGTGATCCAACTTGTGAATGTGGACATGAAGAACTTCGGCGAGCCGGAGATTTATTTTCTGCAGTCGGTGTGCGACTATGCCGCAATTGCCATTGAGAACGCGCGGGCAGTGCAGAAAATTCAGGAACTGACGATCACGGACGACTGCACTGGGCTGTTCAATGCGCGTCATCTTTATAAGACGCTGGAGACTGAGGTGTATCGCTCAGCGCGATTTGGATATGAGTTTACCGTGGTGTTCATTGATCTGGACCACTTCAAGCAGGTGAACGATACTCACGGACACTTGATTGGCAGCAAGCTGCTGGCAGAGATTGGTTATCTGGTGAAGGCGCAGCTGCGATTGATTGATTACGCGTTTCGCTATGGTGGCGATGAATTTGTGGTGCTCTTGCCGCAGACCGGGAAAGATCAAGCGCTGGTGGTGGCCAAGCGGTTGCGGGACAGTCTGCGGACGAGCATGTTCTGCCGCGAAGAAGGATTGAACCTGAATATACGGGCGTCGATGGGGGTGGCGACTTATCCGCATGATGCGAAGACGCCGCATGACATTATTCGCCAGGCTGACGAGATGATGTATCTGGTGAAGAACACTAGCCGGGATAATATTGGGATTGCGCAGCGGGGAGTGATGAAATAGCTTCTAGCTTCTAGCTTCTAGCTTCTAGCTTCTAGCACTCAGCACTTAGCACTTGGCATTTGGTCGGCCGCATTGATTAGCTTCCCCTTCTGGCAGGTGTTCCTCTTCGTTTCGATACTTCTTGGTCTTTCTTCTGGAATCTGCTTAAATCTGCTTCGAGCTTCGAACCGCAGCCATGATCGATATCCACTGTCATATTTTGCCCGACGTGGACGATGGGCCTAAGTCCTGGGACATGTCTGAGGAGATGTGCCGGATGGCGGTGGCCGACGGCACAGAACATGTGGTGGCCACGCCACATGCGAACCGGCGGTTTCACTACGACCGCGAATATCTGGAGCGAGCGCTCGAACAGTTACGGCAGCGGGTGGGGAAGAGGCCGCGTCTCAGCCTGGGATGCGACTTTCGGTTGTCGGCGGAAAACATAAAAGATGCGATGGCGTTTCCCGAACGCTATGTGATCGAGGGTGGGCGGTATCTGCTGGCGGAGCCGAATCACACTGATGTTCCTGCGCATGTTGATGACGGCTTGCGCGAACTGCTGAAGATTGGAATCATTCCGGTGATTACTCATCCTGAACGCAATACTGTTTTGCAGGGGACGCCGCAGCGCATTTTGGAATGGGTGAAGATGGGATGCGTGATTCAGGTGACGGCGTCGGCGCTGACCGGGGGATGGGGAGAGACGGCGTGGCATGCAGCGCAATGGCTGCTCAAGCAAAACGCAGTGCATGTGCTGGCGAGCGATGCACATGACGCGACGCGGCGCCCGCCGGGGCTTTCGCTGGCGCGTGAGGTGGTGGCGGAATCGCAGGGCGGGAAGATTGCGCGGGCGCTGGTGGAGGATAATCCGCGGGCGATTGTTAGTGGGGAGAAGCTGCCGTATTTGCCCAAGATCAGTTTCTAGTTTCTGGTTTCTAGTTTCTGGTTTCTAGTTTCTAGTTTCTAGTACTTCAGGGGAATGCGAAATAGATTCGAGCGGGTTCTGTAGCGGTCGTAGGCGTAGATGGTGGGGTCGGGACCGGGACTGACATATGGATGATCGATGACCTGGACTCCTGGCAGTTTTTCGAGGTGCGTATTCAGGGCAGTCGCTTCGCTCGGGATTGGGGGAAACGTCTGTCCCTTGGCAAGAGGCACGATGTAGGTCCTGGTGGCACTCATAACTCCCTGCGCCTGGGGCGTCACATAGAGGTATTTCCCCTGGGAATCCCATTGGATTCCGCAGCCGAGGGCGCAGAGGCGAATGGGTTTTCCCCCCTGCAAGAGGGTATGCCAGCGTGAGGCGCGGCGTGGCCGGATCGCTGGAAGTCACCATAGTCGCTATCCATTTGCCGTCGGGGGAAACGGACATCACGTCGATGACTGGATCGGAAAGGATCTTGCGACGGCCGGTGCCATCTCGATTGATGGTGTACACCAGGCGAGAACCATTTTCTTCCGACAGAAAGAATAGAGCGTTGCCCGGGCCGAATATGGTTTCCGATTCGCTGGAAGTTCCGGTGGGATTCAACTGGCGGGGAGGAATACGGTGATCGATGGGCAACAGCCAAAGCCGGGAGACGTGGTCAGGCCCGCTTGCACTGTAGAAGAGCCATTTGCTATCCGGCGAGATCGCGAAATCGATGACGCGCACGCCGCTCAGCAGAGTTTCGGTGACTCCCGACGCCACGTCGGTGATCTTGAGCTGCTCGTTGGTGTCGGCAAGCTGATCGGATCCCCAGATGGCGACGTTGGGGTTCCAACGGTAGATCACTTTGGCACCATCGGGGGTCAGCTGCGGATCGCTCGCGTATCCCTCCGTTGAAACTGGCTTTTCTCCTGCCGAGGTGTGCACGACGACTGTACTTTCAGGTGCGCCTACGGAGGCCACCAGATACGTTCCATCAGGAGACAGAGCGAACGAACCCTCTTCGCCGGGGCCGAAAGTAAGCTGCGTAACCGGCCCGTCGGGGAACTGCTGGCGAAAAATGTGAGAGCCCGAGCCGGCATTTCCTATGAACAGAAGCCAACGGCCGTCGGGAGTCCATTGACCATACTGACAACTCGACTTCTGCGGACCGACGGTGTACGCCGCTTTGCCGTCATCGAAGGCAACCAGATGGCAGGGGAGCCACCCATTCTCGCCCATCTCAGTTGAGATGAGGACCCACTTCCGATCGGGAGATATGCGACTCTGGTGCGCCATCCCCAATTCGGTCGGGGGAACATAAATGTCGCGCTGCCCACCCCGGTTTTCATTCGAGGTCACCACGGCCAAGTGGATGCCCTGCTTGATCTCGGAAAACAAGACATGGTTGGTGTCGAGCCAGGTTAAGCCGGTGGCGTTGGGCAAGAGCAGGCCAGGGTCTCCGCGCAGTACAGGGACCTGCCATGTATCCCACGATGATTCGAGGGAGTA
>Ga0206987_1059_pt1 | contig 15814 bp, 16 predicted proteins | sample Alteio_BWMinCont_11_FD_153281 | JGI IMG/M metagenome (GOLD analysis project Ga0206987, IMG submission 153281) | Enriched cells from forest soil in Barre Woods Harvard Forest LTER site, Petersham, Massachusetts, United States -... | ecosystem: Environmental > Terrestrial > Soil > Temperate forest >... | reverse complement strand
GCTCTGCTCACCGTAAAGAACCTCCTGCCAGGCGATGATGCGCTTTAGCAGGGAGGAGTGATCCTTGGCGAGGGCCAGCGCGACCGCCAGCGGGCCGCTCCAATCCTGAGTGTACATGCGGGAAAAAACATTTTCCTTCTCACCTCTCCACAGCGGTGAGTACCACGCGAGTACAAAGCGGACGATGCGGTCTTCCTTCGGGGCGAGATCGAGATCCACGGAGACGGCACTGTCCAGATCATTGGGCGCAGTGCGCTGAAGATGATTCGAAATCTTTGACCAGTGCTGGCCGGAAACGTAATCGTAGCCATCCACCCACATTCCGCCGCCGAAGCGAACCTGCTTCTCGCCGATTACGCCCAATGTGTAACCGGTGCGCGTGGCCGGAGCGGTAACGGTGAGGCTGGAGAGTTCGCCGTTCTGCGCCTGGTCGCGCGTGGGAACGATCAGGCCTTCCGCGACGGATTCATTGACAGGGAATCCAAAGTATCGACGTTCGCGCAGGCTGGTGGCTGAAATCTGCGCTTCCGCCTGCGTTGGCCCCGGAAAGCTGAAGGCCAGCGTGGCCTGGCGTGGGTTCGAGGAGAGGTTGCGCACATGCACTTCCAGAATGGCGCCGGGCACATTGGAGCCATGGGCATCGCCGGGAATGAAGGGCGACCACGCGCGCATGCCGACGCTGAGAGGCGCATCGTCAAGCTCATATTCCATGTCAACGATCGGGTAGTGTCCCCAGTAGTGAATCTGTTTGGCGTTCTCGATTCCGGCCAGTGACCGAGTTGAGAGCAGCCACGTACGGCCGCCGCTGCTCACGCCCAGGAATCCATACTGCATGGGGCCGCGCGTAGGCACTCCGGAATTGAACAGCGTGCAGAACCCGAACGTGCCGTCCGTATCAACATCAATGCAGCCAGTGGCCACGCCTCCCAGGGGCATGCCGTGCGAAACCTCGTCCTGCCGCCGGTACACGACGCCGCATACCGGTTGCGAATACCCTTCCGCCTCGAAATGCGCCCATTGCTCTCCCGGCACATCCACAGGGAACAGGCTCGGCCCTCCGGCGCGGCGAGTGTAACTCTTCTCGTCAGGTTTGGCCTCGCCGCTCCCTGCCATGCCGGGGACGCCCGCCAGCGTTCCGCCCAGCGTTGCCGCTGCGCCCAGCGTGCAGGTCTTTATAAAATTGCGTCTTATCATGAATTGCTCACCTTTGCTGCGCAGTAACGCAGCCTTAACAGTGGGGACAGTCCTGATTTTATTCGAAGCCAGTTACGCCGGGCGATAGTCTAGCCCGAATTGACTCTGTGGCCACACCATTTTATTTCGATCGCTGCAAGGGCACGTTCGCAGACCGCATTTCGGAAGCTTTTTGAGGCGCCCTGCGCTAAGACCTGGGCCGTTGGTGGTGAAACGTCTGGCAATGCGCAATCTGATGCGGCGGCGCGAACATTCAATTGTATACTTGAGCTATCGAACAGGGGCAAACCGGACGAGGGAAGCCGGAAAATGGAATTGGGAATGAACGGCCTGGGTCGGATGGGCGCCAACATGGTGCGGCGGCTCTTGCGCGGCGGGCACAAGTGAGTGGTCTTTGATGTGAACCCGCAAAACGTGAAGCAGATGGCCGGTGAGGGCCGCTGGACAGTGACCGCGGCCATCGAACAGGGCACGCCCGCTCCCGTTGTGAGTGCTGCACTCTACCAGCGATTCGCTTCGCGGGGTGAAGAGGGATTCGCTGACAAGCTACTTTCCGCCATGCGCTACGAATTTGGCGGACATCTGGAGAAAAAATCATGAAAGAATCAGCCGCGAAAAAGAAGGTTCTGGTGATCGACGTGGGGGGCACGCACGTCAAAATTCTGGCCAGCGGGCAGAAGGAAATGCGCGAGATTGACTCCGGCCCCAGCATGACCCCCAGCCGCATGGTGCAGCAGGTGAAGGCCCTGGCCAAAGACTGGGAGTATGATGCCGTCTCGATTGGCTATCCCGCGCCGGTGGTCCATGGCCGGCCCTTCCACGAGCCCTACAATCTGGGCGATGGCTGGGTGGGATTTGATTTCAAAAAAGCTTTCGGCTGCCCCGTCCGGATTATCAACGACGCCGCCATGCAGGCGCTGGGAAGCTACCAGGGTGGGCGCATGCTCTTCCTGGGACTCGGCACTGGTTTAGGTTCCGCCATGATTGTTGACGGAATCGTGGAACCCATGGAGCTGGCGCACCTGCCCTACAAGAAGAAGACCTACGAGGACTATCTTGGAGTTCGGGGGCTGGAATGGTTGGGCAAAAAGCAGTGGAGGCGCGAGGTGGCGAAAGTCGCCGAAATGCTTCTGGGAGCGATGGAGGTTGACTACGTGGTGCTGGGAGGCGGCAACGTCAAGAAGCTCAAGGAGCTGCCGCCCAAGGCTCGCGCTGGCGACAACCGCAACGCGTTTCTGGGTGGATTCCGATTGTGGGACCCGTCGGCTGCCAGCGATGCAGATCCGCATACCACAACCACCCAGTGAGGCCGCGAAGGGCGTCTAGACTCGCCCCATCAGCAGCAGGATGATCAGTATGACCACCACCAAGCCCATGCCTCCGCTGGGATAGTAGCCCCACCTCCGGCTGTGCGGCCAGGTCGGAAGCGACCCAATTGCCATCAGCAGAAAAATGACGAGCAGAATCGTTAGCATTTTCGTGTCACCGCCCTTACTTACCCAGGATCGAGAAAAAATCTGTCAGACCACCCGTCGTGCGCGCCACCTCTCCTGATTCAGGAGGGGCGGCGCTTCGACCGACGGGGTGGTTACGGGAGCCGCCCGGAGAGTTGCGCGCGAGTCATAAAGCGCAGCCAACCCCAATGCGCAGGCACACGTTAGCCGGCAGCGCGCGTGCGGGCCGCTTTGCGCGCCGATTCTCTCATACCCTCTTGGCCTTTCGTTTGAACCGCCTTCATGGCCGCCTTATGCCGGGCCTGGGGTCCGCGGGCGCGGGCGCTGCTGCGGGCCTGACGCGCCAGTGCTCCGGAGGACGCCGCGGAGTGTCCCTCCCGCTCGAGCGCTCGCTGAGTGGCGCGCGAACGCGTGGCGGACGGCTTCCTGCCCCGCCCGCTTTGACCTTTGGCAGAATCGCGTTTTGCCTGGGCGCGCACCTTGGCCGAGGCCTTGCCCTTGGCGGGAGGATTCAACTTCACCCCGGCCCGCCGCGCTTTGGACAAGCCAATCGCAATCGCCTGCTTTGTTGACCGCGCTCCGTGCTTTCCCTCCCGAACGTGGTGCATCTCTTCGCGAACAAACTCTCCCGCCTGCGTTGAAGCTGATTTACCTTCGCGTTCATCTTCCCGTGCTCTCTCCAAAGTTTCCTTTTCCGGCATCGTTCCCCCTTGGGTTCTGCCGCGCTGAAAAATGATCAGCGCGGCATGGAATGATGATCCTCCTCAGAAGTGGAATTCGGACGAATGGTGTTGCGGGGCCCTAGGCGCGGGCGCCAGCCCCGCGAATGAGGTGCAGGATCAGTGAAATCACGGCGACCAGCAACAGGATGTGAATCAAAGCGCCTGCCACATGGAAGACGGCAAAACCGGTAATCCACGCCAGCAGCAAAATGATGAACAGAGCCATAAACATCTTCGGCCTTCCTTTTCTAACGGCCGCGAACCGCCAGGCCCGCGGCCATGGTTGTACTTTCGTTAATCAGCGCGGGCCAAGGTGGATGGCAAACCTTCCTGGCCGTGACTCGACCTGGCAAGTTGCCGGCCGAATGCGACATATCATATCGATCCCCCCGGACAAACCACACCGTGGCTCCAGGGCGCGAGATGCGGGCCTAAGCGCCGGCCTTCCGCGCGCGCGGTTGCTTCTCCGGCACGCGCACCGACTTGGCCCACTCATCCACCTGCATCTGCGCCTGCTCCTTGGCGATGCCGTAGCGCTCCTGGAGCCTTCCCACAAACTTGTCCTTGCTGCCCGCCATTACTTCCAGATCGTCGTCGGTGAGCTTCCCCCACTTCTGCCGAACCTCACCTTTCAGTTGCGACCACTTGCCTCCGATTTGATCCCAATTCATGGCGTACCTCCGTCGCGAGAAATTCGCGGCAACTTTTGAATCAGGGTTGCCCCTCTAGACCCTCTGGCCGCGCCCCAAATGGGTAATCAAGCTGACCAGGAACAGAATCAGGAAAATGAAAAACAGAATCTTGGCGATCCCCGCGGCTGCGAAGGCAACGGCCCCGAAGCCGAGCAAACCTGCCACAATCGCCACCACCAAAAACACCAGCGCGTAATAAAGCATGACACATCCTTTTCCGGGCGCTCGACCCATCAGTGGATAGGCGCCCTACCGCAGCTTACAGGTCCTGCCTTGAAACTTTGGGTCCCCGCCGCTCTCTGTTCTCGGGCAGACCCATCTTTCACCTTAGCTTTCGCTGCCAGCCGCTTCAATCGGGTTGGCACCCTACTTCGCCTTGCGCCTTGACCGGACGATTACCGGGGAAACGAGTTATGCAATCTATCCGCAGCTATACGCGCAAACCCGTATCACTTTTTGAACCGGGACGACGCCTGATCGTAGGCCGTCTCCAGATCGTGCATCGCCGCATCAAACCCCGCCTCCATGTCCTGCCAGGCTTCCTGGCTGGAGTTCTTCAGCTTCTCGAGTTGTGCGCGGGCTTCGGCGCGCTTGCGGTCAAGCTCACTGATCTGGCGATTCATCTGGTCGCGATCGTCCTTGTTGACGGAATTCGCGACGCGGGCCCGCAGCGCCTCCACCTCGCGGTCAAGCTCGCGCAGCTCCGCCTCAGCCTTATCCTGAAATTCCTGCCGCTGCTGGCGCGCCGATTCAGTTTGGCTTTGGGGATTCTGACTGGCGGAGTTTTGTTCGACATTGCACGCCGGCCAGAGCAATGTCGACATGAGCAAGGCCCACCCAAGTGTTTTCATGGCAACTGCTCCCTTTCGACTTGCCCGCATGCACGCGAGCCGGGCAGTCCATCTATTGTGTGCATCGCGAGTTCCAGATCGTCGTAATTCGATAAATTCAATAATGGCATCCGATTACATCCGGCCTGCTGGAGCGGCGAGCAGCGAACTCGCTAGTTCAAAATTGCACACCCGGGAAAATTTGGCCCGTGTGTGCAAATAATTGGAACGCTATCGTGCAGGAATTCAGCGGATTTTGAGCGGCGTGCAGGCGTTGACGCACTGCCCGAGCCTCGCTACCGAGGTGGGCGATTTCATCGCGCCGGAGCGCCGGCGGGAGCAGGGCCTTTCACTTCGGCGCCTGCTGCATCCGGGCTTTTCACCTCAGCACTGGCGGGAGCGGCTTTTTGCTGGCGCTCGAGCAGACCGGAATCCACCGTCTTGCCCGACCGCGAGATCGTTTGGAAGTACATCTCCTCACCCGCAACTTCGGTGATCATAAAGCAACGGTCTTCGTCAAAGCCCACTTCCATGCTGGAAGATGTCCGCAGGTTGTGGAAGCGGAGTTCGCCGGCGTTTCCCAGAATAAAGTAGTAGATGCCCTTTTGCGGCTTGATTCTTTCATAAACGTGCTCGTGGCCCGCCAGGACCACATTCACGCCGTTCTTCTCAAACAAGGGTTCAATGCGTGTGCGCAAGTCGGTGTCCGGCCCATGGAACCGGCCATCCGAATAAAGCGGATGATGGAAATAGACGATCTGCCAGTTGGACCCGGAAGCATGAATTTGATTTTCGAGCCAGTTGAACTGCTCGGGGTCCATGTAATTGCTGTCCAGAACAATGAACCGGACATTTCCCTTGTTGTAGGTGTAATAGCGCTGTCCGCCCATATTGAACGGCTTGTAGAAGCGCTCAATGGGGTCGTCATGGTTGCCCAGCGTGGCATAGAACTTCACGCCGGCATCCAGCAAAGGCTTGTAGGGCTGCTCAAACTTTTTGGCGAAATCCTGCGGTGTATGTCCTCCGTAGATATTGTCGCCCAGCATGACCACGAAATCGAATGGGAATGTCGCCCGCACTTTAACCATTTGCTGGGCAATGTCATTCTGAAACGAATCGCCCGTTCCGCTATCGCCAATCACGGCAAATCGCACCGATCCTGGCTTGAGGGGAAAGGTGACAGGGGCGGGGGCGGAGCCGGCCTGAAACGCGGGCGAGGGCGTAACCGGCGACGGATTGCCGCCCGGCAACCGCAGGATCAAGGCCGCCGCGGCCAGCAGCGCCACCATGGTCAGGTTTCTGAGCTTCGCTGGCATGATCATTGAGGAATGATCCTCGGGATAACGTCCACGATCATGTTGGCCTCAACGTCGCGCAATACCAGGTTGCGGCCGACGATTCGATATTCCAATTCCGGAGACAAATTGGGCAGGTTCAGCAGCAGGGAGGGGGGCATGGTCTGCAGCGGCTCGTCATCAGGATACCTGTGGTTCACGCGGATCTGTACCTTTGCGGTTCCCGGTTCACTGGTGCGCAAGCTGGTGCGGATATGACTGGAATCGGACCGGTAGGCGGCGCCCACGAGGCGGCGAAACTGCGCGCAGATCGGTGGCGTGAAAATGTTCCCCTGGGTCACGCCCTGCCGCCGGGCCTGAATCGCTTCCCTCAACGCGTGCTGGTAATGTTCGATCTTCTCGGCAGAATCGGTGGGCTTCTTCACCCGTGACACGGAACCACTCGCCGCCTTGTGCAGCTTCACGTAATCCGCCACCCGGTTTTCAAAGTCCTGCACCGCCACCGCGTCGGCGCTCGAGCCGGCATTGGCATCGCTTTGCGCCGCCGCTTTCTGACCGCATGCGCAACTGATCAGTCCTGCGGCGAACAGCGCCGCCAACGCCCTCGCCCAGGGCTTGCTAAGCTGGCGATTCATAGGCGCCCCCGTAATCAGGAAACTGCCAGTACCGGGAAAATACGCTGCCCCAGGCAGGCCCGGGGCTATCCCACGCTCTTCAATTCCTGCTCCACGGCTTCCTGCACCGCGTCGTCCACAACTTCCTTCACCGCTGCCTTGATGGCGCCTCGCACCGTTTCTTCCACTTCCTCCACGTCCAGATTGATCTCCGCGTCTCTTCCCACGACTTTCCGGACCGCGTCTTCGAGAATCGGCACCACGGGTGGCAATTCCCTGGCGATGGCTTTGACAGCCTTCTTGGCGGCTTTGGTGGCAGGCATGCCTCCGTCCACCGGTATAAGGTCGCGGGCGGCCTCCGCTTTCACCCAATCTTCCTCAAAGGTCTTGCTGACGCCTTCCGACACCTTCTTGTTGCGCGTGATGATGCCCACTTCCCGGCGCGCGTCAAGCTCCAATTCGCAAAGGCTCTGGCTACCGATAAACGTCAACTGGCGGTCCCGCACAATCGTACGGGTGTGCAGGCGGATGGCCGGCTTGCTGACCATCACTCCCTCCGCCGCATGGGTCAGGCGCCCAATGATTTTGATTTCCACTCCATCCTTGGCGCGCTCTTCCAGAAGTCGGATCATGGCGGGGTCGCTTACTTTCGGATCGTAAATCAGCAACTGGCGTTTGGCGCCCTTGATGAAAGCCGTAAGCTGCTTGCGCGCGTTCACCGGGCTGACCACGAACTCGTCCAAACCGGCCGTATAGCGCCGTCGCAGGGTGTCAGCCTCAAACAGCTTTACCGCCTCCTGCACGTGCCGGCGGTCCTGCGTGATCACTCCAAAGCTGCGGCTGTGCTCCACATCCAGATAAGTGAAATTAAAAGCCAGCAGGTATAGAACTTTCCTATCGACGACCATGAACTTGTCGTGATAGCGCACCAGGTCATCCGCCGTGCGCGCCACGGTCACCCCTGCCTGGAGCAGCCGCATCTCCAGCTTGCGCAGCTTCTTCTCACCGCCGCGGTTCAGATAGGCAATCAGAGCCGTCACAGACACGCCCCGCGCCACCGCATTATCAAGCGCCCGCTCAATGTCATTCCGGTCGAACCGGAAAATGACAATCTCCACGCTGCGCTTGGCCGTTTCGATGCCTCGAATCAAGGGCATCATTCCATCATCGGGTTGCACCAAGAGTTTCATAGCATTCACTAGTGGCTGGTGCGGCGCTCCATCGCCGCACTATTGCCGCCGCTCCGCCTTCTCCCCCAGGCTCTTCAAATCCCTGCCTGCCTCACCCCGGCACACCGGTCCATTCCATTCCGATACCCACTCTAAGCTGCGCGGCCAAATGCGTCTATAAGGCATGCGCCGTGTCTTGCATACCGATTTCATCGACAAGCCCTGTCAGGTAATTACCCGTCGGGTCCATACAATGAAGCTTGGATTGTGCCGCGACCGTCGCGCTCTTAGCATGTGCAAGTGGGGTGCTGCAAAGGAAGCGGCGGATTTTCGTCCCTGGCAGGCCCCGGCGGCTGGATTCCTGAAACGGAATTTGGTGAGAAGGAGACTTTATGCGGAGCAAACAGCGGGCAGCGGCCCTTTCAGCGGCATTAACGCTGCTCCTCGCAGTCACAGCGGCGGCGAAAAGTGGAAACAAGACCGGGAAATCCGACGAAGGCGCTTCTGCAAAAGCGAAGCCGGTCCTTTGGGTCCAGCCGGACGATATCAAAGCGCGCAATCTGTTCTACGGACCCGGCGGGGAAGCGCACGCCCCCCACACCACCTATACCTTCGATGAGGAGGACATGAACGGCACCAGTCCCAAGTTCATTGTCCACGACGAAAATGGGGTGAAGTGGAAGGTCAAGTTGGCGCAGGAGGTGCACCCGGAAACGGCGGCCACCAGACTGGTATGGGCGGTCGGCTACTCCACCAATGAAGACTATTACCTGCCATCCATGCAGGTTGAGAACATGCCCCCGCGCCTCCGCCGCGGCCAGAATTTCGTGGGACCCGCCGGCACCGTGCACGAAGTCCGCCTGAAAAGATATCTGGAGGGCGAAAAGAAGATTGGCAATTGGCGCTGGCGTGACAATCCTTTCGTCGGCACGAAGGAACTCTCAGGTTTAAAGGTCATGATGGCCCTCATCAACAACTGGGACCTGAAGGACAGCAATAACTCCGTCTACCATGAGAAGCACCCGGACGGCTCCGATGGTCCGGAAGATATCTACATGGTAAGCGATTTGGGGGCTAGCTTTGGAACCACGGGGTTTAGTTGGACGCAGAAGATTTCCAAGGGAAACCTCAATTCCTACCGGCATTCCAAGTTCATCCGCAAAGCGACGTCTGATCACGTGGACTTTAACGTGCCGACGCGCGCATCGTTGATTCATATCTTCGACCCGCCGGAGTACTGGCGCCGCCTTACCTTGCTCTGGATTGGCAAAGGAATTCCCCGCGCTGACGTCGAATGGATCGCGGGGCTGTTGGAACAACTCTCGCCGGATCAGATTCGCGACGCGTTCCGTGCTGCGGGATACCAGCCCGACGAGGTGGAAGGCTTCTCCAAAGTCGTGGAAAACCGCATTGCCCAGCTGCGCGACTTATGAGGTGTGCGTAGCGCCGGGATTGAGTCCCGCACCTCTTTGTAGCGCTGACCTTTAGGTCAGCATGTGCCGACCTGAAGGTCGGCGCTACGTTGAAACTAGGACACTACCTGCAATCCTGAGTACGTTGACGCTTTATCTTTCAAGGTGTTCACTTTTGAACAGTTTTCGCCTTCCGTAAATGACACTATGCCCCCGCGTATTGATTTTAGAGTAATCCACTTGCTCCTTGTGGTGCACGAGCCGTCCCTGGGGAGGCGCCCGAATTTCACGCCCCATTCGAGCCGGCGCGGGACCGGTATGGCGCCAAAAACCTGTTTATTGGCGGGAAGTCAAAACTCACGTGTGGGGTGAACGCATGAACAGCATTCCATCATGGATAAGTGGCGCCGATACAGAGTTGGGCCTTGCCCAAAATCAAGCCGTTGCCTTGACGCTCGATGATCATCGGATGATGATTTCGCGCACCCATCTCGTGGAGCGATTGCACGAGGCCTGCTCCGCCGTCAACTTGCAAGCGGGTGAAGGGACCGTGTATGAGCAGACCTTTATCCAACCCCAGGAATGTCTCTGCAGTTACATCTACAAAAGAAAAGCCATCGAATTCGGTATGAGCCTGGAGATTTTCCCGGAAGGTCCGACGCTCACGTTCTGGTTTGTCAGGCCGAAGCGGGGGGCCGGTCTTGTGGAGCGATGTTTCGGGTATCGTCTGGATGATAGCCGCGGGGTCACACACCAGATTCTGATTAGGCCCACCATGGCTAAGGACGCCGACGTGGAGCAGTGGTTTAGCTACCTTCTTTCCGGCCTTCATTTTTCGTTCAAGCAGAAGGAAACGCCCGCCCCATCCCAATAGCCGGGAATAGGGATCGGGTGGCCACGGCGCTTTCTTTCTTGACATTTCGAGTCGATTCGTATAGGCTACAAATGCGATGAAGCCCGGACGCATCTCCGCCGCCCCTGCGAATGTCCCCTCAACCCACCTTTGCGGTCTTCAAATCAATTCACACTCTCGCGAAATCAAGTCACACATAAACATATCAAGTGTGAAATTCGCCCCCTGTGAGTCATTGAAAACAAAGGAGAAAAACCACGGGAAAAGGAACCTCCCAATAAGTCATTGAAAACAAAAGGGCAGCATAAAAAAGATGTTAGAAATGAAGGAACCTCCCAATGAGTCTATGAAAACAAAGGGGCAAAAAAATAGCTCCCAATGAGTTCATGAAAACAAACGACTTAGCCCGTTTTCCCGATTAGTTCATGAAAGTAAATGAGTTAGGCAACAAAAGTGACATGTGACGTGTGACAAGTGACGAGCAAGCGGACAAAGAGCGGTGACGAGTGACGAGCAAGCGCCCGCTCCGGATCGATGAACCGATGAGCCGATGACCCGATTCCCGATGGCCCGATTCCCAATGGCTCGATGATTCTTGACTCCAACCTCGACTCCCATTAGCATCACGGCACCTACTATGAGTGATCAATCCAACCGGCCAGCGACCAACTCCGATGACGGCATCATCACGGTTTTGGGATTGGGCCACATTGGCCTGCCCACGGCGCTGGGTTTTGCTGAACTGGGGCGGCAGGTGCTGGGCGCGGACGACGACAAGCAGAAGGTCGCGCGCATTCGCGGTGGCGATCCGATCTTCTTTGAGCCCGGCCTTTCCGAGCTATTGTCGAAGCATCTCGCGAGCGGCCGCTTTAAGCCCGTCGATGACGTGGAAGCCGCGGTGCGGGCGGCGTCAATCATCTTCATCTGCGTGGGCACGCCGCAGAAGGCCACCGGGCAGGCCGACCTCGCGCAAGTGGAAGCGGTGGCGCGATTGGTGGCGCGCAATCTGAACGGCTACAAGCTGATCGTGGAGAAGAGCACGGTGCCGGCCATCACGGCGCAGTGGCTGCGGCGGACGCTGCTGCGTTACCGCTCGGCGCGGTCGCCGATGATGGCCGATGAGTCGAGTCCAGCGGCGGATTTCGACATCGCCTCCAACCCCGAGTTTCTGCGCGAGGGCCGCGCCGTGGAGGACTTCCTTCATCCCGACCGCATCGTGTGCGGAGTGGATTCCGAGCGAGCGCGCGAAATTCTGGCTCACCTTTATACCCCCTTAAACCGGCCTTTGGTGATGACGGACACCAGCACGGCGGAGCTGATCAAGCACGCCGCCAACGCCTTCCTCTCCACCAAGATTTCGTTCATCAACATGGTGGCGGACCTGTGCGAGAAGGTGGGAGCGGATGTGACGGCGGTAGCGCGCGGCATTGGCCTGGACCAGCGCATTGGACCGCAGTTTCTCGACGCCGGAATCGGCTATGGAGGCTACTGCTTTCCCAAGGACGTGCGCGCCTTCATCTACCTGGCGGAGGAGCACGGCGTGGATTTCTCGCTGCTGCAGGAAGTGGAGCGCATCAACCACCGCCGCGTGGAAGTGTTCGTACACAAGGTACACCAGGCGCTGTGGAATCTGCGCGGCAAGACGCTGGGAGTTCTGGGACTGGCCTTCAAGGCCGGCACCGATGACATTCGCGAAGCCGTGAGCCTGAAGATCATCCAGGCGCTGCGCGATGAGGGCAGCATCCTGCGCCTGTACGATCCGCAAGCCATGGCCAACACGCAAACGGTGTTCCCGGCATCGACGGAAGGCATAACCTATTGCACCTCGGCGCTGGAGGCGGCGCGCGGAGCTCAGGCTCTGCTGCTGCTGACGGAGTGGGAAGAATTCCGCCAGCTTGATTTGGCCCGCGTGAAAGAGGTCATGGAAGTGCCCATCCTGATCGACGGGCGCAACCTGTACGACCCTGAAGCCGTCCGCCAAGCCGGCTTCGAATACGTCTCCATGGGCCGCGACGGCGCCAAATCCACCACCCCCGGCGGAAGTTCCGAAAAGCTTACCGCGTAGCGCGATCGAACGAACGGGGAAGGCAAAGGGATCATTCATGTCTAGTGCAGCGCCCGGCAAGAATTCTTCGCCGCTCACCATGGTCACAGGAGGAGCAGGTTTTCTGGGCTCGCATTTGTGCGACCGCCTGCTGGCGGAGGGCCATGACGTGATCTGCCTCGACAACCTGATTACTGGCCGCCGCGAAAATATCCAGCATCTGTTCGCTCGTCCGCAGTTTCACTTCGTGCGTCACGACATTACGCTGCCCATGGACTTCCCCGCCCTGCTGTCCGCCTCGGAGGGACAACCCCTTCCCGCCACCCGCAGGCTCGATTACATTCTGCACTTTGCCTCACCCGCCAGCCCGAGGGATTACGCCCGCCACCCTATTCACACGCTCAAGGTGGGAGCGCTCGGCACCTATCACGCCCTGGGCTTGGCGAAAGCGCATGACAGCGTGTTTCTGCTGGCCTCCACGTCGGAAATATACGGAGACCCGGAAGTCAGCCCGCAGCCGGAAAAGTACTGGGGAAACGTGAACCCCATCGGCCCGCGCAGCGTTTACGATGAAGCCAAGCGCTTTGCCGAGGCCATCAGCATGGCTTATTACCGCGAACATGAAGTCAAGGTGCGGATTGTGCGCATCTTCAACACCTATGGCGAACGCATGCGCCTGGAGGACGGCCGCGCCCTGCCCAACTTCATGGTGCAGGCGCTCCAAGGCAAACCCCTTACCGTGTACGGGAAGGGAAATCAGACCCGCAGCTTGTGTTATGTCAGCGATCTAGTGGAAGGGCTCTACCGCCTGCTGACCTCAGGCCAGACCGGCCCCATCAATCTGGGCAATCCGGAGGAAGTTTCCATTCTGCAACTCGCTCAGGCCATCATTCGCGCCACCACGAGCAAGAGCTCCATTGTGTATGAGCCGCTGCCGGAGGATGACCCGCAGCGCCGCCAGCCTGACATCACCGCCGCCCGCGAAAAGCTGGGGTGGCAGCCCACCGTCAGCCTGGAAAGTGGCCTGGCGAAAACCCTGCCCTACTTCCGGTCGTCATTGCGGAATCTTTCCCGGCCGGACCGGGTCGGCGCGTGACGGCACCATGAGTTTTCAAAGGATCGAGCGCGAATCAAGGGGACGGGGCAGGGACTGCGGGCGCGCCGCCGAGAATTTTCGAATCGACGCGGAACTTGCGATAGTCACTGAAGGTGAAGTTTCCATCAATCGACTTGTGAATGAACAGCACGCGCGCGCCCAGATGAATTTCGCCATGGGAGGGCATCCAGACCTCGCCATTCACGAAGCGCTGCTCCAGGACCACGTTGCCACCCTTCTGCACGGCCCCCAACAGTCCACCGCCAACCTTCACACCCTCCAGAAAGCGAGCCTCCAGCCGCACGATCTGCTTCGCCTGCTGATCAATCCAAATCGTCCCGCCCAGAGCATTCAGCAAGCGATCGACAAGGGAATGGGGCCGGAAATCAGGGCGCGGAGCAAAATCCATCGCGTATACCTCGCGCTGCTGGTAGGCGTCATGACGCAGGCTATAGAAGCGATCGGCGGCCAGAAATTTCGCCAGCGTAATCGTGTCTTTGCCCGGATCCTCGCCCGCCTCCCGCTTCGCGATCCTTTCGCGCGCCTTGGCTTCCTGCTTGCGCACGTCATCGTCCTGCTTCCGGCTCTCGTCCTCGCTCAAGGGCTTGCCATTCTTGCTGACCAGCCGCTCAATTTCCCACGGACCGACGAAGTAGACATCGTATTCCTTGATCTGGGTGGATTTCACTCGACCCTGCGAGTCAAACTCCTGCTCTTCATCCTGGCGATGAGATATGTAGTCCTTGCGAATGGCTTCGATTTGTCTCTGATTATTCTCCACCGTCTTGATGAGCGCCGAAGGATCGGGGAGGGAGTCAAGCGGGCTCGCCGGTTCGGTGCCCGGCGCGTTGCTCTGAGCATAGAGCGTTGGCACAAACGCGCCGGCAAACAACATGCAAGCGGCCATGGAAGTTATGATGAGGGGATCTGAAAGTTTGGCTCCTCGGCCAGGACTCGAACCTGGAACCCTTCGGTTAACAGTTGCGAGAAGGCCCAAAACCCACTCTTCGTGACTGAGCGCTACCATTGACTATCACGTCGCTTCCACGCTGTGTTTACGCGGTTTCTGCACCGCTGAACCGTGGATTATACATCACCTCGACTACTATTGTTTGCGACCAATGATTACCGAGATGGGGCACAAAATGGGGCACAGTGCCTTGGCACGGTCTGCCCTTCGCATAGTAAGGTACCCATGCACCCCCACTCGCTTAGCATCCTGAGCCAGTCTTGACGTGCTGGCGGGGCACTCTGCGAGCATTCCGGAGAGGCACGCGTGATTCTTGCCTGCGGGAGTGTAGCGCGCGTGCCGGGCAAGGGACCAGGTGTATGTCCACACGAGGCGGGCTACCCTTTGGCTAGGTTCGCTCTTCTGCACGTCACAAAAAACTAAGAAAAGAAAAAGCGAGTGAAATGGGGAAGGATATATATACCAAGATCAGCAAACGTTGTCCGTCCGGTTGCAACCGCGACTTTCCGGTTTCCATATATTGCACACAGTCGATGCACGCTGTGCGTACAACGCACCCTGAAGCTCCCCGCAAGGGGGCGTAAATCGTTCTTGGTCTCGTCGCCTTGTTGTTGGTTCCGCTGAGATTTCCCATAAAAAGGCGCATGACAAGAAACGAGCCGATTCGGAAGCGCAGCCAAGCTCAAGAGATTCGAGACGTCCTCGATAGCAGCCTTTTTCGGCTCTGCGTGGCTCTCACTCCACAGTATCCGCCCACAACGTATATATCGATATCGAAGCGGCCTGCAATTTGCAGTTGGCGCTGCGGTTGATGCCGTGGGACCGTGGGCAATCTTCCGCGCTGTTGGCCCCGGCATCGAGCCTGGGCGGATGCCGACGGGGGTTTGGATGGGGGGCTGGCCTCGCTTTCCCCGCGGTCGTGAAAATGTAGACTAGAAACGATTGCGATCTTGATATCCGGTTTTCCGTCTAGGTGCATGGCGTGCGGTCCTCTACGCTGGCGGTTGCGGGTGGTGCATCTGGTCGCCGGGCAAACAGTCGAGCGTGCAGTTCCATCCCCCGGAGCGCACACGAACCTACAGTCCAGGGGGTAGGGGCGCCGTCTGGACCCGCCCATTTTTAGAGGACGAAGAGTCAGAGCGCTTGCTCACCAAGAAGAATAAAAAGTGAATTCCTCATTAGACATCACATCGGTCCCACCAAAAGAAAAGAAGTTAAAAGCTTCGGCGGCCAATTATTCAAAATTTATATTGATCGGAGCTGCGCACCGGCAAGGCCCTCAGTATGTATCAATTGGTGCATCGCCCTTTCGAGCGGCGAATTCAGGGGCACTCTTGGGGTACAATCCGCCGAGAAACCGACATTGCCCAGGGGACGGCACAGCGGGCCTTCTACAGGCTGCCTCAGATCGCCGCGCGTTTGGCTCGATAATGGTGCGGAAACGAACCAGACGGTCACCTCACCCATTA
>Ga0206987_1118_pt1 | contig 15934 bp, 18 predicted proteins | sample Alteio_BWMinCont_11_FD_153281 | JGI IMG/M metagenome (GOLD analysis project Ga0206987, IMG submission 153281) | Enriched cells from forest soil in Barre Woods Harvard Forest LTER site, Petersham, Massachusetts, United States -... | ecosystem: Environmental > Terrestrial > Soil > Temperate forest >... | reverse complement strand
CTTGTTTCGAATCTGAATGGCGTACTGCAAGGTCATACTGGCTTTTTCCATTGAAATAATAATGTCGTGCAAATTCTCCTCACCGCCCGTCTTGATAGCGTCATTGGCCCCCACTTGACTGACATTGAGGTCGGTCAAAGCCTTCTTCATAAGATCTTTGAAGCTTGCCGGAGAAACCTCGGCCGCGTTTTGGGCTGCATCCGTCAGGATAGGTTGAATCGGCAGGATCGCTCCTTGGGTTATTGAAATTGGCATTTGAACCGGCTGAATTTGCATCAAATCACCTTTGAATCGATTTCGGTTCCAACAAATCTAAATTATTATTTTCCGATGTTCAGCGCCTGCAAAGCCATGGACTTCGTGGCGTTAAAAACAGTGATATTAGCCTCATATGCACGCGTGGCCGAAATCATGTCCACCATTTCATTAACCGTATTGACATTTGGATATGCCACGTACCCTTCTGCGTTGGCGTCCGGATGCCCAGGGTCATAAACCATTCGAGGGGCAGAAGGATCTTTTTGGATTCCAACAACCCTTACCCCGACCGGCAATCCCTCCGGGGTCATCATCGACATCAAAGGCGCAAACGATGGCGAAGGATCAAACCTCGGAGCGAAAACCACGCGCTGGCGGATATAGGGCCCGCCTTGAATGGTCCTAGTAGTGTTCGCATTAGCGATATTATTTGAAATCACATCCATACGAAGCCTCTCAGCGGTTAATGCGGAAGCCGTTATGGAAAAAGGAGCGAAAACCCCCGAAAGAGCCCCCATGGTTATTGTCTCCCTTCAGAGATAGCGTGCCGCAGATTCGCGAAGTACCGGCTAGTTACATCGGACATGCTGTTATAAAGAAGGTTGTTTTCAGCCAAAATCCCCGATTCCATTTCCATATCAACATTATTACCGTCATTGCGACCGATAGTGTCATTGAGTGTTTGGATGTCAGGCTTGAAATTATCAAGTGAGACCTGTTGGTAAATGGGGAAATGCATCGGATGGGTTCTCCAAAGCGGCGAAGGCTCGTTGATGTTGAGGGCTGCTTTCAGTTTATCTTGGAAAGAAACAATCGATCGTTTGAATTGTGGTGTGTCGATGTTGGCTAAATTGTTGGCTACGACTTGGTGTTGGGTGGCGAGGGCGTCGAGACTTTTTTGTAAAACGGCCAAAGGATCGATATAGGTAATTGGGTTTACCACGCTAACTCCTATGGAGATATTTCTGCCCAAACGATAATCTTTTATTTAAACGGACGGCGTTCCTGAAGCCATACTGAGGTGCGACACGAATGAAGTGAAAATTGGGTAAAAAATTTCGTCACTGGCGAAAAATTAGTGTCATTATGACAAAGCTTTTACCTCTGTCAAGAAATAACCTCCCAAAAACCCTTCATTTTTAAGGTGTTTCCTGTCTCTCCTCCCGTTTAAAACTTGACACGAAATTTTAAAATCAGTGGCGATGATTCGTCGCCACCAATTTGGGTCTCTCACTTTTTTCACGAGCAAGTAAGACCTTTATCCCGCGAAGGTTGATTCCCTGGTCTGAAAAACTTGCTATTTTTTTACAAAGAAGAAGGTCTTTTTCGTTATAAATGCGGGTGCGATTTCTTCCAAGGCGGGAAATCTTCAATAAACCAAGGCGTTCCCAATTGCGAAGGGTTTGTTCATGAACACCGAGCTTTGTCGCAATTTCTCTGATGGTCAGGATCATTCCATTCCTTCTTGAGGAGGTTGACAATACCCTGCTAAGCTCAATGACAGTGTCATTGTAGGAAGTGAAAAATTTTTAGACAGAAAGAAGACCTCAAAGAGGGCCTAGCGTGAAGTTTTTTGTTGAGTAATACATTTTTTGGTAGGGTTGAATTAAACCATACTAGATGTGGTGGACAATTAGAATTTCCTTTAAAACAATAGGGTTTTGGAACCCTTTATTGGGACGTTTTAAACCTGCGGACACAGTTACGGCCACCCTCTTTAGCGGAGTAAAGAGCCTGATCCGCCAACTGAATCAGAATCTTTTGTTCCCGAGCGTCAAAGGGATAAGAAGCGATCCCCATGGATACTGTAACCCTATAAAGAGCTTTACCATTGTTCTCAAAGAGGTAGCTTTCAACATTCTTCCTTATTCTTTCAGCCAGTTCCTTCCCAACGTTCCCATCAGCTTCAGGAAGAATAACGGCAAATTCCTCGCCCCCATAACGGGCGACCGTATCGATCTTATTTCGCACCGTATTTTGGATAATTTCAGAAACAATTCTCAAAACCTTGTCCCCTTCTTGGTGGCCGTAGTTGTCGTTGAATTTCTTGAAATGATCCACGTCCAGCAGGGCCAAGCTCAAATCTTTGTTATAGCGCTCCGCCTTGGTTAATTCTTCTGCAAGCTTTTCTTGGAAATAGCGGTGGTTATAAAGACCGGTTAAACCGTCTCGGGTGGCCAGTTCCCGGATATGTTGGATATTCCAGGAATTTTCCAAGGCCATGGCGGTCTGGTTAGCCAACGTCGTCAATACATCCTGGTCGTAGTCCTGGAAAGCGTCAGGCCTTTGACTGTTCAACCTGATCACGCCAATAACATTGTCGCTGACATGCAACGGCACCATCAGGAAAGACTGGATCGAGCCGAGCATGCCCTCTTTTTTGGAAAACGAGAGAAGGCTCTTGTCCTTCTGACCACGGGTGTACCTGATCGGCTTTTTATTTTCCAAGACCCAGGACGCTAGTTCATCCTCGAGCTTGACGGGCTTTTCGATGGCCTTGGAGGGTCCCCACCAGGCCCGGACGATGAAGTCTTTCCCATTTTCCGCCAGCGCAACATAAGCAGAATCACAGATGGAAATCTCCTTGGCCGTTTTCAGAGCGGTCGTCAGGACCTGGTCGGTGTCGAGCAGGGCGGAAAAAGAATTGGAAACTTCGTAAAGGGCATGAAGATTTCGCGTTTTCGTCCGAGAAAAATGCATGCCGCGGGCCCCGTTAATGGTTTCCGCTAGCAGGTTTCCGAATTGTTCAATAAGCCCCAGTTCCCTTTCTTTAAAGTGATGGGGTTCCAGGTGGTCCAGGACTAAAACTCCAACCATCTCCAGTTCAGCCTCCGAATGAGATTCCGACGGAGGATTTTTAAGGAAAATCGGCTGGGCCAAGAAGGAACCAATGGAGTTCGGTTTCAAGTAATAAGGCAGCGCCCTCGCGCTTTCGGGGGCAATTTGGTCCAAAAGGACGCGCCGTCCTTCTTTCGCCGCCAGTCCAACCAGGGTTTCGCCCGGCAGGAGGGTGACATCCGCCGCGATATCTTTTGAATCACTTGAATGGGCCCTTAAGCGAAGAACCGCTTTTCCCTGGATTGAGGTTAAAAGAAAAAAAACAGCCGTTCGAACCGGAAGCGATTTTTGAAAAAGGGCAAGCTGCCGCGTAAGGGCCTCTTCCAGTTCCATGACCGTTCCCATCCTGGCCGAGAGTCGGCTTTCCTCCATCAAAAGCTTGTCCTTGGGGACATTAAAAGAGGACGGCTCGGCGTCGGAGGCAAGTCGATCGGCCTCGCTTTTCAAGGATTCCAAATGATGGTCAAGGAGTTCCTTTTCCTTCCGCGTCTTAACAATTTTGGCCAAAAATGCCGCCGAAATCAAAAAAGCCGCCCATCGAAGGTAAATATAAAGGCCATGGGGGCTGTCTTCTTTTCGCAAGTAAAAAGCTTCCAGGAGGCTGAAGAGGATGGCTACCCAAAACCCGTATTTAGCGTCCCCTTCCCAGGCCGCTATTCCCATCAAAAGAAAAACGCTGAAAATGAGGGGGGATTGTTCGCCGCCCGTGCTCTGGGCGAGCAAATTTAGGCCGACGATGGTTCCCAGGAGGAACAAAAGACGTTGAGGATGGGAAAAGATTTTGAAGCGGATGAGAAGAAAAAGCCAGGTGAAAGCGATAACCCAGGAAGCCACCAGCCAGCTGGAGGGGATATCCTCCAGCTGGCGGATGCAAATACCACTAACGGCCAGGTAAGAAGCCGCGGCGATCCCGGCCAAAGACAGCCACGTCGTTGCTTTACGGTTGAAAACCCAAGAAACCGGGCTCACCTACGCCAATTCAGCTTAGAGCCGGCCCTGCCGGCGCTTCAATGCGCGCATCTTGCGACGGTGTTTCTTGCGCTTGTGGGTTTTGATCTTCTGGCGATGGCGTTTGCGACCATTAGGCATTCGAAAATCCTCCATAGTAGGAATAAGTCTTCAACTTCATGAACAGTTTAACAGGAAACGTATTTCCCGCAACAGCTACTTGACCTTCATGCATTTCGCAGAGGCTTCTGCCACAATCGTCCCGTCTTCCAACCGGGCTTCAGCCGCGGTGAAATGGATGTTCCTTTTCGTTTCAACCTTCCAAGCCGAAAAAAGGACCTTCCGGTTAACGGGGCAAGGCGCTTTCAGCCTGACTTGATACTCCACCGTCACGGCCTTTTCACCCTTCAGCCAGTAAAGGTTCACCATCACTTCATCCAAAAGTGTCCCCAAGACTCCCCCATGGACCACATTGGCAAATCCCTGGAATTCCTTTGGGATAACCGCTTCCGAAATAATCTTGTCATCTTCGTAACGAAACCTCATCTTTAAACCGATGGGATTCTTCTCGCCGCAACAAAAACAATAGCGATCGTCGGCGAATGGGTTGTCCTTGGAACTATCCACCGTCATCCGGAAACCAGGCTTTTATTCTTTCGCCCTAGCGCGGCTTTAAGCGACCGGGTGTAAGGGAAACGACAAATTCCAGTTTCCAGAACAATCGCCGTGATCAACTCGCCCGGAGTCACGTCAAAAGCGGGGTTATATACCGGGGTCCCTTCTCTTGCGATGGCAATCCCTTGGGGATGAGTGACTTCCCTTGGATTTCTTTGCTCGATGACAATTTCCCTACCGTTCTTTTTCGACAAATCCAGGGTGGTAGTCGGGGCCGAAACATAAAAAGGAATTCGATGGGCTTTCGCCAATACCGCCAAAGCGTAAGTCCCGATTTTATTCGCCGTGTCCCCATTCGCCACGATTCGATCCGCCCCCACGATAATGGCGTCAACTTTCTTTCGCTTCATCAAGTCCGCCGACATGTTATCGGTGATCAAATGATAATCAATGCCCGCATGGTCTACCTCATAAGCCGTCAAACGCGCGCCTTGCAAGTAAGGCCGGGTCTCGTCCACCCAAACGTGGAGCTTCTTATTTTTCTTAGCCGCCTCCGTAATGGCCGCCAGGGCCGTCCCATCGCCGCCCGTAGCCAAGGCCCCCGTATTGCAATGGGTCAGGACATTACGGCATCCAGATAATAACCTTGCTCCGTATTTCCCCAATTGGGCGCACAGGGCCTCGTCTTCACGGTGGATAAGCAACGCCTCTTTTTCCAACCAGAACTTTTGATCAGCCGTATCAGCCCCGGCCATTTGTTTAACTTTTTCTTGCATTCGGTCCAGCGCCCAGAAAAGATTGACAGCCGTTGGCCTGGTTTTACGGAGCCGGGCGATGGCCCTTTCCATTTCAACCTTGAAAGCCTGTGGGGACTTGGCCTTTGACCGGACTGCGGCCAAAGCCACGCCATAAGCTGCCGTAATGCCGATAGCGGGGGCCCCTCGCACCGTCATGTCCTCAATAGCCCGGGCGACCTTTTCGACGCTGTCGCACCGAACCCAGGCCTCTTTGAGTGGCAGGAGACGTTGTTCCAAAAGAAAAAGAGTTTTATTTTTCCAGCGAATCGGCCTGAGTTTTTTGGGCATTGGTTCTTATTTCTTCTCCAGTGCTATAGCCACTTCTTTCATTAAAATTGTCAGTTTTGGTTCGGCTTCTTGGGCGTGTTTGATGATTTTCTGGATATCCGCGGGCTCCAGAATATCGGCCACGCATTTGTCCGTCACGACCGAGATTCCCAAAACTTTTAGATCGCTATGGATAGCCACAATCACTTCCGGCACCGTGGACATGCCCACTACATCAGCAAAAGTAGAAAGCCAGCGGTATTCGGCTCGGGTCTCCAAATTGGGTCCCGTTACCGCCACATAAACACCCTTTTGGACCGGAATCCGTTTTTCCCAGGCGATTTTCTCGGTCAACGCGATGAGCTCTTTTGAATAAGGTTCAATCATATCGGGCCAACGGGGGCCAAGGCGGTCGTCATTTTTTCCAATGAGTGGGTTATCTCCCATCAGGTTAACGTGGTCCTCAATAATCATTAAATCGCCGGGATTATAGGTGCGGTTCATGCCCCCGCAGGCATTTGAAACCAAAAGATACTTGATTCCCAAGGCCTTCATGACCCTCACCGGATATGACACCTGTTGTAAGGTATAGCCCTCGTAACGGTGAAAGCGGCCCTTCATGGCCACAACCGGAGTGTTGCCCAACTTTCCAAAAACCAGTTCTCCCGCGTGGGACTCCACGGTGGAAAGGGGAAAATGGGGGATCTTCCCATAAGGAATAACCGTTGTCTCCTTTATTTCCTGGGCCAGGGCCCCTAAACCCGTGCCCAGAATAATTCCCACCTTAGGCGTCGCTTGGGTTGTTTTCCTAATTTCCTTAACCGATTCCTGTATTTGATCGAATAATTCTGCCATTGTTCTCCCCTTTTTAGTCTTTGCTTCGAAGTGCTTCCAAAATTTCTGCCCTTTTGGCGCCTTTGATCTTTATAACCTTGTGCCTTGACTGTACACCCTTGAACAATTCAAACGCACTCTTGGGCCTTTTGAGCAACCGGGCCAAGAATTCCACAACCGCCTCGTTAGCGGCCCCCTCCACCGGCGGGGCTTGGATTTTAATCTTGAGCTCGCCACCCTCAACACCGGCTATTTGATTTCCTGAAGAATTTGGAATCACCTTCAGGGAAATGGAACAGCTTCCATTCGCCTCTCGAAGTTGAAGATCCTTGAAATCCATCAGCTGCGCATGGAATAGCTCAAAAGTACCAGCCAAGGCACCCCATAACGGCTAATCACGATTAAAAAGACCGCCATTAAAAGACCCCTGGAATTGAACGTTCCCCACTTGACGGGAAAAAACCGGTCGCTGAATTTGAGCATTGGAAAAGTAAACAGGAATAACATTCGTCGAACTGGATTCAACGCGGCCCCCGGCATGAAATGCACCAGCCATTCCAGTGCCAATAATAAAGCCCCCAAGTTGCATAGAACCGCGGCCAGATAAGCTATATCCGCCACCAAATAGGCCATCATTTGCTTCCTTGCCTTAACTCGGCTCCACGCCGGGTAGCTGCCTCAATGGCCGCGCCCACTGTTTCCTTGAAACCCTTTTCGGCCATTACGGTGAGGGCCGCTTGGGTAGTCCCACCCGGCGAGGTTACTTGCACACGCAATTCCTCAGGACTCTTGCCCGTCTCCAAAACCATACGGGCCGCGCCATAAACCGTCTGGGAAACCAATTGAAGGGCTACCTCGGGTGCGAGTCCGCCCTTGATGGCCGCTTCGGTCATGGCTTCGACCATATGAAATATATAAGCCGGACCACTTCCCGATACGGCGGTTACTAAATCCATCTGGTCTTCCGTTACCTGGACCGCCTTCCCTACCGCCCCGAAAAGGGCCAAGACTAGTTTTACGTCAGGGTTCTTTGCCCTGCTACCGGGGGCCACCGCCGCCATGCCCGCGCCCAAAAGGGCTGGCGTATTGGGCATTACCCGCACCACCGGGCAGCCTTGCGGCAACCCCTTTTCAATTTGTTCCGTGGAAACCCCTGCCGCGATGGAAACCACCAAAGCCTTCTTAGGAAACAGGTTGCCGGTTTGGCTTAAGAGTTCTTTCATTTGCTGTGGTTTGACAGCCAAAAGGACCACTCCCGATCCCTTGAGGGCCTTGGAAGGATCGGTAACCGCTTTGATTTTCAATTGTTTGGACGCCTTTTTGCACTTTTCAGGATCCACGTCAACGGCCGTAATATTGGAAGGCGCCAGCATTTTGGAGGAAATCCATCCCTTGGCGAGGGCGCTTCCCATTGCCCCGATTCCAAGGATGACGGTTTTTTGCTTCACTTTCATGTTATTCGTTCCCTTTCATGAACCCCGCTCATTTTAATGACGGAAAGGTCTTTTCGGAACTTTTTTTCAGCTCCGCGGCCCAAAGAGAGCCCTGCCCACCCGAACCAAAGTAGACCCTTCCTCAATCGCCATTTCAAAGTCACCGCTCATTCCCATGGAGAGAACGGAAAAGGAAGTTTCGTGCCCATTTTTTTGCCGGATAGATTCAAACAAACCTTTGAGTTTTTTAAAGGCTTCCCTTTGTTTCTGGAGGTCCTCAGTTAAGGGCCCCACGGTCATGAGCCCTCGCAATTCCAAGGCGGGTAATTTCATCATTTTTTCGGCGGCAACAACAGCTTCTTCCGGCGTCACGCCCCCTTTGCTCGCCTCGCCTGAAGTGTTCACCTCCAAAAGAACTTCCTGGTTTCCCGAACCCACCCTCGAGGACAAGGTTTCGGCCAAATGAAGCGAATCCACCGAGTGAATCAGCACGAATTTCCCAATGATCTTATTGATTTTATTGCTTTGAAGCTGGCCGATGAGGTGCCACCGGACGTCCGAAGGCAGGCTTCCCATCTTTTGCAAGGCTTCCTGGACCCGGTTCTCCCCAAAATCCCTTAAACCAGCTTCGTAAGCCTTTTGGATAGTTTCAATGCTCATGGTTTTAGTCACAGCCAGGAGGGTAACATCCGCGGCTTGCCGCTTGGAACGGACAGCCGCCTCGTCAATGCGCTTTCGAACGTCCCGAATATGTCCTGAAATATCGGAGAGATGAGCCATTTAGCTATTGTGAAGGAAAAGTGCAGGAATTAAAAGGCGAAGAGGCTTACTTACCTTGGTTTTTCGGCCCGGACATGAGGTTCCACTCCACCAGGATGGGGCTGGCCACAAAGATGGAGGAATAGGTTCCCACGATCACGCCCAAAAGAAGGGTAAAGGCGAAGTCCTTAAGGGTATCCCCACCCATGAAGCAAAGGGGTAAAAGGGTCAGGAATACCGTACCGCTGGTGTTAATGGTCCGGCTCAAGGTCTCGTTGACACTCAGATTCACTAGGCCCGTGAAAGTTTGATCTTTCAAAAGGAACTTCAGATTCTCGCGGATCCGGTCAAAGGTCACCACGGTGTCGTTCAAGGAATAACCGGCCAATGTCAGCAAGGCCGTTACTTGCAGGAGGTTGAATTCACGGCCCGACAAAATGACGATTCCCATGATGACCAGGATGTCATGCACCGTGGTAATAATGGCCGCCACCCCGAATCTAAAATCAAAACGGAAAGCGATATAGATAAGGATACCCACCATGGCGATGATAAAAGCCTTAAAGGCGTCGTCCCGGAGCTTTTGGGAAACCGCCGGTCCCACCTCGTCGCTGCCGTCCAATGTAAATTTCGCGTCGGCGTAATTTTTGTTGAATAAGCCCAGAATCTCGTCCCCCAGGCTTCCAACAGCCTTAGTGGGGTCATGTTTGATCTTGATGATGAGATTGAACCTCTTTGCGCTGTCGTCCTTGACTTCCTGGATCTGGGCTTCAGGATAACCCTCTTCCTTTAAAGACTGCCGTATCTTGTCGATTCCTACGTCGTTGGCTGAGGACATGCGAAGCAAAACACCCGCCCCGAAATCCGTCCCCAAATTGGCTTTCCCTTGCCACAAAAGCACGCAAGCGTAAACCCCGGCTAAACAGGCTAGCGCCGAAAGCCCTAGGAATAACCTGCGCGGCTTCATGAAGTCAATTTTGGGTTCATTAAACCAGCGGAACATGGTCAACCTTTCTTAGATGCTGAGTCCTTGGTATTCCTTGCGAGCGTCAAAAATCATCTTGGTAATGACAACAGCGGTAAACAAGCTAAGGGCCACGCCCAGGCTCAGGTTCACCGCGAATCCCTTGATGGGCCCTGTGCCGAACTGGAACAAGACCGCGGCCGAAATCAAGGTAGTAACGTGCGTGTCGATAATGGCCACCAGGGCCCTGCGGTATCCGGCGTCAATAGCGGCCCGGACGGTTTTGCCGACTTTAAGCTCCTCACGGATTCTTTCGAAGATCAGGACGTTGGAATCCACCGAAAGACCCAGGGTAAGAATGATGCCCGCGATTCCGGGTAAGGTGATGGTCACGCTCAGATAGGCAAGCATTCCCAGCAAGTAAACCATATTTACCAGCAGGCCGGCGTTGGCGATCACCCCTGAAACCCGGTAGTAAATTGCCATAAAAAGAAGCACAAGGATCAATCCATAGGCCGCGGCGGTAGTTCCTTTTTTAACCGAATCAGCTCCCAAGGTGGGCCCTACAACGAATTGGCTGGTCACCTTCAAGGGGGCCGGTAATGCGCCTGCCCGAAGCACAAGGGCTAGATTTTTCGCGTCCTCATCGGAGAAATTTCCGGTTATTTGTCCATGGCCACCGCGAATCGGGGTCTGAATGACGGGGGCTGAATAAACTTTTCCATCGAGAACAACAGCCAACCTCCGGCCAACATTATCACCCGTGATGATCCCGAAGGTTTTTCCGCCTTCATCATTAAATTTAAAGGACACGTGAAGACTGCCCATCGGGTCGGGTTCTGCGTAAGCGTCAACTAATGGTTCACCGGTAAGCACTACTTTTTCGCAGAGGAAGTCTTCGTGATCTTTTGTTTTTTCTGACCCAGGAATAAAGGTGATGTCCTTAGGTAGTTTGGAGGTGTCAACTTTACCGCTTTTATCCAGGTAATCGGAAAGATGATAGGTGGTGGAAACCAGGCGGAATTCCAACTGGGCTACCGAGAGGATGATATCCCGCGCCTTTTTGATGTCGGTCAAACCGGGAAGTTGCATGATAATTCCCGATGGTCCTTCCCTTTCAATGGCGGGCTCGGCGATTCCGAGTCCATCCACGCGTTTACGAAGTATTTCCAAGGCCCGGTCGGCGGCCTCTTGGATGTCCTGCTCGGCTTTGCCCTGCATCTTGTCGCGGTCGACTTCCAGGCTCATCTGCAATCCACCCTTGATGTCCAAACCCATCTTCAGCTTTTGGGAAGGGGGATAAATGCCGTAGACGGACACCCCAATGAGGGCGATTACGATAAGAGCCATCCACTTTTGGAAAGTCACTTAAAACCTTTCAATTGGACTTAAAAGAGCTGAAAAGAGGAGGCAGTATAGGAAAATAGGGGAAAAACTGTCAATTCAAAAGGTAAACGCGGGTACTTGGGGGAAAAAATCCTCAAGCCTTGGGAGGCTTGGGTTTCTTGGAGGCTTTTTTTACGACTTTATCCACCTCAACCTTGAGATCGTCCTCCGACACCAATCCAACCCATCCCTTAACTACTTTTCCTTTTTTAAAAAGAAGAGAGGTCGGAATCGCCCGAATGCCGAAGTTCCGGGCCAACCCGGGGTTTTGGTCAATGTCCACCCGAACCACTTTAAGCCTTCCCTGATATTCTTCCGCCAACTTGTCCACAATAGGGCCAAACATGCGGCATGGACCGCACCAGGTAGCCCAGAAATCCACCAATACGGGATTGCTGGAATTTTCAACATCACTTGTGAAGGAAGCATCCGTGACGTTTTTCACCAGCTCCGAGCTTTCGCTTTGGGCTGGCGGCTGGGCCTGTTGGGCGGCGGGGGCCATTTGGGAAATCGTGGCCGTGACCGGCGCGGGTTGGGGCTCTTCCGCTTTCTGGCAGGAAATGATTCCACAGGTTAATAAGACCAGGCCCAGCAAAAAGTTTAAAGTCCGAAAGCCTATCCGAAATACCGTCAATTTATCCGCCGATCATTTCTTGGATTTCAGTGACCAACTTGGTCTTGGGATGGGCCCCAATGAGCTGTTTCACCATCTGGCCGTCCTTGAAGAAAAGGAGTGTGGGAATACTGCGGATGTGGAAATCCATGGAGACCTGCTGATTCTCATCAACGTTCACCTTGGCGATCTTTATCTTTCCGTCATATTCCTTGGCCAATTCATCCAAAACAGGGGCCACCATGCGACAGGGACCGCACCATTCGGCCCAAAAATCCACCAGAACCGGGACTTTGGAATCCAAGACATCCTTCTTAAAATCAGCGTCCGTTGTGTGCAATGCGGCTCCCATGACATCCTCCATGTGTTAGATAACGTTGAAAGGAGTTAAAAGTTACAATCCTTTTCTCTTGGCTAAGTGTAGGTTTCGTCCCATCCACTGTCAAGGACTGCGGGGGGCGGTTGAAGCGCTGTCCTCACCATGCCGTGACTTTGAGTCGGGTCGGCTCACGTCCCACAATGCCGCCCTGACTTTCGCCGTCAACCGCGAAGTGGTGCCCTCAATGAAAACCACGCGCCTCCCGAAACGTTCCACGTAAACCTCCAGGTCCTCTTGGGCCGAGGCCTCATGCCGAGGCCCACGATTTAGTTGTGCCGGTTCCGTAGGGGAACCGGCCCCCTGCCCCAATGAAACCCAATGGATCGTGTCATCGGACCTGCGGAATATGTCGGCGTTGTATTTCGCGTTCAACAGTGACCGGTAACTCTTGAAAAAATCGTCGGCGTAGGTTTCGTCGTTAAAAACCACGTACCCAGTCAACACCTCATGACTGCCGTCCCTCGTTTCATAAACCTGGACGCGGTCCCCCCTCCAACCCCTCGCCGAATGGCGCGCCTCGTCTTCCGCCAGATACTGTCTCATCAGGAGCATCAGTCCGTACTCGCCGAAAGTATCCTCCCAAATTCTTGAGTAGTCCTTGAGAACGCTTTGGGAAAGGTCGTCAATTTGCACCCGTACTGGCTTTTGCCGTTTGGGGAAAAAATCCTCCGGGTGAATGATCTGGTGGGTGGAAGAGGGAGGATGCTCGAACAGGTATTTCATCCCCTCCCAGCCGTAGGACTTGACGTATTTCTGGAGAAAAGCCGCCCCATATATATAAGGGAAATTGATGACGTCGTGCAGGTCCACTTTCCGCCCGAAGGCCTTTTGGCCGCTTTCTTCCAGCAGATTGGACATCCGCACCCAATCGGCGATATTCACCAATTGGGTAAAGTTCTCGTTTTTGTCCTCGATGGAATAATTCAAGGCTGTCGCCACCGCGTCACCCTCCATCACGCTGGACCGGGCGAACTGGGCGTCCATGGTGGCGTCCTTTCCCCGGTCCATAAAAGCCTGCAAGTCGTAATACTGGTCCTGAAGGGCGTGGGTCAACTCATGGGCCATGGTTTGTTCCTCTTTATCCGGGTCAATCCAATTGGCCAAGTAGAGGGTCTTGGTTCGGGGGTCGTAAAGACCCTGAACCACCTTGAGAAAGGAATCCAGGTAGCTTTGAATTAAATCGGTGTTTTCCGGCAACAAACCTAAAATGGCGTAGGCCTTTTCATAGGCCCTTTTTTTGGACGGCGGATATTGTTCCTGGAGGAGCTTGAGGTAGTAATCGTGAAAAAAAGCGCGGCTTTCGAACGCCTTATTCACCGGGTTTTTGATCGGCAAGCCCCTCAGGCGGGAGACCTCTTTAAAAATGTCGTCCGCTTGCTGGAGAGCAAGGGCTTGGGTTTTCTCGTCGAGTGGTTGATCTTCGGGACAGGATTCACAGCGGGCCCATGCCTTTTCGTGAGCCAAGGCCCAAACCGCGGCCAAAAGGGCGGCGCAAAGCCAAAATTTTCTCAGGAAATTCAACGGAGAATTGACCACCAGGTTCAAAAGGCTGTCACGTTTTTCTGCTGAATGAACCTATAACCCGCCTCAATAAGCTCGAGGGTTCTTAAGCCCTCCTCACCGGAAACCCAGGGGGTTTTACCGCGCCGGATGCAATCGATAAAGTGCTCATATATAGAAGGGTAAAAACTGTCCTTGTCTAACGTGGGATGGATTTTCCCCTCCTGGTGCCGGAATTCCACCGTAATGGGGTCGCCCTTGGCCAAGTTCAAGTAAAGGGTGCCCTTGGTGCCGAAAAAGTAAAAGCGGTTCTGGTAGGCTGTATCGACCCAACCAACATTGACCGTACCCACGGCCCCCTTTTTAAACCTCAGCAGGCAGGCGCAATGAACCTCCCCTTGCATGGCGGGCATGCCTTTCCAACGGGGCATACCCTTTCCTTGAGTGGCCACAGCCCCCACCATCAAGGCTTGGTCTCCCAGCAGGAAGCTCAAGCTGTCAAAAACGTGGGGACCCAGGTCCATCAAGGCTCCGCCACCGGATTTTTTCTGGTTAAAAAACCAATTGGCCTTGGGGCTCCAAGCCTGCGGCCCCCGGTGGGTCAGCGACGCCTTGAAAGCGAAAACTTCCCCGATGGTGTTTTTCCGGATCAGCTTTTCCGCAGTTCGAAGGGCCGGGTCAAAACGCATGTTGTGGTGGACCATCAAAACCCGTTTGTATTTTTTGGCGGCGGTGATGAGACTGCGGGCTTCCGAGCTGGTGGTGGCGATGGGTTTTTCCACCAGGACATGCTTCCCCTCCTGCATGGCCTTCAAGGCGATGGGCATGTGGGTAAAATTAGGGGTGCAGATGGAAACCGCGTCCACATGGTCCGACTCAAGAAGCTTGTTCCAGTCTTTATAGATATAGGGAATCCCAAATTGGGCGGCGATTTGCTTCGCGTGGGCTTCGCGCATGGAATGAACGGCGGTCACCTGGCAGCCGGAAGCCTTGGCGTAGCCCGGCAGGTGAGCCCTTACGGCGATCTGGCCCAGGCCGATAACACCGATACGAATAGGTTTGGATGTTTTCATGGAGGCATTATAGCGAAAAGCTTAGGATTTCCGTGACAAGAAACATTTTATTCTGCAAAAGGCGAATTAGACATCGGTGGAGTTCCACTTCCCCTTTCATTCTCCAATTTGGGATTTTTCAAAATAATATTTTCAACACTCCTCAACTCAATCATTACAGGTTTACCTTTAGAAGTGGGAATAGAATCATTTCCAGCACCATAGAATTTCCACCCTTGCTTGTTTTTGGGATCTTTAACGATCTTAATTTTAATAACCCTATCTCCTGAATAAGCATATTTGAAGTTAATTTTTTTTCCGGGTTCCCACGAAAGACGACTAATCAACTCATAAGAATAATCGGATTCTGAACGGCACTGTGTAACCATTACATGTGTACATTTTTCATAATCATCATTTTGAAACCATTCTTGCGTCAAAAGCCATTTCACCTGCTTATTTGACTGATAAACAACCAGATCGAAATGAATAAAATTACCTGTGCTTTTCCCATCCTCATACAATTCGAGAAAAAAATTCATCTCATCAGATTTCGCAACTTCTGCATTCGCAATATGGAAGCGGCCACAAATAAAAAATATACACATTAATAAAAATATTTTTTTCACGATCCGCTCCGAAATCATTTCACCAAAGTGACGTCATCCACCCATAAATTAAAATCCTCGTCGCTAAAGCTCGCGGCCGGGGTGTAGGAAATATAAAGAATGTCGCTCAACTTGGGGGGGACCTGCCTTCCCCAGCTGGGCTGTTTGAAATCCACAAGGTTCAATATCACCTTGGTCCATTGGGCCGGGGCCTTGAAGTCATTCCGTGGGTTGGCGTAATCCTGCACTGCCGCTCGTGCCAATACAGCCGAATAATCCTTCCCATCCCCCTTGGTCCAGAACTGCAAGGCCTTGAAGTCGCTCAGGTCCACAGCCGCCTGCCCCGGGTCCAGGGTTCCCGTCAGCATGGCGTAGGGCCAAGGCGCGATACTCTTGCCGTAATGACCCGAGATGTGGGCCGCGAATTTTGGGGTGGCATTGCTTCCCCCCGCTTCCGGTTTGAAAGGCATAGGGTTCAAAACCGTACCCAGGTTGTTGTGGTCGCAATCGGTTGACCAACTGCCGCCCAAGGCGTTAGCGGTTCCACCGCTTTCAAAGTTATCAATCAAAAGGCCATTCCCCTTTGCCTGTGGCTTCTTCCCCGACACGTCGGGCGCGGGGATGGAATTAAGGGACTTCTGACTCTCTTCCAGCTGGCGGTTGTATTGGCTCAAAGCGGTCTG
>Ga0206987_1098_pt2 | contig 16008 bp, 17 predicted proteins | sample Alteio_BWMinCont_11_FD_153281 | JGI IMG/M metagenome (GOLD analysis project Ga0206987, IMG submission 153281) | Enriched cells from forest soil in Barre Woods Harvard Forest LTER site, Petersham, Massachusetts, United States -... | ecosystem: Environmental > Terrestrial > Soil > Temperate forest >... | reverse complement strand
AGGTCCAATGACCACAAGTGAAATTGAGAATCAAGCAAGTAATTGGTTAAGTCATTATCTTGCTGAACCACGTTCTGTTTTAAATATGAGTGCAGTCACAAACAAAAATTTATTTACTGCATTATGGCGCGGAGGCTTGCCCGGTATTTTGAATACACCTAATGAATTAATACCTAATTATTTTTCTTCCTATGTTCAAACTTATTTAGAACGCGATGTAAGGCTTATTGATAATATTAAAGATTTATATACTTTTGATAGGTTTATTGGCATTGCTAGCGTGTTAACGGCGCAAGAAATAAATTATTCACAATTGGGCAGAGAACTTGGCTTGACATCAACACTTGCAAAAAATTGGCTGGATTTGCTGCTATATTCTTATCAATGGGATGAAGTGCAACCCTATCATGGTAACAGCATTAAACGCTTGAGCAAACGACCCAAGGGTTATATCACAGATTCTGGTTTGGCCTGTTATCTTCAGCGTATTTCATCTCCCGAAGCATTAGCGCGTCATCCCACTTTAGGCGCTATCTTTGAAACATTTGTCGTCAATAATATTAAGAGAATGGCAGATGCCTTGCCTATTGCTCCACAATTTTATCATTGGCGCACGAATGGCGGTGCAGAGGTTGATCTCATCATGGAAATAGATGGCATGTTTTATCCTATCGAAATTAAGTGCAAAACTACGATTACTAAACATGATGCAAGAGGTATTCATGCTTTTCGCGAGACATTTCCTCAGCTTCGCATTCAACCAGGATTAATTATTTATGCGGGTACTGAGTGCTATCCTGTGACAGAAAATGTGATGGCTTTTCCTTGGTATGTCAGTGTTTAAACTAATCACAAATCAAATTTCGAAGTAAAACAGCCGTTTACAAATAACCTGGAAAAGTCAAAAACGAAAAAATTGACATTGATCGGTTAAATCAGCAGAATTTGCTCGCATATAAAATAGAAACGAGGATATCAGCATGCTTGCCCGTCAAAAATGTTACATGGCTTACTATGAACTGTCTTATTTTCAGAAAAAGTTCTGGGCCTTCTACTTTGCTAATGAACCACAAGCATTTGTTCAAGTGGAAGAAGAGGGGAAATGCGAGCTCATTGAAAGTTTTGAATGCTATATCCCAGAAGATTTTTGTGTCAAGTATAATCACAAATCACTTATAGATATGCCTCTCGAATTCTTTGAAATAGAAAATGAGGCTTATAAGGCGATGCGGGAAACGACACTCCCGCTTTTTCAATTTGATCCCTCGCTGGAACTACCAATTGGACACGCTGTGGCTTGCCTATCCCACCTTTCCAGGCAATTGCTAAAAATAAATGAAAGTGTTAACAAATTACTTGATGCTGTTACATCTTCAACGCCGAATTATACTCGCCATGCTGTTTCAGATATCGCCTCACGCAAAGAAAAAATTATAGAAAATAAATTTAATTTTCTCATGCAATTTATTTTTTATACGGGATTTAAAGGAGGCTTGGATCGAGAAACTGTTTTTACGCTGATTCAACCCACGCTGCTTGATATGACTGCTCATAATATGATGAAAAATGAATTACACAAGAAAATTGATCATGATCCATTGCATTTTATTAGATTATTCTCCGGCAACAAACTAAATAAGGCACTAGGCATTTTTTTACAGAATTATTTCTATATAAAAATAATAGTCCCTTATTACAGACAGGGTAATCATTCCGATGATCCAATTAGATGGGATGAAATTGAATTCTTTAAGAATTATAGCTTGCTTGATTGGGCTATCTATCTTAATCAGGTTGACGCTATTACCAGCCTTTGCGCCAACTCTCAACTTATTTGGCATATAAGCGGTGCCAATAAAGATAATGCATTACAAAAAGCTATTTGCTTTAACCGCCCCGAAGCGCTAGCTATTTTACTAGAACGGATAGGAAAAATAGACAAAGAGAAGCTTCATTCTTTACTGCAAGCTATTTGCGATCACGCCCCGAATGGGCCGGCTTATGAAGTACATAATATTTTAATAAATTATGTTATCAAAAATCCTGGTATCGTCTCTTTAAGTGATTTAGATAATAAACCCCGCAGTTTTATGGCAACATTTCTACGTACTCTTACCACTAATTGCAACACAGACCGTTACCTATTCCATGTTGATACACTTAAATTGATTTTAAGAACAGATAAGCTTGATCTAACAAGTGTGTTAAATGAGTATTACGTTAGCGGTGATCGCTACAAATCTTTGACTTTTTTTAATGCTATTTCATATTTGCTGAGACAGAATCATTACAGTTACATAAAAAATAATCTTGATACTATTTTAGAAGTCATCCGATTATTATTTCCCTTCCTTAGCAATACACATAAAAAAGAGCTTCGACTATTACCGGCAAAAGGCGAATGTCAAAAAATTGGCGATCTTATTGAGCGGCTTAGTATCCCTCGAGTAGCAAATGGTCCTGAAAGAGACAATGAAGATGCTGCCATATTATACGGAAAACTAAGGTGTTATATCAATGGATGTGCCTGGACTGAAATCACAGATATGTTTTTGACCGCAACAAGGGATACCTCTATTTTACTCATCCATTTACAGGCCATGATGGATCCGAAACGGGGAATTCAGGAATATGAAGACATAATTAAGTATGAGCACTTTTTATCTGTGATTCTGTCAGACGAACTGGTAGACCATATAATAAAAAATCGATTTCAGGATATGCTGCTTGCAACTATCCTGGCAAAGGTACATCAATGTGCATTATCCATGAATAAGAAAATAAGCAGTATACGGTGTTTATCCAATATACATTATCTCGTTAACACCATCTGCAGTACACCAGATTATCTTTCAGCGCTTGATACACATTTAATACGAATGGAAAAATTATTGAATATCTCGATTGAGAATACAAATGTACCAACGACTTTTGCAAATCCAGTTGCAGGCTTATGCCTTGATTTATTGTCACTGGTGCAAAGATACTTAGGTAAAGAAATGCGATATTGTCATACAAAATAGTAGCATGAAAATGCTCCATAAACTGAAGTCATGATGATTATCCCTGATCTCTATGTTTGCCATCCACATAATACCAGCGATTTTCGATTTGGTGAAAGTCGCTCAATTCATGAATACAATCTTCTTTACCATCCTCGCTAAAATAAGCGATAAACTCAACCTGACCTTTATTTTCTGTGCCGCTACTATGCAAGACTTTTAATCCAAGCCATTTAACTTTGCTCGCCCAATGCTTTGCAGATTGGGCATCGAAGCGATTTGCTGCAGGGGCTTTCATGGTTTGTAAAATATACTCTATGTTAGCTTGGGTGTAGGCGGTATATCGAGATCGCATGAGTTGCTCAGGTGTTGCTGGTATTTTGCCATCATCAATATAGCTGCCGCAGCATTCGCTATAGGGTTTATTTGAATTGCAGGGGCAGCTTGGCATTGCGAAACCTTCCAATCAATTTTATTTTTATCAAGTATTCCTTTTTTCATCTTCAAGCGCAAGTTGAAATTCTTTAGCTAAAATATCAATCTGCGATATTTTGAAATCTATAAAACCAGCGTTTTGATTGAAAAAATGGATATTTTATGTTAGTTTCGCGCGAACTTATACCAGTTCATTGCGGAAATATCATGATATTAACTATGCTAAAAGCAAAACTCCATCAAGCAGCAATTACCCATGCTGAATTGCATTATGAAGGTTCCTGTGCCATTGATGAGGAATTGTTAGAAATGCTTGGAATATTAGTAAATGAACAAATACAAATTTATAACTTGAATAATGGGAATCGATTTACAACCTATGCAATTCCCGCACCTCGAGGATCTAAGATGATTTCAGTGAATGGTGCTGCAGCATTATTAGCAAGTCCCAATGACCGCGTTATCATTTGCGCCTATGCTATGTTTGATGCGGTGGAAGCAAAGCAATTCAATCCGGCTATTGCCATGTTGGATGAAAATAACAATATCAAATCAACAAAGAATATTCAGCAGGATTTTTTATGCAAAGAAGAATGAATTTCTTTTATCACGATGAATCTGACATTGGATCATTCGCAGACATTCCACAAGATTGTATTAATCACATTAGTTCATATCTGACCATTCGGCAATCAAATCGATTGCGAGTAAATCATGATATGAATAATTTAGTAAATAATTTTCCCGAAGTGAAGCATGACCATCAACTCATTAAAGAAGTAGAAGCTTTTAATCAGTATAATAAAGATATGCTTCCAGCATTTTTTTCTTCAGCTGTTTATATTGTATTAGCAGCTAGTATCTACGGTGAATCAAAAATTGATATCACGTTTAAAGATGTGCTAACTATCGATAAAAAAAGAATAAACGAAAATATATTTGATATGAGTATGGGGGCGCTTATTGCAGGTTGCGGTGAATATTTTGTAAGTCCTATTACATTCAAAGATTGTATTCCTGAAATGATCCTAGGAGCGGCCACTACTATCGGTGGAATTTATGGCATCCGTTTGGGCTATTGTTTAGTAGATACATTTTTAAAACAGACTTCTCTTCCTAAGGATTTAAAATATATAGGCTCTTATGCGGGTTTAATGATAGGTGAATATGTTGCAGCGAAATCAACACGTGCTGTGTGGTATGCAATGCAAGGCGGCGATTTGTTTTATTTATTTAAAAAAGAAAAGGAAAAAGTAAATGCGGTTGTTGAAAAGTTGGGGTGTTTTTTTAAATGATTCTTAATATCTAATCTATAGTAGTTCAAACTTAATGCTGATAAAATGGTGGGTGTGTTTAGTTCGGTCGATAAAGAGTGATTATTCATGTCAAATTGCAGAGTGTATGGGAAATCACCCTATAAAGTTGTACTGTTGCATGGCGGCCCAGGTGCTGCTGGCACATTAAAAGAGTTGGCGCAAATATTATCGAATGATTGTGGAATACTGGAGCCACTGCAAACAAAAGATTCGCTTATAGGGCAGGTAGAAGAGCTTAAAGAAACACTAGACCAATATGCTGATTTACCAGTTTTATTAATAGGGCATTCATGGGGAGCAATGCTAGGATTTATTTTTACAGCGACATATCCAGCATATGTCAATAAGCTAATGATGGTTGGCAGTGGTCTTTTTGATCCCAAGTATGTAAAGAATATTATGGAAACAAGATTAAGTAGGCTATCTGAAGATAAACAACTTCGACTTAACAATTTAATGGAAAAATTAAATGAAGAAAACAATGAATCAGATGAGCTGATGTACCAATTTGGTAAATTAATAGAAGAAGCTGATTCATTTGATCCAATCAAATTAAGTGATTATGAAATCATGAAAGGCCAATATCACATACATAAAATGGTTTGGCCAGAAGCTGCAAAAATGCGTGAAAACGGTGAATTACTTGCTTTAGGTAAAAAAATAGAATGTCCAGTTATTGCTATTCATGGAAATTTTGACCCTCATCCCTATCAAGGGATAAAAGAGCCATTGGAAACAGTAGTAGATAATTTTACATTTATTTTGTTGGATAAATGTGGACATGAACCATGGATTGAGCGGCAGGCGAAAGATCAATTTATTAATTTAGTTAATGATAATTTACCGGAAAAAATGCCAAATATAAAACTGGGAAAATTTTAAGAAAAGGGGTCAAGTATCTCCATTTAAAAAAACTGATTCAAAATCAAAATAGGTAGTTTTTACAAATGGAGATACTTGACCCCTTTCCCTCTGACCCCTTTCCCTCCGAAAGCTTTTCGCCCATATATTGGAAGTACTTATGAAACGCAAATACAACATCGCATTAATCCCCACAGAAAAAGCTCAATCAATTATTCAATGCGCTGATTTTTTATCAGCTATTGCAGATCGTTATTTGCTAGGCATAAATTCCTTTCCCCATGTAACTTTATGCCAATTTGAAGCAAATGAGTCGGATATAAAATCTATTTGGGAAAAAGCCTGTAATGAAATACATCAAAAATCAATTGAGTTAACATTTGAAGAATTTAGCTGCATTAGCTTCGATGAAATTATTTTTTGGGTATCTTTGCTGCCTGATCATCGCGATGTATTGATACAAATGCATGCTGTTATTGCAGGCATTGTTAATAAATCCATTAAAAGTAATTATGATCCGCACCTGACATTAATCAATACGAAAGATTCCACCTACGAAAATTTGGTTGATAAACTTACTGCAAGATATGCACCCATTCAAGATGCCTTTGTTTTGGCTTTGGGAAGATCGGATGAAATTGGACAATTGATTGAGGTGATTAGCTCTTGTCGTTGATAATTGATTATTAATTTTTATAATCGCGTGAGAAAATGAATAATATAACGACCGTTTCTATGCTGCCGCAGCGCTAGGTAATTTTCGGGATTTTCTAAACCAACCCGCAGCATCTTTTCCGAAAAAGATAAGATATAAAGCGATTAGTTGTACAACTATATTGGTAATGGTTAACAATCCTATAACTATGGAATGTTCGAATATTTTATTCCATTGCATGAAGGGAAAAATAGCAGCAACACCACTTATAGTGATGAGGAGATAAATATTTCTGGCCCAATTACGGCCAGTTGAAATTTTATAAAAAAGCCATCCAAAAAGATCGATCCGAGAAAGTTTGTAATGATAGCATGAGTTAGCGGACTTACAATGGCGGCCGCATCTGGATTTTTCATCGTATATTCGGAACTAAAAGAATTCCAATCCAGAGCGAAAAGTACCGGTACAAGGATAAGAGATATTAATAATAATCGGGTTGCAAAAATCAAGCCTGACCCCTTATGACCCTGGCTGTTTTGGAAATATAAAATTTAAACCTTTCCCTTCTACTTATTTAAAGCTTGTTCCAAATCAGCAATTAAATCTTCAACATTTTCTATACCAATTGCCAGGCGAATTAATTGATCACTCACGCCTATTCGCATCCTTTCTTCTTTTGATATCTCGAAATGCGTTGTTAAAGCAGGCATGGTAACTAATGATTCTAATCCTCCAAGACTGGGTGCAATCGCGAATAATTTTAAGCTATTAACAATTTTACAAGCTTGCTCCTCAGAGCCTTTTATTTCAAAAGTTACAATTCCGCCACCGCCCTTCATTTGCGTCATAGCTAATTCGTACTGTGGGTGGCTAGCTAAAAAAGGATAGTAAACTTTCTTGATGCTTTTATGATGTTGTAGAAATTCAGCTATGCGCAAGGCATTCTGGTTTACACGTTCAATACGAATAGGAAGTGATCGCATGCCTCTTAAAAGCAACCAAGCTGCGTGCGCATCCATAATACTTCCTAACGTTGAGCGAACACCGTATATTTTTCGAATAAAATCGGCAGAACTGGCTACCGCACCACAAACCAAATCTGCATGGCCGCATAAATATTTTGTGGCAGAGTGAACGACAACATCAATGCCCAATGGAAGGGGTTGTAAATTAATAGGTGAATTAAACGTGTTATCGACAATGGTAATAATGCTTTTAGTTTTAGCCCATGCTGCCATTGCTTTCAAATCAACTAATTTAAGGATGGGATTAGTTGGCGTTTCCAAATATAAAAGTTTTGTGTTCGGACGGAGTGCTTTTTTTACTTCATCTAAATTATTAGTTTCAATGAAAGTAATTTCTATACCATATCTGGGCAACCATTGGGTAAAAAATTTATAAGTTGTTCCATAAAGATCAGATTGCGCAATAACATGATCGCCTGCTTGAACGACAGCTAAAACTGAGTTTGTAATTGCGGCCATGCCCGAGGAAAAAACTAATGCAGCTTCAGCAAGCTCTAGTGCAGCTAGCGTAGTTTCGCAAGCAGTAAAATTCGGGTTTCCATATCGTGTGTAAAAACTATCAGTCGCAGCGGCTTTCAGCTGTTCCTCAATTGCTTTTACTTCAAATGTTGCTGTTTGAAAAATAGGTGTACTTAGCGGACGACTGTCTTTATCAGCACCATCTGCCGCATGTATCGCCTTCGTCTCTTGATGAAAATTACTATTTTTCATAGGATGCCCCCGCCCTCGGCCAGCAGATCTACTTGTATGGCTGCTAGCCGATTTTAGCAGGCACAGTAATTCATAGCAATTCTAAGCTAGCTTTGATAAAGCGCACCTATGGCAACGTCTGCAAACGGTGATATCATTGTTGAATACCGCTGAGGAGGGTTTGAGAATGAGACAATATACAGGAGAATGTTTATGTGGCGCTTGCCGATATGTCATTACAGGACAAAAGCCGCGAGCAATGTATTTTTGCCACTGTAGTCGATGTCGAAAAGAAACAGGCACGGTTCATGGAGCAAATATTTTCTTTAATGATGCTCAATTATTATGGGACAAAGGTGAAGATAATATCACCACCTTCAAAATGGGAGGGACAAAAAAAAGACGTTCATTCTGCAAGACTTGTGGAAGCCCACTGCCTCAAGAATCTAAGACAGGGCACCTGATGTTACCTGCAGGCTCATTAGACGATGATACTCAACTAGAGCCAACAGCCCATATTTTTTATGCTAGCCGCGCATCTTGGGAGGATCAATTGCTGAATTTGAAACGATTTGATGAGTTTCTAGCTTAGATAAGAAAAGAAAAAAGGGGTCAAGTATCTCCATTTAAAAAAACTGATTCAAAATCAAAATAGGTAGTTTTTACAAATAGAGATACTTGACCCTTTTCCCCTTTAACGACCCTGTTTCTATGCTGCCGCAGCGCTAGGTAATTTTCGGGATTTTCTAAACCAACCCGCAGCATCTTTTCCGAAAAAGATAAGATATAAAGCTACTAGTTGTACAACTATATTGGTAATGGTTAACAATCCTATAAATATGGAATGTTCGAATATTTTATTCCATTGCATGGAAGGAAAAATAGCAGCAATACCACTTATAGTGATGAGGAGATAAATAATTCTGGCCCAATTACGGCCAGTTGAAATTTTATAAAAAAGCCATCCGAAAGAGATTGATCCGAGAAAGTTTGTAATGATAGCATGAGTTAGCGGACTTACAATGGCGGCCGCATCTGGATTTTTCATCGTATATTCGGAACTAAAAGAACTCCAATCTAGAGCGAAAAGTACCGGTACAAGGATAAGAGATGTTAATAATAATCGGGTTGCAATAATTATGGATGAGGGTTTGGTGCAATTCATTATGGAAACTCCTGAAATTACAGAGGTGTTGTTGCGCAATAATTCCACATTAAAAGAAAATAATAACAAATAATAATCGGCGTTGTTGCAAAAATCAAGAGTACCATTAGGGTCAGGCTTGCACAATTGCACATAGAATAAAATGTCTAATTAAAGACTTTACTTAACGAAATAGGTGAGAATTGTTGACGAGGGAATAATTTTTTGATTCGTTGTGTCAATGTACAATTGTGCAAGTCTGGCCCTGTTTCTACAACTTACTATATAGGATAGTCAAAATTAGTACCTCAAAATAAAGTGCTGTGTTTGGATATTATGGAATCAGTTAGATTAATAAAATATTAAGGTATTGTTAAGTGAATGAAATGACGATAGATAATAACGAGAAAAATTCTATCAAATAAGTGGGCGATGTTTGTGTAAAACATAAACGGGCTCTTTGCAATAAATTGCTTATTACACAAAAAAAATATAGCATTCTGGCTCTAATAAAAAAATACTCTAAATTGAAATAAGGAAAATATATGCCTGCATATGAAGATAGTAAACATATCCCTGAAAATATAAGTATTTACTGGGATAATGTAAAAACTACCGCAATATTTAGTGCTAAGTTAGCATTCTGGGTGCCGGTGATGGCTGGCGCTGGTATTGGTTTTGTTGCTGCTGTCGAGAGTGGAAATCCTTTACCTATTTTAAGTGGTTCTCTAGCTGGAGTTGTAGCTGGCGCAGGTTGTGCTCCTGTTGCCGGTTTGATATCTGGAACCCTTATTGCCCCTTTTTTTTATTTCAGCGCTTTGTACACGCGAGATTTTAAAACACATGATGAAACTGATGAATGTTTCGATATATTTTCAGAAGACATTGAGGAAGGGAATAAAAAGCTCATCATCCAAGACATCATTAGAGCGGATCAGGAGCGCAGTTGGTTACGCATTCAAAGCCATGAAAGTTACTCTCTAATACAAACACTGAAGCAATATCAATATAATAATGCAAACAAGGCGTGGGATGCATTAACTGCTTACATGACACACAAATCTGATAATGGCGCTTACGTCCATAATGGCAAAAAATTATTTAACACTGCGATTGATTCTATAAAAACAATTAAAGGAAATAAATTTTATCAAGTAAGACAAGCAGTTCAAGAAAAAAACATTAATGAAGTTGATAAATTTGCGACTCAATATAATGATTTTTTTTCATGTAAATATTTTTCTGGAGGTAATAGAAATCTTCTACATTATGCAGCAGCAAAGGGTCATGAAGAAGTTGTGACACATTTATTAGCTAGATATAGAAGCAGACTAAACCTTGAGGAGGAAACAGCAATATTCGATGATAGTAGAACAGCGCTTTATCTTGCCGTCAAAGGTGGACATGCTAAAATTGTGACGGCGCTTCTTGACGCTGGCGCGAAGACCGATAAGCCTGACATTATCCATGTTGCAGTTGAAAAAGGACACTTTGAAATAGTAAAGATTTTGGTTGAAAATAATAATGATTTGATCAGCCAACTCAACGGCTTTTGCTGTAAAAAGTCTCTTTTACAAACGGCTGAAGAATATGGTCATCATGAAATTACAAGTTATCTCACTGAACAAATCGCTGCAAGTCGCGATGGTTTAGCAAAAATGAAAAATGAATTAAAACAATTGGCAACAATTCTTAGCAGCCCTCTTTGGAAAACTCAAGGATGGGGGATTTTTTGTAATCATACGCCAGACAGAATCGCTAAACTAAGAGACTATGTAGTAATAGAAAAAAATCTAAATTTAAATGATGAAATCGATAAACTTTCCGCAATCTCTGTAGTGAAAGAGGTGGAGAAGCTAAAGGAAATTGTTAGATCTGGAGATTATGCTAGCGGTAAGCAGAGGATATTATATAATCTTGTTAAAAATCTTGGTCAGAATGATGATGCGGATTTCAATCAATTAAATGATTTTAATCACGAGATCAAGGGGTCAGATTTCGGTTATTCATTATTACAATTATAATTTCAACACTGTTGGTAATAGCCCACCTGAGCTATTACCACTGTTGAAGGCGTGATTAACCATGTCAAAACGGGAAAATGCCATTAGTAATGGCTTCCAGTTGAGTTGATTAAATAAATTTTGGCTTGTTCATATTTTCAAGTACAGTTGCCGTGCGACTCGTTGGATCATCATCAGCATATTTTCTAATTTGTGCCATGGTGGTGAATAAGTCGATATTTCGCCGCATCGAACTAAAGGGGTTGGTGAACGTTTCTGAGTCGTATTGTGCTTCATAAGCTTGTTTGAATTTCGCAACTTCAGTAGCATCGTCGTGTTCAATCGTTGCTTGGTAAGGTACAGGAGCTTCAATCGTCAAGTTATTTTTCTCTTTCTCTTCATCTGAGGTTTGAGAATGTTGCTCATCTGATGATTGAGAATATTGTTTTTCATCTTTTGCTGGCTGTTGATATAAGTGTTGTAAAACATTATAAGTTGTAGTTTCTTGCACAGGTGCTGGCTTTGTTGGTGCTAATTGGAGATATTTTTCTCGTAAATATTCTCTGGATTGAGGCGGGTATTTTTCTATTTGTGATACGATTAATTCTTTATCGATTGTATTTAGATTCTCATAGGCAACTGCATTGTCGCGGGAATCAGATAAGAGGGACGATAGGAAAAATCCACAGGCTTTCTCTTGATCATTCTTGGCTAAATAGGCAATGCCAAGCATATTATTTCCATCAACATCGGTACGATCTTGCCGTAGATGAAAAGTTAAATACTCAATCGCTTTATCATATACTTTTAATTTTAAATATGCCTGTCCAAGATAAAAATAAATTCGAGAGCAGCCCCGATCTTTAATCTCCTCAAAATCTGAAATGGCTTTTTCATATTGCCTTTTCTTTAAATAAGCTAATCCACGATTATAGTAAATGAGAGTAAAATTTGCATTTGGGTCGTCGAGAGCATTAGTAAAACAGTTAATTGCTAGCGTATAATTTTGCTTATCAAAGGCTTCTATGCCTGCGTCAAATTGATTTTCTTGAGTCGTTGATTCAATTGCTGAGGCCTTACTGCTTTTGTTTGTTTTTTTTCTGGGGCTTTTGAACACTTTTTTTTCTCCATGTAATAATTCATTGTGGGACTAAGTTGAAAACAATCTTATATAATAGAACTGCTTAAGTCAAATTGATGAAATTTATACATTATGTTACAATTTCAAAAATTAAAGTCACTTATACTACAGTCAAAACGAGGAAAAAGAGATGAGTTTGAATCGTGCAGCTAAAGAAGGCAATATTGAAGAAGTCAAAAGATTGCTCAGCGAAAAACATGATCCCAATGGATATGAAGATGGTTATACACCTTTGTTGGCGATGGTTGTTGAACATTTACTTTTTCAAACTCCATCGAAAGCTGTTTGCATGGAAATTACTGATTTATTGCTAGATGCCGGTGCAAATATAAATGCACAGGATACATATGCACAACATCGTACGGTTTTGCATTCGGCTGCCGAACTTGTAAATTCAGAGTTGATTGAATTTTTTTTAAAAAGAGGTGCGAGTGTTCATACCGCAAATTTTTGGAAGGAAACCCCTTTACACTTAGCTATTTCAAGAGTCTCTATAATGAGAAAATCAAAAGAGCAAATTATCCCAGCAGCGAAATTGCTATTAGATTATGGTGCCAATCCCAATAGATTAAATAAAATGGGTTATTCATGCTATTCTGACGCTCATGATCCAGAGATAGAAGCGCTATTGAATCAATATAATATTCGCGGTGAACAATCGGATAGTGAATTATTTCTATCACAGGTAAGGAAAAAGTATGCTTCATTGTTTAACAGGCAGGAAATAGTTCAAGTTAAACCGCTAACAGAGTTAGCTGCAAAAGCGGTTATTGAAAATAAAGCATTCCTGTTTTTTCAACTGCGAGGCGTGTCTGACGATTTGAAAAAAGTATATCCAGAACTCGAACTAGATCCTATGAAAAGATTTATTCATAAAATAGATCAACTCATTAATCGCTCATTAGAAGGATTTAAAAAGGAAACGCATCCGCAGGAGTTAGAATTTTTGGCGCGAATTAAAAACGCGCTTTCTGAAGCTAATCCATACAATGCGGTTAATTTACTCATACGTGAATTGAGTAAAATAATGCAAGTAGCTTACATATCAGATTTTACGGCTAATATGAAGCCCGTGAAAAATCAAATTGTAACTATGCTAAAGGAATATAATAGCGATAAGACTTTTTATGCTGAGCAAAGCAAAAAATGTGTTAAATAAATTTATTATATTTTCTCTCTACACCAAATTTGGGTATTAAGCTTATTAAATTTGGTGTCGTGTGAGGATGGTTCAGTTAATAACCACCATTTCGCCGTGATAAGTTGGATTGATTTTACTTGCATTAAGCCCTTCCGCAATTATTTTACCTGTCTCATTATCAACAATAAGAGCAGCAAATGGAGCTTTTGGATTATGCTTAGCTAGTTGCGTGGCTTTTTGCATATAATATTTATCATCTTCTTTTTTAAGATTGCCGCTATTCGTACTGAAAGGATAACATTGCATGCTATAGATCATAAAAAAAATAATTGCGATGAAGTTAATTCTTTTCATTTTTCCGTATCTCCATTTGCTAGAAAAATCATGACAAACATAATTAGGCTTATAAATAAACCCGCTTTTTCCTGTCCATTCCAGGTTGATGATTGCCGCATGCTAAACCATTCTCCACCGATGATGATAAAGCCAAGCATATATAATGCAAAACCAAAAAATAGACCAATGTATGCTATTTTCTTTGCTTCATTAAAGTGGCTATTCCTTTCTTTTATTGTTGTTAATAAAGCAATGTAGCCGATCCGGCAGAATAGCGCTGTTAATATTTCCCAAGCGATAAAAGCATATCTCTGGATGATTGGATTAGTAATAGCTCTTTGCATAAGAACTGGTTCATGAAAAGTTGTATCCATACTTAATACATGTTGTACGAATAACCAGTTGCTATTGAAATCATCGTATGTTAGATGTGGTAAGAGCAATTTTACGCAAAGCGGAACGAGAGTGGGGTATCTGTATGTTAGATCATATCGGTACCTGCCGTTCATGTCGCTTTCTGTGCGAATAACCGAAAGTTGGTTGATGAATTTTACAAAGTAGCGTTGGTTGCTGGCGGTCAAGATAATGGTGCGCCAGGTATACGTGAAATTTATCATCCCAATTATTACGGTGCTTTTGTATTAGACTCAGATGGGCATAATTTTGAACCTCAGACTTTTTGATTGGACAGCGCAAGAGGATGATTCGGAAGCAATCATCACTCTTCGCATGAATTTTGTTGGTGGTCCAATGTTCTCGTATCAATATGGTTATCCTTGTTACAGTTATGATTGTATATATGAATCCTTGCAGAAAGACTACAGCTGCCATACAAATTTAAATACAATGGAAATTAAATTTTCTGGTTTGATTGAGGGTTGTCTACACAATGAAAAATTTTATGCATTTGAAACCTTTCTGTCATTTCTAAACGAAAATAATTTAGTTAAAGAGGAATTCTGCAAAAAGCGAATAAACCAATAACTGTGATCGTCCTACAAGCATACTTCGATATGCAGTGTAATATAACCAGCATTTTACTGCTATAATTCATCATATAAATATTCTTAACTTAGAAAGACGGACGAAATGTTTAAATAAGAGATAAAAATATGATTGAAATAACACCAGAAAAATTTTTCCTCGGAGCTGGCTTTTTTGATAAGAGCACTCCCAATTTTCCTGTGGCGATGGCTGTCATTGAAAAACATAATCCAGGGAGAGTTTGGATGGATCAATTAGAAAATCCTTCAATCTGTTTGATTATTACAAATGGAAGCTATTCTTTTATTGGCATAAAAGGCGAGAAAAAAATATTTGCTTCTGGGAGTAATAGAAATTCTGAAAAATAATAAACCAATCAAATTAATTTCTGGTGTTAATGATCCATTATTTTCTTTATTTAAAGAGGCTGGATTTTCCTCTCTAGGGCGTATTCAAATTTCAAATCCAGCAATTATAAGGGGGAGATACAGCGCTTATTGATAGCATATGTAAGGGATTACCAAAAGATTGTGAAGTAAAAAATATTGACACAAGCTTACTCAAAAAAAGCTATTGGTTTTCATACATCAAGCTTTTTTATGGCAATGAATATAAATTTTTTAAAAACGGATTTGGATTAGCCCTAATCAAGAATGATGAAGTAATAAGCGAAGCATTTGCTTGCTACATTGGCGGCGGTTTTGTTGAAACGGGCTCAGTAACTTCTGAAAAATATAGAGGAAAAGGGTATGCGACTATTATTCGTGCCTTTCTGATTAAAGAGTCTTTATTTAGAAATTTACAGCCTGTGATCTAGCCCCGACTTCACGGACACCTCGTTAAGGGAGTAAAATTCCTTAACTAGAAGTGTAAGAAATGAGTGAAAATAAACCAAATCAAAACAAGTCACGTCAAAAATATAGCCCACAGTTCAAAGATCAAGCTGTAGAGCGAGCGGCAAAAGAAGGTATCCCCCAGGTTGCCTAAGATCTTGGCATCAAGGAGTCAGTGCTTTACTACTGGCGCACGCAAAAATCACTCAGTGGCTCAACAATTGAAAATCAAAAACTTCAGCAAGCTGAAATGGCAAGGCTCAAGCGCGAAGTTGATCGTCTGGAACAGGAAAATGCCTTCTTAAAAAAAGTGGCGACGTACTTCACGAAAGAATCGAAGTGAGGTACGCCATGATAAAGAAAAATGTAGAAAATTTTCAATGCCTGCTCTTTTCAGTGCTTTCTTCCATGCCTTAGGGTTGCATTGCACAATACGATTACC
>Ga0206987_1115_pt1 | contig 16232 bp, 10 predicted proteins | sample Alteio_BWMinCont_11_FD_153281 | JGI IMG/M metagenome (GOLD analysis project Ga0206987, IMG submission 153281) | Enriched cells from forest soil in Barre Woods Harvard Forest LTER site, Petersham, Massachusetts, United States -... | ecosystem: Environmental > Terrestrial > Soil > Temperate forest >... | reverse complement strand
GATCGAGCAAATCATTGTTCGGGTCAGGGTTCCTGCCGGCCACGTACCAGGGAACGCTGGTGAACATGCAGGGCGCGCCATTCGAAAATCTGGTTCCACCCGCCGAAATGGATTCGGAAAGCCAGCGCGCGGTTCTGGACCAGGTGAAGGAGTGGAATGAACGCCATCTGGAGGAACGCTCTGACGACAGCATCCTGGCGGCGCGCATCAACAACTTCGAACTGGCGTGCAGCATGCTGAGGGCGGGCCCATGGATGAACGACATCAGCAAGGAGCCGGAGTCAATCCGCAAGTTGTATGGACTGGATACGGAGCTCACCGCGAACTTCGGGCGCATGTGCCTGCTGAGTCGGCGCATGGTGGAGCGAGGCGTGCGATTCGTCCACCTCTACAACAGCGATTGGGATGGCCACGCCGAGTGCGACAAGAACCACGTGGAGAATGCGCGGAAGACCGATGTTCCCATCGCCGGCCTGCTGGCGGATTTGAAGCAGCGAGGTTTGCTTGAATCCACGTTGATTGTCTGTGCGGGCGAATTCGGCCGCACTCCCGTGATGCAGGGAAATGGGGGCCGCGACCACCACCCTTATGGGTTCTCAACCTGGATGGCGGGCGGCGGGATTAAAGGCGGCAAGGTCATTGGGTCGACGGATGACATCGGATGGGCCGCCACGGAGGACCGCGTGCACGTGCACGATATCCACGCTACCATTCTCGCCCTGCTGGGGCTTGACCATAAAAAACTCACCTACTTCGATTCCGGCCGCGACATGCGGCTGAGCGGAGTTGGCGACGAAGGCGACCGCAATTTTGCCAAGAGGCTTTTGCAGGCGTGAGATTTTGTTCGGCGGCTGTGGCGGCGGCCTTGTGGCCGGAACGTGCCGGGCTCAAGCCCGGCGCTACTCGGCACTACGCCACGAGCATTGAGATTCGAACGTAATGTGATGGCGCGTCAAATTCCATGGGGCTCAACTTCTTTATTTTCGCGTTACTGATGTCGGCTGGATCTTCGCACCCAGGGGCGCTCTCTTTCAAATCCGTTATCAAATTCCCGGTCGATCTCTACACGGCCGAAGGCGCTCACGTGGAAAAGGGGCAATGTGATGTCGACGTAAAGCAGGATAACGGCCAATACAGCCTTCGGTTAACTCAAAACGACAAGACTATCGCGACGGTCAAGGGAGAGGTCCTGCGGGACGATGTGGGTGATGACCCGTCTGCCGTCCCCCTGCTTGGCACGCAATACCTGCGCTCTTCTGCGGACCCAGTGGGCAGCGAGGCGGAGCGGCATTCCAGCAAGACCGGACTGGCGCAATATCAGGAAGAGAAACGAGATTGGAAGGCGGCGTTACGGATCTATTCCACACAGGATCCGAAGGAAGCTCTCTGCCTTTTTGAGGAGAAGCTACCGGGAGGCAAGTGGACGCGCGTTGTGTTCAAGCTTTACTTGTCTCCGCGGTAATGTGTCCTGCGGCAGAGTTCTTCAGCATTAATCAAATGGGGGTACGCAGGGTGGGAACAAAGTTTTTCCGCATCGGGGCCGGTTTAGCGTTTCTAGCTGCAATGGCGTGTATCAACGTGGCGGCGCAGGGGACGGGCGCGCCTTCCGATCCCGTGCTCTTCAATCGCGACATTCGTCCCATCCTCTCCGATCGTTGTTACGCCTGCCATGGGCCGGACAAAGCCAACCGCAAAACCGTCATGCGTTTTGACTCGGAGGAAGGCGCGAGTGTTGCACTGGCAAGCGGAGGGTACGCCTTCGTGAAGGGCGACCTTTCCAAGAGTGTGATGTACCAGCGCATCACTTCCGAGAATGAAGCCACCCGCATGCCGCCCGCGTATCTTGGCTATGCAAAGCTCACCGCTGCGCAAATTGACCTGATCCGGCGCTGGATTGAGCAAGGGGCCAAGTGGCAGAAGCACTGGTCGCTGATTCCGCCGGAAGCGGCGCCGCAGCCGCAAGTGATGCACAAGCAATGGCCGCGCGAGGCGATTGACTATTACGTGCTGGCTCGGCTGGAGCACGAAGGGCTGACACCTTCGCCGGAAGCGGATTGCGCCACCCTGATTCGACGCGTCACGCTGGATCTGACCGGCCTTCCGCCCACACCGGCGGAAGTGGATGCTTTTTTGAACGACGCCGCTCCCAACGCCTATGAGAAGGTGGTGGACCGCCTGCTCAGTTCTCCCCGTTACGGGGAAAATCTGGCGTGGCAGTGGCTCGACGCGGCGCGCTATGCCGATACCAACGGTTATCAAGTCGACGGCCCACGCAGCATGTGGCGATGGCGCGACTGGGTGATTGATGCGTTCAATCGCAACCTGCCCTTCAACCAGTTTACGATCGATCAACTCGCCGGTGACCTGCTCCCGAACGCCACGCGCGACCAAATAATCGCCACAGCCTTTAATCGCAACCATCGCACCAGCGGGGAAGGCGGCATCATCGACGAAGAGTTCCGCGTGGCTTACGTAGTGGATCGCGTTGACACTACCTCCAACGTCTGGATGGGCCTCACCGTCGGCTGCGCACGGTGCCACGATCACAAGTACGACCCAATTTTGCAAAAGGAGTATTACCAGCTCTTCGCTTATTTCAACAACGTGCCGGAAAAGGGCTTTGTCTACAATTATGGCAACGAGGAGCCCTACATCAAAGCGCCCACGCCGGAAATGGAGGCGAAGCTGGCGGTTCTGGACCAAAAGGTAGCCGGGACGAAAGCTTCGTACGCGGCGTTGCAACCCGAGATCACCAAGGGGCAGCGAGCGTGGGAGCGTTGGATTAAAGACTCCCACACCCCGGATTGGAATGTGCGCGAAGGCCTGTTGCTGCACTTTCCACTCAACGGAGATTTGCGCGAAACCACGGGCGTCTATGATCGCCGCATCTCCTTTGACAACCAGCCGGACGGCGCTCTGCCGCCCGGTAAGCCGGATGACCCCAACGAGCCCGTGATTGCCGGGGGCGTTAATGGTGACTTGCCCTTCGCCGCAGGCAAGGTCGGGCAAGCCGCGGTTTTCGACGGCAAGCGCTACGTGATGTGCGGCAAGGTGGCGGATCTCAATTACCTTGACCCTTTCAGCTTTGCGGCATGGATCTATCCCACCGCCGCCAGCGGCGCAATTCTTTCCAGCGTGGAAGACGTGCATGAAGGGGTCGGTTACGGGCTTTATCTGCGCGATGGCAAGCTGCGCTTCAACTTCACGGTACGCTGGACCGATCTGGGTATGCGCCTTGAAACCCGCGAGCCTCTGGCCCTCAATCAATGGCATCACGTGGCTTTTACGTATGATGGCAAACGTAAACCGGCCGGCACCAGGTTCTACGTCGATGGGAAATCGCAGGAGATCAGCATCCTGTTCAATGAGATGTCGACGAATATCGTCAAATCTCAACCGTTCCGCATCGGCGCGGGTGAGGGGCCGGAGGATCGCTTCCACGGCGACATTGAAGACGTTCGCGTTTATAACCGGGCGCTTTCGGCGGAGGAGGCCGGAGTGCTCCCCGTTTTGGAAACGGTGCCGCAGATCGCCGCGCTCCCTGCCTCGAAGCGCAGCCCCGCGCAGGCCAATAAACTCGCCTTGTGCTATGTGGATCAATACGCGCCGCAATCCGTTACCGAAGCCCGACGCAACCTGGCAACGGCCCAGGTGGAGCGCGACCGCTACTACGCCTCGATTCCAACCGTCATGGTGATGAAAGAAGGTCCGCACCGCGATGCGTTCATCCTCAAGCGCGGCGCTTACGATATGCACGGCGATAAAGTTTCAGAGGGCCTGCCGCACATCCTGCCTCCCCTGCCGGCGGGATTTCCCAATAACCGGCTGGGCTTCGCGGAATGGCTCGTGGATCGCTCCAACCCGCTGACCGCGCGCGTGACCGTGAACCGCTTTTGGCAAATGCTCTTCGGCGTTGGACTGGTGAAGACGGTGGAGGATTTTGGCTCGCAAGGAGACTGGCCTCTCTATCCCGACGTGCTTGATTCCCTCGCCGTGAGCTTTATGGATAGTGGCTGGGATACCAAGGCGCTCCTGAAGACCATCGTGATGAGCGCCACCTATCGCCAGTCCTCGCAGATCACGCGCACACTGCTGGAGCGAGATCCGGAAAATCGCCTGCTGGCGCGAGGCCCACGCTTTCGATTGCCCGCCCAGGTGCTTCGCGACCAGGCGCTCGACATCTCCGGCTTGTTGGTGGAAAAAGTTGGGGGACCGCCGGTAAAGCCCTATCAGCCGCCCGGCTTGTGGGAGGAGCTTTCCTTTGACGGAGGGGGCTATGTCCAGGATGAAGGCGAAAACCTCTATCGCCGCAGCCTCTACACCTATTGGAAACGCACCGTTACTCCGCCCGCCATGGCCACGTTTGACGCCGCCACTCGCGAGACGTGCATCGTGCGCGCCAACCGCACCAACACTCCTCTTCAGGCACTCAACCTGATGAACGACGTCACTTACCTTGAGGCGTCGCGTAAATTTGCGGAGCGCGTCATGAAGGAAGGCGGCTCGTCGCCGGAAGCGCGCATCGATTACGCCTTCCGTGTGGTGCTGGCGCGACCTCCGAAGCCGGAAGAGCAGGCGGTTTTGCTCGGAACATTTAATCAATTTCTGAAGCGCTTCCAGACCCAGCCCGAAGCGGCCACGAAATTTCTGGCGCAAGGCCAGTCTCCGCGCGATGCCAAATTGAACCCCCCAGAGCTGGCTGCCTACGCGGCAGTCGCCAGCCTGATTCTTAATCTGGATGAGACCATTACCAAGGAGTGAGCCATGGGTCCGCTTGATGAATATCGTCAGTTAATGACACGCCGTCATTTTTTCAGCCGCAACGCCGTCGGGCTGGGCACCGCCGTCCTGGCGACGCTATTGGGGAAAGACGCGCTCGCGGATGACATGCCGCAGCCCGTCACGAGCGATCGGCCTTTTCCGCCGCTCGCGGGCTTCCCCAATTTCGCGCCCAAGGCCAAGCGCATCATTTACCTATTTCAATCCGGCGGCCCGTCCTGTTTGATTACAAGCCGGCGCTGAAGGATAAACGTGGCGAGCAGCTTCCGGCTTCCATCCGCATGGGCCAGCGGCTCACGGGAATGACCGCGACGCAGGATCGTTTGCCCGTCGCCCCTTCAATTTTCAAATTCGCCCAGCATGGAAAATCCGGCGCCTGGATCAGCGAATTGCTCCCCCACACGGCGGGCATTGCGGATGATCTGTGTATCCTAAGGTCGGTGAACACTGACGCCATCAATCATGATCCGGCGGTGACCTTCTTTCAGACAGGCGCCCAGATTGCCGGCCGCCCAAGCATCGGTTCGTGGCTGGCTTATGGTTTGGGAAGCGAAAGCAAGGATCTGCCGGCGTTCGTGGTGCTGATCACGCAAGGCGGCACGGGCCAACCGCTTTATGACCGCCTGTGGGGAAGCGGCTTTCTGCCCACCATGTATCAAGGCGTGAAGTTTCGGTCGGCCGGTGATCCCGTGCTCTACCTTACCGATCCACCCGGATTTGCGCGGGACGATCGAAGGTTGTATCTCGATGCGCTCGCCAAGCTTAATCAGGATGCCATGGGGACGTACGGCGACCCTGAGATCTCAACGCGCATCGCCCAATACGAAATGGCTTTTCGCATGCAAGCCTCGGTGCCGGACCTCACCGACCTCTCCAAGGAACCGGAACATGTTTTCAAGCTCTACGGCGACGATGCGAAGAAGCCCGGCACCTTCGCGGCCAATTGCCTGCTGGCCCGGCGCCTGGCAGAACGCGGCGTGCGCTTCATCCAGCTATTCCATCGCGATTGGGACCACCACGGGGCCTTGCCGGAAGGGCTGCCCAAACAGTGCAAGGCCACGGACCAGGCGGCCGCGGCTCTGGTGCAGGACCTCAAGGATCGCGGCATGCTGGATGACACGCTGGTGGTGTGGGGCGGGGAATTCGGGCGCACGGTTTATTGCCAGGGCCGCTTGACGGAAACCGACTATGGTCGCGACCATCACCCCCGATGCTTCACCATGTGGCTGGCAGGCGGTGGTTTCAAGCCGGGCATAACCTATGGTGAGACTGATGATTATAGTTATAACATCGTGAAGGATCCCGTGCACGTGCATGACCTGCACGCGACCATCCTTAAGACACTGGGAGTCGACCACACCAAGCTGACGTTTAAATATCAGGGGCGGCACTTCCGGCTTACCGACGTGAGCGGGGAGATTGTCGAAAAAATTCTCGCCTGATTGGCTGTCTTACTCGGCCGCAGTCCCCTCCTGCTCGCGTTGGGCCGCGAGCAGTTCGGCGGTGCTCCGGGCGAAGTTCTGGATGATCAGTTTGACTTCGCGTTCGGCGTAATCAGGATCGCCGCCGCGCACGATTTCCAGAATCCGCCGGTGGCTTTCAAAGCTGTCGTACCAGCGGGCTCCCTCCGGCATCACCGCCTTGCGCCGCAGCAGGATGAACGCCTGCAGCGGAACCATCAGCCGCCGCGTATGCTCCAGAATGAACCGATTGCCGGACTTCTCACAGAGCAGCAGGTGGAAAGCGACGACTCGTTCAAAATAACTCCGCATGTTGCGGCACTGCACGGCGGAATTCATGTCGGCAATCATCTGGTCCAGCGCACTGAGATCGGGACGATGCGTGGCGACCAGTCGAGCCGCCAGACCCTCGAGAGCCACGCGGACTTCGTAAATATGCTGAATGTCTTCGTCCGTGAGGATGGTTACCCGGGCGCTGCGTCCCAGTTCCTTATCCACAAACCCCCGCGCCGCTAAAATGTTCAGCGCCTCGCGTACGGAAGCCTGGGCGACTTGCAACTGGGCGGCCCACTTGCCCTCCACAATCCGTTCGCCGGGTTTCAGACGGCCATGAATGATTTCGTCGAGCAGAAATTCGGCCACATTACCTTTGACGGAGGATAAGGAATTATCGGAAGAGACGGAACGAAATGAAGCGGCTAAGGAATCGGGCATACTCGGGTTGTCCTCCTACCTGGGCTAAAACTGCCATGAACTATAAGCAATAAAGCCAAGGAAAGCAAGCTCTTGAGCGCTGGGGAGAAGAATCACATGGCACCATAAGAAGCTCTGTGAATTCGACCATAACGTTTGTGAAAATGGTAAGTTGTACACAACATCATTGACACTCAGTCGTTAAGCTGGTATAGCATGTGAGCGCTTGGGCGCTTGCACCGCGGCTTGTGATTGCAAATCGATGACGCTTGGCAACGAATTCATCGATTCATCTGCGTGTAGAGAAGCATCACGAACCGGATGGAGCCACGACGCGCAAAATTGCCATCTCGTTGCGGGTCCGCGCCGTGTCGCAGCAAAATTTCGGCAAAGAGGAGAACCCAACCCTGTGAACCCTCTCATTCCGGGCTTCGCTCTCATATTCTTCTCGGCGGCGTGCAGCGGCGCTTTCGCTGTGCCGCTTCGTATGCGCCGGCGTTTTGAATGGGAGAACACCTGGCTCCTTGCCTTCTTCTTTGCCATGCTGGTTTTCCCGCTGGTCACTGCTGCCTCTCTGGTGCCGGTTTGGCCTGCGGCGGTTGCGGCCGTTAGCGCGAAGACCATCGTGACGGTGGTGGCGTTCGGGTTTCTGTGGGGCATGGGAGCGGTCACCTTCGCCATCGGGATCAATGCCCTGGGGCTGTCGCTGGGATACGCGGTGATCATGGGCGTGATTACCGTGGTCGGGTCAACCATTCCCATGATCCGCAAGTGGTCATGGATTCCCGACAATGCGCGATTGGTGATTCTGGTGGGGATCGCCATCTGCATCGTGGGTGTGGGAGTGTGCGGAAGGGCCGGGATGCTGCGTGAAGCGGCGGCGGGAGGCACTCCGATTGATGTGGACGGGCCATCGCCGGCGGTGCAAATCAATGTTCGCAGCGCGCTGATTCCCTTGATTTGGTGTGTTGTGTCAGGGATATTCAGTGCGGGGAACAACCTGGGTTTTGACTTCGCGGACCACGTCGCGGAGCAGGCACAACTGATGGGAATCAGTCCGATTCACGCCAGCCTGGCCCGGTGGATTGTTGTGTATTGGGGAGGCTTCCTGGCGGTTCTGGTTTTCTGCGGCGCCAAAATGCTGCGCCGAGGCACGTGGAGGATGTATGCCGGGCCGGGTTCGGCGCGCGATGGCGGACTAGCGGTCCTGATGGGGTTGCTGCATTTTGTTTCGCAAATGGCTTACGGCATTGGCGCGGTTTACGTGGGCCGCCTGGGGACGACCATCGGGTACGCCATTATGGTGGCGGGGTCGCTGATGCTCGCCAACATCTTTGGGTTTGTGATGGGAGAGTGGCGCGCTGCTCCCCCAGCCGCGGTCCGCAGGCTCTATCTGGGTCTGGCCATTCTGGTGGTTGCTGTTCTTACTTTGGCGTACGGGAATGGCTTGGTTCCGGCGGCCGGGTCGTAGCCTTTGACCTGAATGGGCGTGGGCATACTGATCATGATGCTTAATGGCGTCGAGGTATTCGATAAACCCGGTGAACTTCTCGATCCGCGCCACACCGCGCTGCTGGTTATCGACATGCAGAATGAAATCGCATCCGACAAAGGCGGATATTTCCAGCACGGGTATGACATTGGAAGGGTTCGGAGCATCATTCCCACGATCCAAACGCTCTTGCAGGCCGGCCGCGGGCGGAAGATTCCAGTTGTCTACACCGAGTTTGTCCATCGCGATCGCCGCGGTGTGAGCCAAATGGATGGGCCGACGGTCTACTTACATCGCAATGAAGCCTGGGTATCAGATGTAACCGAAGGCACCTGGCAAGCGCAGACGGTGGACGAACTGGGTCCCGCGCCGGATGATCTTGTGCTCCAAAAAAGCCGCGCCAGCGCCCTGCACGGAACGTATTTGGATAATTTTCTGAGGAGCCGTGGGATCCAAACGATTGTCCTTACGGGATGTTTGACGGATGGGTGCGTGCTAAGGACGGCCGTGCATGCAACCGAATGCGGCTATTACGCTGCGGTGGCGAAAGACGCGGTGGGCTCACTGACGGCGGAAAAACACGATCTGGGCTTGAAGTACATGGCAATGAAATTCCCCGTATTCTCTTCCGACGAAATCCTGGCAGCTTGGAAAAGCCGTTGATGTGGTTTCCCGCTAAAGCTCCTCGCCTACAGGCTCCATATCCATCAGATGCACGGTTGATTTCCCGCGCTGTTGCAGAATCAGAATTGTGAAGGCAACGATGAGGATGCAAGGCAGAAGAGCAATTTCGTAGAGAGTGGCGGAGCCGGCGGCGAGTTGCACGCTGGCGTATTTGGCTGCCTCCGCCGTGTTGGGTGCGGCGGCTCGGAGCACTTCTAGCGTGGTCCCGGCGGGAAGAAGATTGGCGATTTGCCGATCATAGAGATTCCCAACAATGGGCAGTGCCACGGCGATAGAGATCATGCCCGCTCCCCCGATTGTGGCCAGTCCCAGGGCACCGCTTTTGGGCAGCCTCTCTGAGACAAAGCCCAGCATGGTTGGCCAGTAGTAGCAAACTCCCATCGCATAGATGGCGGCAGCGGGCAGCGTCCACAGGCCGGATGCGCGGCTCATCCAGTAGAGGCCGATGGCGCTTAGAATCGAGGCTGTGAGAAGTATGCCGGTGATTCCCAGCTTGCGCACCACCGGCCCGATGGCCAGGCGCCCCATCATCATGAGTCCGGTAATCCACACCAGCACCAGAATCCCTGGAATACCGGAGTGTTCCAGCAACATGGCAATCCACTGGTTGGTGGCGTTTTCCGTGGCGGCCGTCAACAGCATGCACCCCGTTACGAAAAGAAAGAGGGGGCGAAAGCATTCCACCACCATCTCCTTATAGGACACCCCGGAGGCGACCCGCTCCGTGCGGGGGAATTTCTGGCCGATGAACATGAGCCCGTAGGCAATAGTCGGAAGCAACATGGTGGCCACCTGAAATTGCCAGCCTATGCCGAACCGCCGCAGGGCATAGGCCACCAGGCCGCCAATAATGACGCCGCCCGGATACCACGCATGGAACAGGTTGAGCCTCTGCGCCTTTTCTTTATTGTAAAGGGTGGCGACCATGGGGTTCGCCGCGCCCTCAATCAGCCCATTAGCGATGCCGATGAGCGCAGTGGAGAAAAACAGTGACCAGAATCCAATGGAGAAAATGGTAAGCAGAATTCCCGCGGCGTGGCCAATGCATGCGGCCACCAGAAGCCGACCGATGCCCGCAAAATCGCACAGTGGGCCGCTGGCGAGCAGCGCGGCGGCGGTTCCCCAAAAGGCGGCTCCGGCAATCAAACCCAGTTGAGTGCCATTGAGGTGAAACAGAACACCCATCTCGCTCATGATGCCGCCGCGAATCGCGAAGGCGAGGGCGGTCACCACCAATGCAGTGCAACTTGCGCTGAACAGGCGTCGGGGTGAGGTGGATTTCAAGGGGAGTCTCCTGCTTACCGCGGATATTTAGTTAAGGTGTTGCCCTGAAGATCAATTGTATTTTATTGCCGATTCAAAATCCATAGCCCAATGGTCGACCGTTTTCAGGCGATCGAGGCTGATAGCTCCAGAATCAGAAATCGTTCACGCCGAGTGAGGTGGCAAGGGTCGTCAGGGTGTGCCATAACTTGGGAGGAAGCGGAATGCCGTCGCGCTCGCGTTCTGCCCGGGTATTGACCTCATTGTCGCCGGGCATCAGAACTTCCTTGAAGCCGGGGGCCGGCGCGATGGCTCTGATGCGCGCGGCCATGGATTGCGCCTGGCGCTTGTAGTCATCAGCAGGTCGGAACAGGTCTTCCCGATAAGTGCAGATCGATGCGCCGCTATGGCCGAAAATTGCGCCGCCTCGAGCGGCGTCAGCATACACGTCAGAGCCCGTAAATATGCGGCCCATATATTCCGCTGCGAGCATGAACGCGTAACCTTTATGTGCGCCGAAGGGTAAATGCCCTCCGCCCTGAAAAAATGCTTCCGGGTCATTGGTGGAATTGCCGTCCTTATCCACGATTGATCCCGGGGGCAACGGCTGCCCCGCTTCGCGGGCCTCAATTACTTTAACGCCAGAGGTTCCGGTGGTGGCAAAATCAAAACTCATGGCAGGTCCGTCCAGGGCGGGGAATGCCATGGCAATGGGATTGGTGTGCAGAATCCGCTCGCGTCCTCCGTAGGGAACAGCCGCGGGCAGCTTGCTGCCAAACCCGCCGGCCCAGATGATGGAAATCATTCCCGCTGCAGCCGCAAGTTCGACATACTCACCCAAACGTCCGATGTGATGAATCTGCACCAGGCCGACCAGGGAAACATCATGTTGCCGTGCCTTCTCAATTGCCAATTCCGTTGCGAATTTTGCCGCGACGTGTCCGAAGGTCCAATTTCCGGAAACCAACGCCGTGCTCGGAGTCTCCCGCAGAATGGAAGGCCAGGCGGAGGGATTCAACTCCCCGCTTTGTATTCCCTTCACGTACCCGGGTATATGCCAAACTCCGTGCGAATCCACCCCGCAGAGGTTAGCGGAAACGAGGGCTTCTGCCACCCGGGTGGCATTGCGCTCATCGGCCCCTGCCGCCAGCAGGACTTTGCGGACAAAGCTGTTCAAATCGCCAGCTTTCACGATCACAGACGATTGCGAATGTAGATCGCTTTGCCCGGCATCGGATTTAAAATTCTGGGTTGACATGTTTACTTGGCCTATTCACTTATTCCCACGCGGGCAGGCTGCAACGATTATCCGAGTGTTGCACCGGTACCGGGGTATCGACAACGCACGGACCCATGTTCATTTGCGGCCCTCGCCAGCCTTGCTCGGATCAAACCACAAATCGCCTGGCGGCTTCCGCAACAGCACTCTCTGCAATAATGCGACTGCCAGTTCAAAGCCTTCTTCCGACTCGATGATCGGATCTTCGTGTTCGATGGAGAGCACATCGTCATAACCTATGAGCCGCAAAGTGCTCACATAGCTGCGCCAGAAGAGTTCCGGGTGACCGTACCCCACCGCCCGGAACTGCCAGCTACGGTTTATCGTGTCGTTGAAATCTGTAGCGTCCAGGATTCCGTTCACCCGAACGTTATGGCTGTCGGGAACGCTGTCTTTGGCGTGCGTATGGTAGATTGCCTTGCCCAGCGCGCGGATGACTTCCTCGATGTCCATGCCCTGCCAAAACAGATGCGAGGGGTCGAGGTTGCAGCCGATGACCGGCCCCACCGCGTCGCGCAATCGCAGCAGCGCCTGGGGTTTGTATACCATGTCGGCGGGATGCATCTCAAAGCACAGGCGCACTCCGTGACCTTCCGCGATCTTTCCATGTTCCTTCCAATAGGGGATGAGCCGCTCCTCCCACTGCCACCGGTACATTTCCATGTTTCGGACGGGGAATGGATACAGAATCCAATTCGGCATCTTGTCGCCGGGAACTGCTTCCGGCAGCCCTGCAAGAAGTGTTAGCCGGGTTACTCCAAGTTTCTCCGCCAAAGCACAGGCGGCGCGAAAATCCTGATCATATGCTCCCGATATCTTTGGATCGGGATGCAGAGGTTCGCCATGAATTGCCAGCGCGCTGATTTTCAAACTGGCGTCGCTGAGCGTTTGCTGGAAGACGGCCAGGGCTTTGGCATCGGACAATAGCTGGGCGGGATTGCAATGGTTCTTGGGGAAATATCCGCCGGTGCCTATCTCAATGTAATGAAGTCCAAGCTCGTGCATGCGCTGAGCGGCTTCTTTAAGCGTTCGGTGGACAAATACCGTCGAGATGGCCCCCAATTCCATAAGTCATTCCTTTAACGCAACATTTTCCGAGCGCTGACTCAACGTTGCATTGTGGATAAGCTGGAATTCTCCGCTAATCCCAAAAGTTAGTCGCCCCAAGGACTTTCTTCCTGCGACCCGAGGGGATGACACTCCCCAAGCTTTAACTATCCGCAAATTTAAATTTGAGCACCCAAGCGCTCAAATTTTATGAAAGTCCTCTCCGCCTGTCAAGTTAATTTTCCGATTGTGCAGAATATTTGCCGTTTTCTTGATTGCTCGCGGCCAAAATTGTCGTTCATTCAGACTGGGGCGCGTATGGTTCAGACGTTCAAGCGTTTTCAGGCGGCATGCGAGCCTCTTATGGGCCCAATGGTCACTGGCGGAGCTCGGTCCAAAGGCTTAAGCGGTTTGAGGCTCATCTGCGCCAATTGTAACAGGAATGTTCACGATCGCCGCCGGGCTTGACCCGCCCCGGAAAGGAGGGGACTTGGAGGTCCGCCGTGTTCCCGTTGGCGAGATGACTAGCCTTGGCTGCGGACGTGCGGCTGACGCGCTGGGTGCCGGGCTGCCGATTGGCCCGAGGTGAGTGCGGAAAAATGTCCTGCCGCCCAAGGCGGTCCAAATTCACCAGCCGACTTAGCTTTTGCGTCGCCTTCGCCGCTCGCGGTCAGGAAAATAGGCTCCCCTCCTTAGTTGTGGAGGGGTGGCGCTCCGCGCGACGGGGTGGTGATGATTGCGACTTTGCTTTCAAACCGTGCCCTCTTGACCGCGTTTCCGGCTTGGTACTGTTAAGATTGGCGCCCGCCTGAAGGCGGCCTCTACGTTGGCTGTGCTTGCGGAGGTGCAGATAAACATCCCTCGCTCAGCGCGCCACCTCCTTAGTCGGGAGGGTGGCGATGCGGGCGTTTCCATTACTACTGATGGCAGGCGCTAGCGGCGGGTGAGGGAATTTTTTTCAGCGGATCTCAGCAGCTCCAAAGCTTGCAGCGTCTGCTGGTCGCCGGGCTGAAGTTGCAAGGCACGTTGAAGTTCGCGCTCGCCGTTGGGGAGGTTCCCCGATTGGAAGTAAAGCAACCCGAGGTTCCTGTGCAGCGACGCCTGGGACTCACACTGCCCGCAAAGCTTCAGTGCTTCCTCCAGATATTCCCGCGCCTGGGGCTGGTTGTGGGCACTCGCGGCATCGAGGGCGAAAGATTCGAGGCGCATCACCTCGCCGCTGATTCCACGTTGTCGTTCCGCTTCCGCCAACAGATCACGGTAATGGTTCGCCTCAACCGGATTAGTCTGTCCGAGCACGCGGGATAATTCAAAGAGTGCCTGCGTCTCGTTGGGATCGGCCTCGATCGCCTTCTTCCACTGTTCGCAGGCAGAGGCGGAATCCCCACGCTGGGCGAGCGTCTGGCCCAGCAGCATACGAGCGTCGGCGTTGGCCGGATCCTGCATCACAGCCTGCTGCAACAATTGAGCGGCGCGTTCCGTCTGGTGCAAAGCTTTCGCGGCCAGCGCCTGAAGGTACAAGGCGGCGGAAAGGTCAACCGGGTCTTTGGCCAAAGCCACCGCGGCCTGGAGTTCCGGTTGAGCCGCATTCACCCGGCCCAGATCCAGCAGGATTCTGCCCTTGTTGTAATGGGTCGCCGTAGCTTGCGGAGCGAGGCGCACCGCAGTCGAGAACTCGGCCAGGGCTGCTTCCATCTGATAGGCCTCCGCCAGCGCCAGTCCCAAATTTAAATGCGCTTCAGCCGATTGCGGCTGGAGCGCCGTCACTCGCTGGAAGCTTTCGATGGACTCGCGCCGCTGGTGAAGTTTATTCTGCACCGTGCCCAGCGCGTTGAGCGCGCCGGGATTGTTCGGAGCAAGCCGCAAAGCTTCGGTCAACTGCTTTTCCGCGGCGTCAAACTTTTCTTCTGAAGCCAGGATCAGGGCCAGGTTCACAAACGCCTGGGCGTACTCAGGATCATCCTCGATGGCTTGATCAAGAAGCTTCTCGGCTTCCGGATTTCTTCCCTGCTGTCCGTAGACCACCCCCAGGTTGTTCTCCGCCTCGGCAAATCGCGGGTTGATTTGCAGCGCCGCCTGGAACTCCTGCGCGGCGGCCGCCCCATCTCCGCGGTCAAGCAACACGAGCCCAAGCAAGTTATGGGATTTGTAGAAGCTGGGATCGAGTTCGATGGCACGTTCCAGAGCCTTTCGCTCCGCCTCACGATCGCCGAGTTTATTCAGGGCCACGGCGAGATTGTAGAATTGCTTCGCGTCATTGGGGTTGAGCTTAACCGACTCCTGGAAAGCCGTCGCGGCGCCGCGCGCATCGCCCTGCGCGAGCAACTGGATTCCCTGATTGTTCAACACGCCGGCGCGGGAATTGGCGACGTCCTGAGTCTTCATTTCATTGAAGGTTTGAATTTCCTGCCCGGCGGAAGCGTCGCTGTGCAGTTTGCGCAGCACCGTGGCCAGGTGGAATCGCGCCTCTTCGGAATTCGGATCGAGCTTTTGCGCTGCTTCCAGGTGGACTTTTGCCTCTTCCAGCCTGCCCAGATTCTCCAGAACGGCGCCAAGCTGAAAGTGCAGCCCGTAATCTCCCTCCGGTTTCAGCTTGAATGCCTGTTCCAGGTCTTTTTCGGCCTGCTCAAAGTCACCGAGGCCGCGATGCACCTGGGCCTCCTCAAAGTAGCCGACGTAGTCATCCGGTTTGCGCTGGATGTAATCCTGGACCAGAGGTGCGGCGGAGGGATAGGCCCCCATGGTGATCAAGGCGTTGGCTTGCGAGATCCGGGCGGCGTCGTTCTCCGGCTCAAGTTTCAGGGCGATGCCATACTCTTTTGCCGCTTCCGTGTACTGACGGTTTTGAGCGAAAGCGGTGGCAAGGTTGAAGTGGCCGGGGGCGAAATCCGCATGCGCCGCCACCAGCTCTTGCAGCGTGCGAATGGCTTCAGTGGCTTGGTCATTTCTTGAAAGCGCGATTCCCAACGCAAGTTGCAGCGAAGGGTCTTTGGGATCGGCCTTCACGCCCCGGCGCAAATAATAGATCGCCGCAGTAAGGCTTCGCTCCTCGGTAAGAATTTGACCAAGATTGTAGAGAACGTCAGTGGAGTTCGGTTCCAGGCGAAGCGCTTCCTTGTACTGCGCCACCGCGAGGTCCGATTCACCCGAATCGTGGAGAACGGCAGCGTAGGCGATGCGCACTTTCGCTGCTTGCGGCCGGGCGGTGACAGCTTGCTGAAGCTCCTGCCTCGCTCCTTTCAGATCGCCGGTTTCCCGGTAGGCGAGGCCGAGATTGTATTGCGCTTCCCACGAAGCGGGGTCAAGTTCCAGGGCTTTTTTAAGGGCATCGACGGCACACGGAAAATTCTTCCGACGCGCAAAGTCGACTCCAAGGGCGTTGTAAGCGCCGCCACTCGGACGCTGCAAAGCCGCTTGCTGAAGGTCCGGGGAGCCGTGGCAGCGGCTCAGTTCCTGCGCCGCGCCGGGAAGCGGAACGAGAGTAGCCATACTCAACCAAAACACCACCGCGGTTCTGTTCATGGCCACCGTAATT